>LULM01000175.1_pt1 | contig 22214 bp, 22 predicted proteins | sample 728151 | NCBI WGS metagenome assembly LULM01 (sample SAMN03860289, study PRJNA289734) | marine metagenome | biome: seawater column; feature: ocean; material: water; isolation source: Red Sea water column Station 149 - depth 200m | place: Saudi Arabia: Red Sea | collected 2011-10-15 | depth 200 m
CACCGGAAGCCACGGGCGTCGATCCAATGGTTCTACAAGCCATGATGCAAGGTGCAGGACCCATGGGCCAAGGAATCGCCTAACAGGAGGTATCCATGGTTTCAGAAAACGACGCACCCGCCATAGCGAGGCAAGTATTTCCTCGTACGCGCTTTAATTTCGATCTCTTCGACAAGATTCGGCGTACGACAGGCTTTATGACGATGAATCCAAGAATAGGAATGATAATCGAAGGAAACGGGGAGAGGCTTACTTTCCTTGGGGGCGACCATAAACAAAGAGGCAATTGGATTCGTACAGCGGAAGGATATCCCGGCGGAAATAAACCCAACCAGCCCGCTAGTTCACAGGAGGCATCCATGGCAAACCAATCGGACCCGTTCGCCAAAGCAGAAGGAATAGCCAAGCTACTAAAGGAAAAGAACGTTTTTTCTCCCACGAAACTTACGAAAGAAGGCGTTCTTAAACAACGGCAAATGGTTTCCAGTTTGCCCGGATTAGGTCCTGTCGATTACGACAAACAGACTCAGGAATCCGAGGATTTAGCCAAACTACAAATTGCCCTGTCCTTGATGCAACGCGGCTTTGCCGCAGCGGGTGCCACGCCCGTGCGCGGGGAATCTGCCGCAAGCACCTTGTCCCGAGAACTCTTGTCTCCTGTTGCTGGCGACATTACGCCCATTGCTTCAGGTCTACTCAAGCAACGCAGAGAAGTCGCAGCCGCTAAAAGGGCGGACGAAGCCCGGTTGTCGCAAGCTGCATTAACCATGACTCAGCAACGTCTGGGCCAGGAAGACGCGGCAAGAGACCAACGCTTCGCGCTGGCTAGGTCTTTGGTACAAAGGGATTACACCCCAACCAAAGACCTACAGCGCACGGTAGACGGTAAAACCAGTGATTTCTTAGGTTTTATCACAGTTGATAAACTAACAAATCTTCCAAAATATGTTTCAATTAAAAACGACGGTACGCTGGAAGAAGTTCCTAGTGAACAGTTGAGCGAGTACCGCAAGCCCGCAACCGCAATTAAAGCCACCGGGGCAACACGAGAGCCGAGAGTAATTTTGGTTCCTGAATCAGACGGGGAAGGTGGGTCTAGACTTGTAAAACGAGATGTTATGCAAGCCGTTCAACTGATACCAGATACAAAAACGGGTCCTCAGACCCAGTACTCTCCACAACTGTACTGGAAAGGTAGTGACCAACGTTTTGTTGCTATACAAAACGGCAAATATGTAAATCCAATATCGGGAACACATTATTTTCCAACCGATGTTGCTAACTATAAAGAACCTAAGACGCAAAGGTTGTATGTCAGAGATGATTTAACTCAAAATCAGGTTATAAAAGCGAAAAGCATACTTGGTAAAAACATAGAAATGGGAGAAGGCGTTAACCAGCATAGTCTTGTCCACGAACTTGACCCGACACGAAGTTTGTCGATGTTCGATGTCAAAGGAAGAACTGTTAACATAACTCAAGCGCAGGCCGATGAGTTACTAACAGTAAATAAACCGGACATTGAAGAACCTTTCCCAGCAGGGGGCAAGCGTTACGGAACCGGAGCCCCAAAGGCGCTTACGGTGACCGAAGTAGACCCAGTTACCAAAAAAAGAACCCAGAGGACCATTCAAGCGGTTCCATGGCTGACGGCTCCGGGGGTTGTTCGATGGAAGGAAATAGGAAAAGACGGAAAGTACGTGGACGAAAAATACCAAAAAAAGTTTTGGGGGACTAATACCGACGATACGATTTACCAGAGCTTGCGCCCTGTATTAGACGACGCATATAAGTCTGCGGCGGGTCTGAGAACTGACCTTGAACCAGAAGTTAGGACGAATCTCCAAAAACAGGTTTTAACGCAAGCAGATCTTAAAAGACTGGCTCCCTTACAACCAGACGAGCGTACAGACGCTCTTAACAGCATAATCAACGCCCGCGCACGAAAACTCACGGGACGAACTCCTGAAGAAGTGGTTTCCGTGCCGAGCGACGTTCTTCAACTAGATCCCCGCGTCAATTCCATGGTTACAGTTCCGAAAGGGTCCGCCAGTTCTACCCGTCCGGTTGTTAATCCACGCATATTCCAACCGTGGACAAAGGGCGGCAAAAACATACAGCTTGGCACCGGTAGCCATCCCGGTTTTTCTCTTCCAGTTTCTTCCGGGGATGTCTTGAACTCACGAAGGAATTTCCCGGCTATAAAGGAAGCTTTTGAGCAGGTATACGGAGGAACGCGAAACCTTGGGGATGCGGAAGAAAAAATACTTCTTTTTAGCGGTCTGTGGAAGAATCTTCCTGGGGTAGCCGAAGGACAGGGCGCAATAACATTAGATGACAATAAATTCCGAACAACTTTTGAAAAAGCAACGGCTAAATACAACGAAGCGGCTAAAGTGTTTAAGCCCGCCGCAGCGTTAAATATTGGCAAAGGAGCACAGGCTAAAAACCTTCAGACCGCTTTGGAGGACGACACGGATGCTCTCCGGGATAATATGATAATGTTACGTTTTAAGGATCAGGGCGGTGCGTGGTTCTCTGACGGTACTTGGCTTGCAGAGTTGCGCGGTTCAGGTCTGGGTGAACTTGTTGAATCGTGGACCGGTAATGATGGAACCGCTAAGGATAAAACATACGCGGCAATGCCCAGCAACAAATGGGCGGACATAGCAAAGCCCGACAACCAGTTAAACGCCGCCGACCTAGATCTCAAAAAACGAGTGTTTAAATTTTTAAAAGAAAAATCTGCTGCCCAAAACCGGAAGGGGCAGCGTATAGATCTTACCGAATTTGAAAGAGCCGCAGAGTATCTTGGTGCGTTAAGCAGGTACAAGATTCGTGCGTTCAACATGATTCAGGACTCACGGCCCTCGGACAAGGACATTGAGATCTTGCTGGCTGCTTTTGTGGGAAACAGAGACTCTGATACGACGACCTTTGCAAAATTGCACGAACTGCAAAACCGCCATGTCAACGGCCTTAACAGAAGAATCAATCAGGGTATTTCTTTAAACGCCGTGTTTGATCCGGTGTTCTTAACAGATTTGGATCATACGTCTCGCGCTCTGCAAAGGTCTTCGGTTCGCGACGTAGATCCTAGACAAGGAAGCCGCGCACGGGAATCCGCTGCATTGTTCCGGAGAAGCTCCGATACTATCCAAAGAGCGGTAGAGTCGGCCTCTGGGAGAATTATTCCGGGAAGCCGTGGGGGAGCCATTTCTCCAATGTCGGGCAACGTCGATGAAGAGTCTACCGCAAATCTTTACAGGCGCGTTCTTTCTTCGGCCCGGGAGGCGTACCCAAACAAATCTGACCAAGATGCCGTCGAGGAATTTGTAAGGCAAGGACTGCATCTTAAAGGGTTCTTGGGAGTGTTCGGGACTCGAAGACCAACAACTCCACCGGTAGTTCGCGAATCCGACGGGTCCTTCACGCTAAAATAACTGGTTAGAAAACATGGCTACTTTACAACAACAAACGTATGAACAGGTCTTAAACGACCCCCGGGCTAAGAGCCGTAATGTTCCTAAATCGAATCGTACTTATTTTGAAATGTTGTCCGACCCAGACGTGGGAGACTTGATAAAGAACGATGTCGTAACTTCTTTTATAAAAACTTTTGTGAAACCTCCTTCGACATTCGCCGGTCAAACGATTGGACCAATTACAGAAGAGGACCCACGTTTTGTCCCCTCCGAAGCTCCCGCAGGCGGTCTGCTTCCGGGGGAGACGGTTGATCACGAAGGTACTCTAAGTTACAGCCCCGCTTTGGAGGCTTCTCAAAGGCAGCGTTTCACTGTCAACATTGGTTCTTTGGTTCGCGGGAAAATGACGGCGGGGGGTACGTTTCTCCCAGGTCCGCCAAGACCGGGTTCCCGTTCTTTTACTTTTAATCTCCGTCCGGGTCAGGGGGTAGACCAGATAACCCAAACCGACTGGGACAACATGTTAAAAGTTGTCCGAGAAAGAGTGCCCGACGAATACCAAGCGGCTAAAGAATACGAATCTGTCCCGACGACAGCGGCAAAGGCTTTTGCGCGCGAGGGACTTCTTGGAGTTCCATCCATAGCGGACATGCCGGGACTTATAGCTCGGGGGTTGGACTACGTGTTTAGTCCAGTTGGCACTAACACCCTTGCCAGAGACATATTGTCTTGGACTGGAGCAGATTCGTATTCTTTGTTTAGACGACCTGACCCGCACAGCCCTTACATCGATGAAGTTCCTAGAATTGGTCAAGCCCTTGGTTTGTACTCTACTGAGCACCCGAATGCTCTTTATCAAGGGGCTGTTGTCATTGATCCCAACCGAGAACTTATGCCTTTTCACACCGCAACCGGAAAACTTCTGGATGAAGTTTTGGTCAACATAGGCCAACCCGGTCTTTTGACCCCGCAACAGGAGTCAGAGGCACAGAGGAACGCCGAATTTTTTGGCGGCATTTTTGGCGGGAGCTTGACGGTTTCAGGTGCCACCCGGTTGGGAGCAAAAGCCGTTACCAAAGGACTAAAAGTAGAGGATTTGCAGGATGCAACGACTCTAAACCGGTTCCTGTATTCTGTTGCAAACTCTCCCGGTGCCGAATTTGCAGTGGGCAAAAAAACGCGGCGACGGTTTACTATACCGGGGACTCCTCTTTTTATCGCGAAAGACCTGGGGCTGTCGGCCATTTCCGGAGGGGCCATGCACATTACCCCTGAAGAATGGGGCCCCACTGGAAAACTGATGATCGGTCTAACCGCACCTTTTGCTCTGTCAAAAGCAATGGGGGCGGTGACCGCTGCCACCAAAGGGCAGGGCCTTGGCTTTGTAGAACCGTTTACTGGGCCGGGTCAGCAAAGATTGGCTGGACGTTTCCTTGCGTCCATACCCGGCATCAAGGGGAACGAGCCCCTTGTAGTAAAACTTTTAACGGATATGGAAAACGTTCCGACAAAACCCGGACAAGATACTCTTGTTACCACTCCCATGTATTTCAGCACTGTTTCAGATGAAATAGGACAGGCCGCACAAGCTTGGAGCGCCCTTCGTAGCCAAGGTGTTTCGGACATTGATGCTATCGCGCAACTTTCACAGAACGCGGTGTATGGAAAATATATAAATGGCGAGGTGCCCGTTTTCGGAAACCAACCCCCCTCTGTTGAGTCTCTAAAAGAAACCGGAACTGCACTCAAAGTGATTTCGGATAATATGTACGGCGCAATGTCTTGGCTTCAAACGGGTTCGCCAATCAAAAACGAAGTTCTAAGGGCTGCGGGTGAACGTTTAAAAGTTGCCGAACAAGTTTTTAGGGATTTGTCTAGAGGATTTGATGCAGATCCTGGCGCTGCCTCCGCGCATGTAGAAAAATCCGTAAAACGACTGACGGAGCTTGCGGATGATGCATTAGCCACTCATGCAACCGACGCTCTTCTTTACAATCAATTGAAGGCGATGATCGATAACCCGGAGGCTCTCTCTCGCGGACAGATTGCAAACGCCGACCGAGCGATTGAAGGTGTTCAAAACGCATTTAGAGAAACGCGGGAAATCGAAACAGCTTTGTGGACAAACATTGGTGCAAACCAAATAGAAATATCTCCTCAAAACATGGCTTTGATTGGGGACAAAGCAGCCGAGATTATTCTGTCCACACCTGTCGCCCAGAGAAATCAAATACCCTCTATTTTATATCAAGTAGCCGGTAAAAACCGTCTTCTTTCTGACGAAGCGTTGGATTCCATGGCGAAAGCCGCCGGGGCCGTTCCCGAAACCCCCGCCGCAATCCGCAATGCCCGTGCAAGAATAGTTGAGTTAGAAGCTCGACAGGCAGAGATAGAATCTCGGCCATACCAGAATCCCGACCTTGTAAAAGCCCAACGCAAATTAACCCAGCTAGAAGCTGAATTGAACGAAATGGGGTTTAATACTTCGCAAGCAAGGATAGACACCAAACAAACACAAATAGCCGGTCAAAAACAACGAATTGCTGACTTGTCCGGGGATACCGTTGACCCCAGACTTATTAAGCTCAACGACGACATCACAGCCCAGCGGGCTAAGTTGAGATCCCTTGAAGAAGATATTGTCCCCACAACGACCGCAGGGGATGAAATAATAGAAATGGGCCCGAATGGGATTTTAGATAACGTTAATACTTTGGACGAAGTTCTTGCAACACGAACCGCGTTATTGAACGAAGCGGCAAGAGCCGCTTCCAGAACGGGAGGTAAAAACTCCGCCAGAATAGCAAATGACGCACAGACATATATTATTGAGGACTGGTTGCAAAACCCGGAGATATTCGGGGACGTAGGAACGACAGCAGCCTACGACGCTGCGAGAAAGTTTAGTGCCGATTTAAATACTAGGTTCACAAGAGGCTATGTGGCGGACTATTTAGCCACTGCCGCTGACCGTGGAGCCAAGGTCGATCACAATCAAATTTTGGCAAAAATAATTAATGACAACAAAACCGCTCCGGGAAGAGTTCCTACGGGTAGCCTTGATGAGTTCGATGCGGCTCTGATAGAGGTGAAAGCCCCTTTCTTAAAGCGCGAAGATGGGGCTTTCGTTGTAGATCCAGATGCGAAGTTGACGCCCGGTCTAGAGGGTCTTACCTGGGAAAGTATACGAACAGGGGGGCCCGGTTCAGAAAAGTTGTCCAGCCAACTTTTAAGAGAAGAGGTACTGAATCAGCTTGCGTTAATAGCGTTCGACTCAACCGGTGCTTTAAACCCTAAAAAAGTACAAAACGCCATCCGTTCTTGGGCTCTTCCAATTTCAAAGGTTGAAGAATCCTACCCGAATTTTGGGAGAGAAATAGAAACGTTGGCTACCTCTGGCGACGAATTAGCGAAACGTCATAAAGCTCTGCACAACCCTTCTAGGAGAACCATAGATGAGGCACTTGCTACGCAGAATCTGGATGATCTGGCGTCTGTTCTAGATGCTGGGGACATTGTACGAAAAATCCAAGCTGACAGATCCAGCGCCTCTATTTTCTTAGACAAAGACCCAAAGGTCGTAGCAGCAACGCTTTTTGCCGATCCGGCAAACTTTGAAACAAACGTTGCGGCAACGCTCAAAATACTCGACGCCGATGAAACAGGAGCCGCAAGGGCTGGTTTTCAGAGGGCTTTTTTTGACGAGTTGCTAAGACAAACTCTATCTGATCCTTCAACCGCTGGGAGGATGCCTGGGGAAGCTGTCCTAGACCCCTCCCAGATAAACCAGTTGTTGACGCAAAACGAAACGGCTTTGAGACAGATTTTCCCGGACCGTGTAGGACCTTGGGGTTCAAACATGACCAGTTATGACATGTTGAAGATATTCAACGACGAGATGTCTTTGGGCATGGCAGAACGGGCAGGAAAAATCGCAGGAGCATCCCCCCACCATTTGGCGAAACCTTTCCGGGGTGGTGAGTTTGTCAGAAATCTTGGCCGCATAGCTGGCGTCAAATTGGCAACGATTACAGGGGGACCGGCACTCGTAATGGCAGGAACAGGCGGAAGGTTAGCGGGTCGAATATTTGAATCTGGTGGAGAAAGTGCCGTATTGTCGTTAGTCTCCGACGCCCTCGTTGACCCTTCAATGGCTAAACTTCTTCTTACTGAAACAGCCCGTCTGAACAAGAAAGGCAAGTTTGTATTCGACAAGAGACTAACTAAAGCTGTACGTCCATACCAGTTTATGGCCGGGCCTCCCACGCAAGTGGTCCGAGAATCCGTCGAGCAACAAAAAGAGTTAGACAGAGTTGAGCGCGAAGGTGGTCAGCAGGAAATTGAATATGACCCTGAAACAAACCTATACCAAAGAGGTAGAGTAGGTCCCCAGTCATCCGCGCAACCCGTTGCAAGACCACCGCAACGGGCTGCATCCGCCATACCTGCGCGACCGCCGCTGGCTGCGTCCGCGCTCAGTAGGGTCAGTCCTGTCGGACCAGCGCCCATGGCTCAAGGGTCAGCGACCATGGCCCAAGGAACGATGGAAAGGGGTCAGCAGCTATTTGGTGCTAATGATATAGTATTCAGTGCCGCACACGGCGGCTATGCGGATAAGAACTCAGGCATCATGTCCATTAAATGCAAGCCTCAGCAGATAGTCGGATGATCCTGACCGAGCACTTCACCCTTGAAGAATTGACAAAGTCCGATACGGCCAGTCGCAAGGGCATAGAAAACGAACCCGACGCCGAAGCTATCAAGAATTTGATTGCCGTCAGTACTATGATATTGGAGAAGGTCCGCAACCATTACGGAATACCGTTCTCCCCCAATAGCGGGTTTCGCTGTTTAAAACTCAACCGTGAAATTGGGTCTTCCGACAAATCCCAGCACGTCGAAGGAAAAGCCGTAGACTTTGAAGATTCTGGAATTTTACAAAGAAGGGGACCCTCACAGCGGCTGGGTCCATTGCAGTTACGACATAGACAAAGATCCGCAGAGGATGAAGGCCGACATTTTTGACGGTAAGACGTGGCGCGAACTCGTTTAATCCCAGCGTGTAGGGTACTCGCACAGAAGCAAACAATCCGACTCTTTCTTAATAGTTTTTTCTAGGGTTTCGACGCGCTTCTCCAAGGAGCGGCGTTCATGCGTTGACCAGACACTGCTAGCGCCCCCAACTAAAGCGGAGGCGAGGGGAGTGCATCCGATTAACGGGACAAATAAAGAAAAGACGACTGCTTTTGATATCATCGTCTAAACCCCCCAACGCTGTCTTCCTCAAGACCACTCAAGGTTTTTCCTAATACAGCCGTGTCTATATAATCTTGAATATCTTCTACATGCTCCTCGTCTGTTGATCCGATATTTAAATCGTGTGTGTTTACATGGTGCCATCCAGGCACCGTTATCCTTATTCTGTAACCCTTCCAGTTAAATTCCCGCATACCCCGGAAATGTGTGCGAACAACACTTCCTGTTTTCCTAATATGTGTTTTCACAATGTGAAATATTTTTTTCTTCTTGCCTCTGTCGTTTACATATAAATCACGGTCTTTGAAAAAATATGGTGTGCGTAAGATGTTAACGCTAAATACGGCGGCTAACCGGCCCTTGTACGCTTTCACCTTTATCATTGAACTGGAGGCGGCTATTTGAGCATTTGCGGTTTCGATAAAAATTGACGCTAGAAATGGTCGCACGTCTTCGCCGTGTTCTTTAGCCCAGCCTTCAAAAAATTCTGGGACTCCCCACCTCCTTTGCGGAACGGTAAATGTAGATCCTCTACCCTTACCTTTTTTCCCCCGGATCGTAATGTTTTTGTTTTCAAGAACCTTTAGTATATGGACCTCTCCGCTAGGAGAAACATTGAGGGCAAATTCAGTCGGAGCGCCACGTTTCATTCCATTTTTCTTCGATCCATGAAACGTGTCCCAGTATACGGTGCAACAATAGACATCCCCGCTATTGACAGGCTGCACAGTAGTCGGTGCTCTATCCGAGCGGTATTTATTAAAATAGACCGCAAAAGGAACGTAGAATCTCTTTTCCTTATCTATCTTCACCTGTTGGGAGCGACTGCCGTGCAGCACCATTCCAAAGGAGGGGCGAAGTTCAAGCCATCGTGGTTCTAGAACGTCGCATTCATACCCTTCAACCTTCCTCTCCGGTAATATATATGCGCCGAGTTGTGAGTATAAGTCATATGCATCTTTATCCCCGCGCTTCATACGCTTGAGGATGACAAAATACCTGCCAAGTTGATCTAGTATGGTATGGCGAAAATAGAATTCCCCGTACTCGTCCTGCTCTGCGGCTGGCGCAACCTTAGAGATTACCTTGGCTGGCGCAACCTTAGAGATTACCTTGGCTGGCGCAACCTCAGAGGTTCCCACTCCGAGGGAAGGTTCGAAATAGGTTGTTATTAGCAGCCAATATTTTCTAATCCGCTGCATTGCCGATTGTTGAAAGGCAATCACACCCGCTACTTTAACCATTCTCTGACATCCTCACCAAGCACCGTGTCTGCAATTTTAATTTTGTTCCGCAAGGCATCTACAATCTTTTCGTCTATGGTCTTGGGCGATATCAGATCAATGTAAGTCACGTTGTTCTTCTGACCTATGCGGTGGGCGCGGTCTTCTGACTGCAACCGTAGCTCTAAATCATAGCTGTTGGAGAAATAAATCACCGTGTTTGCAGCGGTCAGAGTCAATCCGTATCCGCCGGTTTTAGGGTGCCCCACGATGAAACGTAATTCGGAATGCCGGTCTTGGAAAGATTCCACGACCTTCTGGCGTTCTGAATCAGGGGTTTCACCGTGGAGCGTTGCAACCGCTTGTACGCTAAAGCGGTCGCGCAGGGCCTCAGCAATAGCGCGAATGTCCCGGGACCATGTCGCCCATATAATTGCCTTGCCCTGTATCTCATCTGCAATGGTGAGGAGTTCGCCCAGTCTGTTGGATTTGACCGGGTGCGTTTCACCTTCATCGTCTGTCAAGTGACCCAGACAGATTTGTTGTAGGCGCATTATCTGCGTCAAAACATTCTGGGTTGTCGCAAGTTCTCCGCTTTCCAAGCGGGCTAGCGCCAAGTGTTTCATTTGTGTGTAAGCGTCCGATTGTTCTTTTGTCAGTTCGACCGAACGGCGTACATACACCTTCTCCGGAAGATCTAAACATTCTTCCTTGCGAACGCGGTAGGAAAAGTTTTGTAGTTTTTCGGTGAGTTCGTCCAGCCTGCGGAATCCTAAGATCTGGTTAAACGAGTGTGCGCCCATGGACCTGCGTTGCACCACGGCATACCGGCCTTGGAACGCATAGTAACTCCGGAAGCCTAGAATTTCCGGGGAGAGAAAATCCATCTGACTGTACAAGTCCATGGGAGATTTGGTGACCGGTGAGCCCGTTAGAATGCGCTTGGTTACCGCACCACGGCCCACGTCACACACGGCCTGTGTCCTTTTTGCGCGCCTGTTCTTTATTGTAGTGGACTCGTCTACAACCATGCAGGTCTTGAATTTTTTTACAAAAAACTCCGCAACATCAACACCCTTTTTGGTAGAAAACGCCTCAATATTCATTAACAGAAACTTCAGTCTCCCAGCAGATTGTGATAAATCAGTAAGCTCTTTTCGTTTTGCCTTGGTCAGGGAGGGTTTCCAAAGAACAACTTCGCGGTCTATCCGGTCAGGGAGGTGCGTCGAGATCTCGCCGATCCAGTTTGCAATGACGCCTTTGGGAGCAACAATGACCGCCAGATTAATTTTCCCGCTCTCATAATTGTATCCAATTGTATCAATGCAAACCTTTGTTTTTCCTGTACCCATGTCCATAAGGAGGGCGTAATTCTCCGTGTCGCAACTGGCGTCGAACGCCTCCCGTTGGTGATCGTATGGAGTGGTCTTGAAATTAAATTCGGGCATAGGTAAGATTTCTCTTGCATCGTCTGCGTAATACCCATATAAACAAATTCGACGGTCAAGTCAACCGCCGATGAACGAACAAGGAGCAAGGAGCAAGGAGCAAGGAGCAAGGATGAACGATTTACTATCTCAAATGGCATCTGATTCCGGTACAAGCACCGATCAGATAGACCAACTGGAAGAAGGCAAGCTCGACGCAGTGGCGCGTCTGGCGAACGAAGCCGCCGAGTTGGAAAGGAAATTGGCCGAAGCCGAGCGTCAGGCCAAGGACGCTAAAAAGGCCCTGCATAAAATCACTGACGAGCAACTGCCCGAGGCCCTGGAAGTCATGGGCCTCGAAAAGTTTACTTTGCGAGACGGCAGTGAGATTGCGGTCAAGCCGATCTTTGCTGCGTCCATTCCAAAAGACCGCAGGCAAGAAGCATTTCAATGGCTGCGCGACCACGATTTCGGAGACATTGTTAAAAACAACGTGACCGTAACGTTCGGTCGCGGAGAGGACGATGTTGCAAGAGAGTTCGTGGATTTGTGTGGGTCACAAGGATTTGTTCCCAATCAGCTTGAAAAGGTTGAGCCCATGACGCTCAAAGCATGGTTGCGGGAGCGGGTAGAAGCGGGCGACTCCATCCCGCTTGATTTATTTGGAGCTTTTATTTCACAACGAGCAACGATCAAGAGGAAGAAATAAGATGGCTAGAGCAGTAGCAAAAAAGAAGACCGCAGAAGTTGTGGTTATGTCGGAGGACATGTTCGCCGCCGACGCGGGCGTTGGCGTCAACGATCTGAGTTCTGAGGACCTTGCAATTCCGTTTCTGAAGGTTTTGCAGAAGATGTCCGACGAATTGGACGATCTGGAAGACGCCAAGGCCGGTGACATTTATAACACCGTCACCAAGGATGTCGTGAAGGGCAAGGACGGCGTCAAAGTTATAAACTGCGCGTACAACCTCCAGTACATTGAGTGGGAGCCCCGGGGCACCGGGTCTGGCGCACCTCACCAGATCTACGGTGCTGGTGACACCATTCCCCAAACGGAAAGGGGAGAAGACAACAAAGATTACGTTGTCGGAGGCAATGGCCGTTACCTTGAGCGCACGGCGCAGCATTACGTCTTGATTGTAGACGAAGACGGAATCACGCAGCAGGCTTTGCTGCCCATGAAATCGACGCAGTTCAAAAAGTCGAAGCAGTGGAACTCAGCCATGCGTAGCTTGAAGATGAAAGACCAGAAGGGGAATCTGTTTACTCCCCCGAGATTTGCTCACACGTGGTTGCTGGAAACCGTTTCCGAGGAAAATAAAAACGGAAGTTGGCACGGTTGGCAAATTAGCAAAGACGACGTGGTCAGTGATCCGTTGATCTACGCAGAGGCGAAGCTGTTTGCGGAGAGCATCCAATCGGGTCAGGTCAATGTTCGTCATCAGCGTGACGATGAAAAAGACTCGACCGACGATGAAGAAACGCCGTTTTAGGCGGAGCAGGGGGAGGGGATGGCTCTCCCCCGTTTTCCATGCAGGAGCACGTAAATAGATTCGCACGGCTGTTCCGTGGATTGAACCGGGCCTACGGTGCCCTCGACCTCACCAACAAGGATGCGCGGGGGAAGGTCAAAGGCAAATACAAATTTATCCACGAACCACGGACCGCCGATACATTTGAATCCCACCTGAGAGGTGAGACGAGCATTGGTGTTGTGCCAATCAACGAGGAGAATTTATGCCGGTGGGGTGCAATTGACGTTGACCAGTACCCCCTGGACCACACACAGATAATTTCCACGATCAAAAAGCTGGACCTCCCAATGGTGGTTTGCAGAAGCAAATCAGGAGGGGCACATATTTACTTGTTTTTCAATGAGTTAATAGAGGCCGAAAAGGTCCAGCTTAAACTAAAAGAGATTGCATCCGAGATAGGGTTTGGCGGCTGCGAGATTTTCCCCAAGCAGATAAAGCTGGTTTTGGAGCGCGGAGACAACGGCAATTTTCTGAACTTGCCGTACTTCGACCAAGAGAACGGCTTGCGGTACGCCGTCAAGGAAGATGGAAGCGCGGCCACCCTGGACGAGTTTCTCGACCTCGCGGAAGCTTCCGCCATCAGCGAACAGGATTTAGACGAGCTTTTAAGCGTTGAGGTTCCGGAGGTCGATCAGAGACTCAAGGACGGCCCTCCTTGCTTACAGGCTCTGATGAGGCAGGGCTTTCCACAAGGCACACGGAACAACGGTTTGTTTAACCTGGGCGTGTACCTCCGCAAAGCTTACCCAGATGAGTGGGAAACGAAGATCCTCGACTACAACCAGACAATCATGCAGCCAGCCCTAGACCTGAAAGAGGTCAACGTAGTTGCGGATCAGGTGAAGAAAAAAGATTATCAGTACAAGTGTGCCGACCAGCCAATCTGCAATTTTTGCAACCGGGATCTGTGCCGTAGCCGCAAGCACGGCGTTGGCGGTGGAGCGAACACGCCTAGCGTTGCGAACCTGCGAAAATACGATTCCGAGCCGCCGCTCTGGTTCCTCGACGTGAACGGGAGCCCGGTCGAACTGGATACCGAGGGGCTGCAAAAGCAACCACGCTTTCAGATCCTCTGCATGGAGCAGATCAATTTTATGCCGCGAACGATCACCCGGCAGGCATGGGAAGCGCAGATGAACAACCTTCTGAGTCAAATGCTAGACACTGAAGGGGCGGTGATATCGACCTCCGACGACACGTCCTTGCGCGGTCAGTTCTACGATATGTTGGAGGAATTTTCGACGCACATGCAGTCCGCGCTTGACAAAGAGGAGATGTTGCTTCGTCGCCCATGGACCGACGAGGAGCAGGGACGAACATACTTCCGGCTTAAAGATTTTGAGGCTTTTCTGAAAAGAAACAAATTCTTTGAGTATAAGAGCAACAAAATCGCGCAGCGCCTTCGCGACATTGACGGCAAGTCCGAGCAATTCCGTATAAAAGGCCGGGTGGTGCGTTGTTGGTCTATACCAGCGTTTGCCAAGGTAACCGAGGAATTTGAATCCCGGTTTGAGGACGAGGAGGAGGTTCCGTTTTGAGCAATGCACCACAGAACTGGAGTGTGATTCTTCGGGAGTTGCGAACGCAGGCCGGAATTTCGCAAGCGGAGTTAGCCTACAGGGCGTCCATGAGCCAGAGGACTGTCGCGGAGTACGAAAACATCAACGTTCCCAGACAGTTATCCATATACAAAGTTGAAACAATCCTAGCCGCGTTGGGTTACGAACTCGACGCCATAAAGGTATCCGACAATGTTTAGATATTTTGGACCTCCCGGAACCGGGAAAACCACCACGCTCCTGAATCAAGTCGATGCCCTGCTAGCAGGAGGCATGGCTCCGAACGAAATTGGCTATTTTGCTTTTACGCGGAAAGCGGCCCACGAAGCACGGGACCGTGCCGTCGCTAGATTTAATCTGGACCCGGAAAAAGATTTCCAGTTTTTCCGCACTCTCCACAGCTTGGCTTTCCAAGTTTTGGGTATGACCGCTGCCGAGGTACTGGGGGACAGGGGACTCAAAAATTTTAGCAACGAGACTGGCGTTGACTTGTCTTCCGCAGGCAATGAGCACATTGCTGATGACGGTTTTGTGTTGCTAAAAAGCAACAACCCTATCATGCGTGCGATTGACCTTGCCCGGAACTCTCTCCAAGGTCCGCTATATGCGTACAACGAAACCGAGCTACCTATACCATTCTATGAATTTGAGCATTTATACTCCGAGTACGCGCGCTTCAAAGCCGTCAATGGACTGAAAGATTTTACCGACATGATGGTCGAACTCTCCGAGAGGCCCGGAAGCATCCCGATTTTAAAGACCGTGTTTCTGGACGAGGCGCAGGATCTGACTCCGTTGCAGTGGAAAGTGGCGCATCACCTGAGTGACAGAAGCGACCGCATGTTCGTCGCAGGAGACGATGACCAGGGCATCTATCGCTGGGCGGGCGCGGACATTGACCGGTTCGTGACACTGGGAGGCGGCTCTGAAGTCCTCACTCAATCGTACCGAATACCGCGCAGCGTTCACCGGGTTGCAGATTCCGTGGTCCGCAGAATTCACAAGAGGCAGAAAAAGGACTGGTTGCCGAGAGAATTTGAGGGGAGCGTGCAACGCACTTACGACGAGACGGGCGTGTCGTTCGGCACTGACCAAGAGTGGTTGGTCCTGGCCCAGGCCAATTACATGCTGGATGATCTGGCTGCACACCTCAAATCAAGCGGAGATTTTTTTGAACGCCGGGGCGCTCCCTCGCTTAAACAAAACGTCCGTAACGCTATCGGATCTTGGAACTACCTCCAACAAAGACCCAACCATGAAGTGTCCTTAAAGGAAGCGGTTAACCTCTACGACCACATATCTAGCGGTAGTGGCCGGTTAAAACGAGGCGCTAAGAAAATGCTGGGCGGTGCCGACGAACAAGACCTATTCTCGTTGGGCACGCTGCGGGCGCATTTTGGTTTAGAGGCACCCGACGCCACGTGGGACGTGGTGCTGGACCGCATAGACGATGAGGACCGCGCCTATGCGACGGCCTTGTTGAACCGGGGCGTGAACATTTTCCAAAAGCCTAAGATCCGACTGTCCACGATCCACGGTGCAAAAGGCGGGGAGTCGGATAACGTCCTACTGTTCACGGACCTGTCCGGTAAAGCCTTGAAAGAAATGGAAAAAAACCCCGACGACGCTCACCGCGTGCTATACGTTGGCGTTACGAGGACCAAGCAGAATCTGGTTTTGAAGATGCCAGAGGATTCGCAGAGGGGGTGGGCGATATGAGCCGCGTGCTTCTGCCAGTGAGACGGATGTTAGTGATCTTGGAGAGTCCGTATGCTGGAGATGTGGACACCAACCTAGAGTATGCCCGTGAGTGTCTTTTAGACAGCTTGTCGCGGGGGGAATCTCCCATAGCCTTTCACCTTTTGTACCCGCAGGTTTTAGATGATGACCATCCGGTTCAACGTGCGTTAGGTCTTGATGCGTCCGCAGAGTGGTACGAGAAGGCAAACGCCATCGTTGCATACACCGACCTTGGAATTTCCCCCGGCATGGAGAAGGGCATCAGCCTCGCGGAGAATTTGTCGATCTTTGTCGAATACAGAAAAATACGGAGTGATGACTGAATGCCTGCAAAAGAAGCCTTGGAGAAAGCCGCCGAACTTGTTGGCGGGGACCGCGCCGAAGCATACGGCGATATTTACCAGAACCATGAAAATATTTCCATGTTGTGGAACGGCTATCTGTACAACGTTGATGAGTTAAGACCCGAGGACGTGGCGAACTTGATGGAATTGATGAAAATAGCGCGCCGAAAAACCGGCGTGTTTAAGGAAGACAACTACGTCGATGGCGCTGGGTACTCAGGGGTTGCCCTGGAGTGCCGAGAAAAAGAAAACAACCGGAAGGATTTTAAATGAGTTATTTCAAAAATACAGGAACGATTGATGAACTTGATGCGTGGCTGGCCGACGTTGAGTCAATCTTGGAAAAAAGGAAACAGGTGAGTGCCTTCGAAATAAGTCGGCACTGCGCGCACTGCGAAAAAGAAGTGAGGGCTTCTGGGGCGGAAAATCCCAACGACAAAGGAGAATATAACGGGGTGCTTTGTAACAGATGTTACAAATCTGAAGTAGAGGGACAAAAGCGAGACACCGCTTACGCTGATTACATGAACCAGAAATATGCCAAGCATATCAAGTACATGCAGGATTTGCGGGACGTTGGCGTTCTGGTGCTAGAGGATTACCGTGAAGACTAATTTGAAAAAACCCAGGTGGGGCGTGAAGACCGAGTGGGTTCCCGTCAGCCATCTGCCCGCGACACCCAGCGGCATCAAGGAAATTGCAATAGACCTTGAGACTAAGGACCCACGGCTCAAGTCCCACGGTCCCGGTTGGCCCACGGGTCACGGCGACGTGGTAGGGTTTGCCGTTGCATACGACGGTTTTAACGCTTACCTGCCCATTGCTCACGAAGGCGGCGGAAACCTCGACCGTGGCATCGTTATGAAGTGGTTTCAACGAGAAATTGCCAACCACCCATCCGACAAAATCTTTTACAATGCCGCCTATGACGCGGGCTGGCTGGGGCAGTTAGGCATAAAGCTGCAAGGCCGGATGCTCGACGCCATGCTGGCTGCACCTTTACTCAACGAGAACCGGTTCAGTTATTCGCTCAACGCCGTCGCATACGATTACCTGGGTTTGATGAAGAGCGAGGCCGCACTGCGGGAGGCCGCCCAGGAATTTGGCGTAGACCCCAAAGGCGAACTCTACAAATTGCCTGCATGTTTTGTTGGCGAATATGCAGAGGCGGACGCCAAACTGACGCTCGACCTCTGGCAGGTTTTTAAAGCCGAATTGACCAAGGAAGACCTTTGGCAAGTCTTTGAACTCGAAACGTCCGTTCTCCCACTTTGTATTGAAATGACCCGTCGCGGCATCCGCGTAGACCTCGACGCCGCCGAGCGCCTTAAGCAAGACCTCATTAAAGTCGTCAAGAATCTAAAGTCCGACATTAAGAAGGAGACGGGTCTGGAGTTTGAACTCTGGGCTGCCGCAAGCATAGCTAAAATCTTCGATCATCTGAGCATACCCTATGGCCGCACCAAGACGGGTCTCCCCAGCTTCACAAAAAACTTTCTGGCGCAGCATGAACACCCGATTGCCCAGAAGATTGCAGCCGCCCGCGAGAACGACAAGATAGGCAACACCTTCCTGTCCAGCATAACGCGGTACACGGAGAGAGGACGCATCCACGGTCATATCAACCAGTTACGATCCGAGGGCGGCGGCACGGTCAGCGGTAGAATTTCCATGTCCAACCCCAACCTCCAGCAGATTCCGGCCCGCAATCCCGAGATGTCAAAGAAGATACGCGGGCTGTTCCTGCCGGAAGAAGGAGAAAAGTGGGCGTCGATGGATTTTGACCAGCAGGAGCCGCGCATACTGGTGCATTTTGCAAGCCTCACGGGCAAGCACGGGTTGACCGGCTCCGACGATTTCGTGAAAGCCTACAGGGAAGAACCCAAGACCGACTTCCATGAGATGGTCGCAAGCATCGTTGGCGTGTCGCGTAAGCAGGCCAAGGCCGTTAATCTGGGAATCATGTACGGCATGGGCGTGACGCGCCTCGCGGAACAACTTGATGTTCCGGTGGATGAGGCCAAACGGCTCATGCGCCAGTACCACAATGACGTGCCCTTCGTGAAAGAGCTAATGGACCGCGTGCAACGCAAGGTATCGCACCGAGACAAGGGAGGGTTTGTCCGATCTTTGCTGGGCCGCAAGTGCCGGTTCGACCTCTGGGAACCCAACCTGTTTGTATCAGCCCGGGCGCTACCCAAAGAAGAAGCCACTATAGAGTACGGCGATAATATTAAGCGCGCATACACTTACAAAGCACTCAACCGTCTCATCCAGTCGAGCGCAGCGGACCAGACCAAGGCGGCTATGGCTGCGGTATACAAAGAGAGAAATAAGATTCCTCTCGTCCAGATCCACGATGAACTGGCCTTTTCCGTAGCGGAAGTGACCGAGGCCGAAGACCTCCGATCCATCATGGAGTCGGCCCACAAACTGGAGGTCCCTAGCCCTAGCGATATCGCGATAGGCGACAACTGGGGTAGCCTGACGAAACTTGACGAAACTCAATAAATCCGATAACTTCCCAGATGAATGAGGACTGAAACATGAACCCAGACAAATGGAAGTCGGTGGTGGTTCCAATTGAGAGCTACCGCGTCTTGAAGAACATGGCAGAAAAAGAACGGCGCACGATCAGTGGGCAGTTTACGCTTGTCCTAGAACAGGTGACAGGTAAGCGCATCGAAGACGAGAAAACGACATGACCGCCGTGATAGTGACCGCCGTATTTTACGCCATCTGCGTGGTACACGCAGCCATCAGTTAAATGGGCAAGAGATCCGATTTTGAGCGACGTGAGCGGGATTTCTACCCGACGCCCGTCAAGGCCGTAGAGCCTCTCGTTGCCCATTTGCCGCAACGCTTTACATATGTAGAGCCTTGCGCCGGAAGAGGCGATCTGGTTAAGGCGTTGAGCACCTTTGAAGGCGTGGCTCACGGCGGCAGGTTCTGTGCCATGTGCCACGAGGCGTCTGACATTCACGCGGGCGGTCACTACAGCCATCTGGGCACCGACAACGCCATAAAGCAGCGCGATGCGTTTGATATTGACGACGTGCCAGCCGAGGTAGATTTTTTCATCACCAACCCGCCCTGGGACAGGAAAATCCTCCACCCGCTCATTATTCATTTGTCCGCGATCCGACCAACGTGGCTCCTATTCGACGCAGACTGGACACACACAAGGCAAGCCGCGCCCTACATGATGTTTCTGCGGAAAATTGTGTCGGTAGGCCGCATAAAATGGATTCCGGATAGCCCTCACACAGGAAAAGACAATTGCGCCTGGCACCTTTTTGAGACAAACTACCCGGGAAGCGGGGATTTTGCGCCTCAGTTTTTTGGCCGTGGGCTGCAAGTTGCATAGGGCTGTTGCATAGGGCTAGTGTCGTCTTCGCGGGCCCTCCCTCCCCAGAGACGGTGATTGACTCCCACCGTTTTAAGGCGACACGGGGTGGAAAACTGTTCGGGATTGCGGTTTTCCACCCCCTCAACCTCAACCCGGAGTAACCATGGCCGACTCATTTTCCCACACCAAGCAGACCAAAAGCCGCAGGCGAGGTCGTCTCCGGCCCTTTAATTTCAGGAAAAGCGCAGGGGCGCGTTCCGCATGGAACCATACAAAGAAACGGAAACGCGGACAGGGCAAGTAACCTGTTCCATTTGTGACGGCTCCTTCAACTTACAGAAAGAAGGCGGCGTTGCCGGTTATTTTGGTATTTGCCCAGTTGCCTTCTGCGTCTGGTGCTACTCGTCCATTGTTGACATGGTGCAACAGGGATGCGTGCAATGCCACGACAAAGACGATCAAATCGTGACAATTCAATAAAACCCGTTGACGGCGTATATTTTTTTGCCTATCTTTACGGGATTATTCCTAGTGGAGGGCTTAGGCGTGGTGGGGCTATTTGAATCGCCCAGAGATGTCCGAAAACGGCAAGAGCCGAGAATAGGTGCTATGGATCTGCTCTTGCTAGAGTACGACATCCGGAAAATTATAAATAAAAAAGAAAAAAAGACGGCTGAAGAGGCTTATCAGCAAGCAATGTCAGACTACATGGTTGCAAAGCTGGACCTCGAACGGGCCAAGCGCCGATACGGCGCACAAGTTGACGCCATCCGCACTCGCCTGGGCCTCCCAAAATTTTTGGATTCGTAGATGCTAATTAGTCTGTGGAAATGGCACCGGCTCATGTGCAAAGAGCCCTTGGCTCACGCACCACGGCCCATCAAAACCAATGACGTTCAGCGCATAGCGAGATTGCGGCGAGGTCTACAGGACATTGTTGACGTTGATGCGCTGTCTAGCAGCGGCCAATGGTCCACGCCAGCCAAAATTGCGCGGGAAGTTCTGGAGGAGGATGATGAAAACACTTGAGGACGCAAGAGCCGAGTGGGTGAGCGCAATTAACGGCGAAGGCGCGCACTGCCCATGCTGCGACCGGTGGGGGAAAATTTATCCGCGCCATTTCAACGCTTCAATGGCAAAAGCCTTGATCTGGTTGGTTGGTGAGGGCTTCGACTGGACTGACGTGCCGAACACCGCGCCAAAGTGGTTGACCCGCACAAACCAACTTCCCACCGTGCGATGGTGGGGGTTGATAGAGCGGCAAAGTCCTAAAACTCCTGCGGCCAAGCATTCTGGCATGTGGAGGCCCACAATAAGAGGCAGGCGTTTTGTCCACGGTTCAATAAGCATTCCCGAAACAGTCTACACTTACAACGCACACGTAGTGCGATACAGTGACAAAAACATTATGATACAGGACTCCTTTAAAACGCATTTTGATTACCAACAGGTTATGTTGCCGGTGTTGCAAGTACCCGAAAAACTGCAAGGCGAATTGTGGGATTTTTAAAGTGAGAATTCTGGCAGCATTGGCAGCGATGCTGGTTTCAGGCGCGGCGACGGCAAGTGACGAGCACTGCCTAGCCGAGGCGATGTACTTTGAAGCGAGAAATCAGGGCTGGCGCGGAATGCTGGCAGTGGGCGTTGTCATACAAAACCGCGTCCGAGATCCGCGATACCCGAGTACGGTTTGTGCTGTCGTGCGCCAGGGCCGCTATTGGCGCGGCAACCCAATCAGGCACCAGTGCCAGTTTTCATATTACTGCGATGGCAAGCCAGAGCGGCCTACCGAACCTGAATCCTGGGAACAGGCGCTCGACCTAGCCAGCTTGCTACTGTCTACGAAGCTGGTTCTCACAGGAATAGAGGACGCCACGCACTACCACACCACTACGGTCAAGCCGACATGGGCCACGGCCCTTGAACCACGGGACCAAATCGGGGACCACCTGTTCTACGCACAGAGATGAAAGGAAAAGATCATGGGCGCGCGACATACCTCATGCCGTACAATGATGCTGACCCAGGAAAAATGACCCGAAGCAGTCAAAAAGGAAAAAAATGCTGGAACCGCTATGTTGGCGGAACCACCATCAGCCGTCGATTAAGCGTGGGACTTCCAGCGGACCTCGACGCATTCCTGACCGAAAAATCGGATACTATGAAAATCTGCAAGGCTGAGGTAATTCGGACGTTGATCCGCGCTTTTCAGGAGGACAGCGACTGAATGATTTGGCCTACGTCTGGCCTACGATATAGGGTATCCTTAAACCGGGCGCGTTTAACAGAAAGGAATTTTCCCGGCCACGCGCCTAGCCGGGGCGGGTCTTCCCCCCGCCCCGGCATTTTTTAAAAC
>LULM01000062.1_pt1 | contig 22173 bp, 18 predicted proteins | sample 728151 | NCBI WGS metagenome assembly LULM01 (sample SAMN03860289, study PRJNA289734) | marine metagenome | biome: seawater column; feature: ocean; material: water; isolation source: Red Sea water column Station 149 - depth 200m | place: Saudi Arabia: Red Sea | collected 2011-10-15 | depth 200 m
TGAGTCATTTAGAATGACTAAACCTCCTCATTCCTGCCTCGTATCGCCTAAAAAGCATCCGTAGTCGCAAGCATCTGTGAAATGTCAACAGACCCTAATCTTTGCTCAATAAAATGGATTAATCACGATATTGAAAAAAATCATTTGAGATAGAGCATTATGGTTTATGTTCATAAGTCGGGATTAACCTTCGGTTCGACCTACTTTCCTTTCGGGGAAATGAGAAGCTAAGCTTCGCAAGAAAGCCATTTTGTCAGTCGCAAACTCGGTCAAATACCAAAATTAATCCAATAGTTTGAAAACACGCCAATTTGCTGATGTTGTCCTGCCCTCGAACAATGCGACTGACGTTTCAACGTATCAAATATCTTTTACACCTCCCTCATGACTGGTACATATTACTTGGCTAATATCGTTGAGCTTTTTAAATAAGTTAACTTGATATAAATATTAATGATGGCATAAAGTTTGCTTGTTGTGGGATGGTGAGCAATGGCGCTCAAAACAAACTTCACTACAACATCAAAATTAGGCAAAGGCGCCTTAGGCTGAAAAATGCTTAAGGTGCTTTTTTTCTGATTTTTGATCTTAGACTCATATCAAATCATTGGTATAAGGGGCAAAGCATGTCGTATCTTCTTCCATCCGAATTTGCAGGAAAAATGGTTGATTCAGGTGAATCAAAACTTTATATGGCGACACGAGATGCCTTAATTCGTGCTTATATGGCAGGTGCTATTTTGGCATTGGCGGCGGTATTTGCGGTGACGATTTCAGTCACTACAGGCATGCCTTTATTGGGTGCATTGTTATTCCCAGTAGGCTTTTGTATGTTATATCTCATGGGTTTTGATTTGCTCACAGGGGTATTTGTACTCACACCTTTGGCATGGCTGGATAAACGTCCTGGAGTGACGATTCCACGAATTTTAAAGCATTGGGGGGTGGTCTTTGTCGGTAACTTTGCAGGGGCGTTGACCGTTGCGTTATTGATGGCGATTACTTTTACTTATGGTTTCTCCGTTGAGCCGAACAAGGTGGGTATGGCACTATCACATATTGGTGAAGATCGTACACTTGGCTATAAGGAATATGGTGTCGCAGGTTGGATTACGATTTTTATCCGTGGCATGTTGTGTAACTGGATGGTGTCACTTGGCGTAGTTGGTGCAATGGTATCGACTTCAGTGAGTGGTAAAGTCATTGCCATGTGGATGCCGATCATGCTGTTCTTTTTCATGGGCTTTGAGCATTCAGTGGTCAATATGTTCTTGTTCCCTACAGGATTGATCATGGGTGGTAATTTCTCCATTATGGATTATTTGTTGTGGAATGAAATCCCTGTAGTACTGGGGAACTTGGTCGGTGGCTTGGCATTCACAGGATTGACGCTATATAGCACGCATGTCCGTACTGCACCGAATCGTCAACTTTAAGCAATTCTTTTGATCTTAGAATATTGAACTTTGAAAATTTTAAGGTTGAGTGATTTGGTTCTACTGGCGGTGCACTAATTAGGTGCGCTGCCAGTATGTATGAGCAGTGCAATATTCATTTTAAAAATTAACAATAAAGGTGCGACGTGTTAGAGATTGAGATTGGGCAATATTCACATCAAGGTCGTAAAGCTGAAAATCAGGACTTTCACGCTGCATCCATACCGCAAAACTATTTAAGAAAACATAAAGGCATTGCCGTTGCACTGGCTGATGGGATTAGCAGTAGCAATGTCAGTCATATTGCTAGTAAAACTGCCGTCAGTAGCTTTCTCAATGATTATTTCTCCACACCTGAAACATGGACGGTGAAAACTTCGGCGCTACGTGTCATAGACGCCACCAATACGTGGCTCTATGCACAAACTCGGCAAAGCCAATATCGCTATGATAAAGATCGTGGCTATGTCTGTACGCTGAGCGCATTGGTTTTAAAAGGTCAATTTGCGCATCTATTTCATATCGGGGATAGTCGGATTTACCGATTGCAAGCAGGACAACTCGAACAACTCACCACGGATCATCGGGTATGGCTCTCGCAACAAGAAAATTATCTCAGTCGTGCGCTCGGTGTCAGTGCAAAGGTCGATGTGGATTATCAAAGTCATCAAATCTATGTGGATGATATTTTTCTACTCATGACTGATGGTGTCTATGAATTTGTCGAAGCAGAAAAGCTCAAATCATTTTTAGCTTTAGATGCAGACTTAGATCAGATCGCACAGCTCATCGTCGAATATGCCTTCGAACAGGGCAGTGATGATAATCTCAGTATTCAAATCATCAAAATCAAACAGCTCGCCGATCAAGAAGATTTTGAAAGTCATCAAGCGACGGAGCAACTTGCAGATGTGCCTGAGCTGAAAGCAAAAATGCAATTTGATGGTTTTGAAATCGTCCGTGAACTGCATCAAAACCATCGTAGTCGGCTATATCTAGCAACCGATACAGCTAATCATGCGCAGTGCGCACTCAAAGTCCCTGCGGTAGAGATTCAGCAAGATCAACGCTTGATTGAGCAATTCATGCTTGAGGAGTGGGTGGCGAAACGTGTGCAAAGCCCTTATGTGCTCTCGGCATACTCACTGACACGACCACGACATTATCGCTATCAATGTTTGGAATATGTGCAAGGTCAAACTTTAAAGCAATGGTTGATTGATCAAGGCTTGCCATTACCACTTGGCAAGGTGAGAGGCATCATCGAGCAAGTCGCCAAAGGGTTACAATCCATGCACCGCTTAGAAATATTGCATCAAGATATACGTCCTGAAAATATTATGATTGATGAATTTTTGAATATTAAAATTATTGATTTTGGTGCATCGCAAGTCGCAGGGCTTAAAGAATCTGCACCTACACAAGACGAATTACCACTTGGCGCAATGGCATATCTTGCACCTGAATATCTCGTTGGTGGAACGATCGGGACACAAGCTGATCAATATGCTTTGGCAGTGATGACCTACTATATGCTGACAGGGCAATTGCCATATGGCACAGCCGTGGTGCAAGCCAAGTCGAAAAAGGATTTGAAAAATCTGAAATATATCCCTGCGATATGTTATGTCGAAGAGATTCCGCTATGGCTTGATGCCACTTTGCAAAAAGCATTAAGCGTACAGCCTCAGCAACGCTATCAAGAAATCTCAGAATTTATCTATGATCTACAACATCCAAATCCACAGTATTTAGGTGCAAAAAAGCCAAGTTTGATTGAACGTCATCCTGTGAAGTTTTGGCAGAGCTTAAGTGGTATTTTATTTTTATTGCTAGTTTTATCGTTGTTATGGCGACATATTTGAGCAGAACGTAATTACATTAAATTTAAGGCTTAATGGACAAAAATGAAAGTGCAAAAAAAAATGGCTCAATGATTTGAGCCATTTTTATATCTCTGAAAAATTGTAAGTTTAATACGCCTTATCGAGGCTGTTGTTGTGGTACAGGTAAGAATTGACCCGTTTTACTCGAAGGACGTTCGGCGATTCGAATACTAATCTTTAATTTCTCATCACCACGTAAAATGATCGCAGGTACTTCGCTATTCGGCTTTTGACGACCAACATATGAGATCAGCTGATTCGAGTTTTCAAAAGCTTGATCATTGATAGAGAGGATAATGTCGCCTTTTCGAATCCCTGCTTGATCGGCAGGACCATTTTTCAAAACACCCATGACTTGCACACCTGCATTACTCTCGGTGTTTAGTGGATTGTTTTGATTTAGACCACGCACTTCGATACCAAGCCAGCCACGAACCACACGCCCTTCTTGTAAAATCGAATCCAGCACTTGTTGGCAGATTTGCGCAGGAATAGCAAAACCAATCCCAAGCGAACCACCTGTACGTGAGAAGATCGCAGTATTTACGCCAATCAAATTCCCTGCAACATCGATCAGTGCACCACCAGAGTTACCTGGGTTGATCGCTGCATCGGTTTGAATAAAATCTTCATAAGTATTGATACCAAGTCCAGTACGACCAGTCGCCGAGATAATCCCTTGCGTTACGGTTTGACCTACTCCAAACGGGTTACCAATCGCAAGGACAACATCACCCACGGCATTGCCACTGAGCTTAAATGGTAAGACAGGCAAGCCTTCTAGCTCAATCTTAATCACCGCAAGGTCAGTTTCAGGATCAGTACCAATCACCGTTGCTTTCGCTTTGCGTCCATCGTGCAAACCTACAACGATCTCATCCGCCTGAGCGATCACATGATTATTCGTCAAGATATATCCATCAGGGCGGACAATCACACCTGAGCCTAGACTATTTTGATCTTCGGGTTGTAGTTGCTGTGGAATTTGATCGCCAAAAAACTCACGTAAAAACTGCTCATTGATCGGTAAGCTTTGCTGTTGGGATACTTTTTGTAAGGTGAAAATATTGACCACGGCAGGCGCAGCCACTTCGACCGCACCACTATAAGACACCACGCCACCAGTACGGCTAGTATCTATTAAAGGTTCAACATTTTCCGCAGGCATCTTGACGCCATCAGCAGCTACAGGTGGTTTTGGCACTTGCATCTTTTGCCATGTAATAAAACCAACAATCACGATAACCAATAATAGCCATGGCAAAACGACAACAAGACGGCGCACAGTGTGTTCCTCAATTTTTATAACAAGAATGAATAATGATAATTTAAAAATAACCTTAATAATTTGATTATTTTAGAACAAATCCAGAAATGATCACATCATTCGCACGATCGAAATTGTAATGCTTTAGTAAACTCAAACATTGTTTTTAAATCGACAAACTCGCTTTTATTTTTACAAATGTACATTGAGCTGAAGCGCCGTGAATGCTAAAACTTAATCATGCTTTTGATGAAAATTGATGTGTGTGAATAAGATTAAAGTATTTGATTTTAAATTATTTTTAAAAAATTCTGTGCAGAAAAAGCAATTTGTCTTGCCGAGTATGCTCTGTCTTTGTATTTCAGGTGCTTGTGCAACAGCTTCTGCGCAAGAATTGACAACTGGCTTAACATCGCCAAGCGACTTATTTTCAACATCAATCGACCCAGCGCAACCATCAATTGCGAATCCACCTTCAAATCAGCGCATCATTCAACCAAATAGTCATAAGTATAAGCCAAGAAATCAGTATTTAGATATCCCTGAAATCGGTAGCGGTGTCGGACTGATTAGTCGTAATCAAGAACAACAAATTGGTGAAAAAGTATTGCGAGAAGTCCGTGCAAAGCTTCCTATCTTGCAAGATGCGTGGCTTGAAGATGAGTTGAGTTATATTTTTAGTGGTGTGTATGGTCAGAGTGGATTGGGTGCACCGATTGCATTAGTCGTAGTAAGAGATGAGCAGATCAATGCCTTTGCTGTGCCAGGCGGATTATTTGCCATCAATGCAGGTCTGATTTCTGCTGCAAAAAATATGGATGAAGTCGCAGGTGTTATGGCGCATGAAGTGGCACATGTTACACAACGTCATTACAGTCGTTCAAAGGAAGACTTTAAAGGTCAAGGTTTGCTGACTTTGGCAGGCATTTTGGCGGGGATTGCGGTGGCTAGTCAGTCACCTGACGCAGGTGCTGCGGTGATGCTCGGCTCACAAGCAGCGATGCTCGACAGACAGCTTTCTTATAGTCGTGAGCAAGAGCGTGAAGCCGATCGTGTCGGAATGCAATACATGGCGATTGCAGGCTATAACCCTGAAAGCATGGCAGATTTCTTTGAAACCATGCACCGTAAGACCTCACAACTGAGCTTTTTACCAGATTTTTGGTTGACTCATCCACTAACCGCAGATCGTATGAGTGAAGCTCGATTGCGAGCACGACAATATGATTATCAATCGACGAACTATACGCTTATTCATAAAAACACTCAGCAGGTGCTATTTGAAATAATTCGTTGGCGAGTGGCGGTACTTTCAGGCTATATAAATTTAACCCAACTCAGAAGTCTTGCGCCAAGAAGTCATGGGGCTGCGTTGGCATTGGCGCATTACTATATTGAACAATCTCAATATGATGATGCAAAAAAGCTTTTAGAAAGCGTCAAGCCAAGCGCTGTGGAAAAGACTTTATATCAGCTCACATGGTCGGATTGGTACAAAGCTAATGCACAATATCAGCAAGCTTTGAAAGCGGTATTGCCATTGTACAGGGTCATGCCTGAACATCGTGCTTTAGCGATGCAAGTGGCGGAAATATATACTTTGCAAGGCGATGGTGATCAAGCCCATCAGATTTTAAATCGCTTGAGTCAAAGTAATCCACGTGACGTAGCAGTTTGGCAAGCCTTGCAACGTGCGGAGAATGTGCGGAGTAAAACAGTAATTAATCAAGAGTTTCAAACGATTAATAGCTTACGCTATCGAGCAGAAGCACAGTTTTGGTCGGGTGAAGAAGAGAATGCCATCAAAAGTTTGCTTCATGCACAGCGACTGATCAAAGAAAAGAACAATGTGTCACTCAAGGCCAAAATCGAATCTCGACTTAAATATATGCAAGATGCAAGAGCGTTAAGAATATAGCGATTTATTCAAATCGCGCAATGAAACGATCAATAAAATAATGGAGCATTTAAATGATTAAAGGACAATGCCAGTGTGGCGTAGTAAAGTTTCGCTATAAGGCAGAACTGACGGAAACGATTATTTGTCATTGTAAGGTTCAGCCTTTGCATTTAACAGCCCGATAGATGAGCGACTGGTCACTTTTGAACATGGTAAAGATGCGCTCAAAGAATTCTTTTCATCGCCAAAAAAGGGGCGAGTATTTTGTCAGCATTGCGGTACACCTTTATATTCTTATCGGACTGATTTACCTGATGTGATTCGCTTACGCTTAGGCATTGTTACCGAAGGGCATATTCCAGCACCTACCATAGAAATTCATTTAGAAAGTAAGCTACCATTTGTTGAAATCACTAACGGTGTCTAGTAAATAATTTATCTAGGATATACCATATATTTCATAGATAAATTTTTATCCTGTGAAATGCTTTGTGTGGGTGCAACAATTTTTAGATCGTGATAAGATAGCTTGCAATTCGGGTATTGCCCGATTTTTTTATGCGACAAATTTGTCGATGTGGTCGAAAAAATTACATTTAGGTCTTCGTACATGCCCATTTCAGAGACATGGTTGCTGCCTGATGGTGTAGCAGATGTTTTGCCAGAACAAGCGCAAGTGATCGAAAACATGCGCCGTCAAGCCTTAGATTTCTTGGCAGGGCGAGGCTATCAGCTCGTATACACGCCATTTATTGAATATTTAGAATCATTATCTTCCTTAAGTGCGGTCAACCAAGATTTGGATTTGGTCACATTTAAATTGATTGATCAAATCTCTGGGCGTTTGCTTGGAGTGCGTGCCGATATGACGCCACAAGTTGCTCGTATTGATGCGCATGTCCGTCCGATTGCGGGTGTGGCACGATACTGCTATGCAGGGACGACATTACATACCAAGCCACAAGGTTTGGCAGCTTCTCGTGCGCCTTTACAGCTTGGTGCAGAGTTATTTGGACATGAAGGTGTCGATGCCGATCTTGAGATGATTGATACCATGCTAGGCGTATTGAATTGCGTCGGTATCACAGAAAAATTGCATCTAGATCTCGGACATGTCGGTATCTTTAGAAGTTTGGTGAAAATCGCTGGCTTAACTCAAGATCAAGAAAATCATTTATCTGAGCTATATCAACGCAAAGCATTGCCGGAACTCAAAGCCTATACTGCAACCATTCAAAACGGTGCGGACTTTGAAGCCTTAGGTCGTTTGTCAGGTGATTTGGATCAATTAATTGATAGTCTATCGGCTGAAGTACGTGCTGATGCAGATTTTAGCCATGCCTTTGATACCTTAAAATCTACAGTTGAACAAATTCAAAGCCGTTGGTCACAGGTCAGTGTTGGTGTCGATGTGGTCGAGCTGCGTAGCTATCACTATCATACTGGGCTGATGTTTGCTGTCTATGCGCCGAATAATGCCACGCCACTTGCGCAAGGTGGACGTTATGACGGCATTGGTGAGCACTTCGGGCGAGCACGTGCAGCGACAGGTTTTAGTTGTGATTTATACCGTTTAGTTGCGGATCAATTCCACACGATTGAGATCGTGGTTGCGCCTGCAGGGCGTGATGCTGATTTACTGCAAGCGATTGAATCAGTGCGTGCGAAAGGTCAGCAAGTGGTGCAATTACTGGGTCAAGATCAGATTGATTCTGTGCCACAGGCTTCGCACAAGTTGGTTAAAGTAGATGCAGATTGGCAGGTTCAAGCGATTTAACCGAGCTTATGTGAAAATCCTGTAAAAGATTGATGTTTTTATAGTTTGAGTAATTCGGGTGATGCGCCATTGTTTCAATACAATATAGAGCAGTGTGCATTTTCAAGACAATTTTTAATGATGTAATGAGGCTATTATGGGCAAGAATGTTGTGGTACTCGGTACCCAATGGGGCGACGAAGGTAAAGGTAAAATCGTCGACCTGCTCACAGATCAAGCAGCTGCTGTAGTGCGCTATCAGGGCGGTCACAATGCAGGGCACACATTAGTGGTCGGTGGTAAGAAAACCGTACTTCACCTCATTCCATCAGGCATTTTGCGTGATAATGTGTTGTGCTTCATTGGTAATGGTGTGGTACTTTCACCTGAAGCCTTGATCAAAGAAATGGCGATCTTGGAAGAAGAAGGTGTTCCAGTGAAAGAACGTCTACGTATTTCTCCAAACTGTCCATTGATCTTGCCGAATCACATTGCACTCGATCAAGCCCGTGAGAAAAAGCGTGGTAATGCCAAAATTGGTACAACAGGTCGTGGTATCGGTCCTGCCTATGAAGATAAAGTCGCTCGTCGTGCGGTACGTGTCGCGGATTTGATTCGTGGTGGTGCGGCGCTTGAGCAACAATTGTCAGAATTATTAGAATTCCATAATTTCCAATTGACCCAATACTACGGCGTTGAAGCGGTTGCACTTGAAGATGTGTTGGCGCTTTGTAATGCATGGCGTGAAGTGTTGTTGCCATTAGTGGTGGATGTAACAGAAACTTTGCATCAATACCGCAAAGCGGGCAAGGCGATCATGTTCGAAGGTGCACAAGGTTCATTGCTCGATGTGGATCATGGTACTTATCCGTATGTGACTAGCTCCAATACCACTGCTGGTGGGGTGAGTTCAGGTTCTGGTATGGGACCACTGCATCTTGATTATGTATTGGGCATCACCAAAGCCTATACTACGCGTGTCGGTGCAGGGCCTTTCCCAACAGAGCTACATTATGATGCAGCGACTGATACAGGTGATGAGATCGGTCGTCATTTGGGTACTGTGGGTCATGAGTTTGGTGCGTCTACTGGTCGTCAGCGTCGTTGTGGTTGGTTTGATGCAGAGATTCTACGTCGTTCGGTTGAAGTGAATTCATTGTCAGGGATTTGCTTAACTAAACTGGATGTACTTGATGGATTAGAAGAAATTAAAATCTGTGTAGGCTATGAGCCAGCGGATTCGGGCTGTGCAGGTTCTTCGGATGCGATTTCATTCGAGTGTTTAAAGCCGATCTATGAAACACTGCCAGGTTGGACAGAGTCGACTGTGGGTTTGACGGATGTTAATCAATTGCCTGCAAATGCTTTGGCATATGTGAAGCGTATTGAGCAATTGATTGAATGTCCGATTGATATTGTATCGACTGGACCTGATCGTGCGGAAACCATTGTTTTACGCCATCCGTTTAGTGCATAACTCGTACTAGCACGCCGTATAAACGAGAAAATGCCAGCATATTGCTGGCATTTCTATTGATGTTGATAAAATCATTTAATGTGCATGTTGCTCAGAATGATTCATCTCTGTGGCGGTAGCGTCTGTATTATTTGCCTCAGGCATTGCCATTTCAGTGTTTGATTCAAGCGTGGTTGCATTCGCCATTTTTGCATCAGTTGCCGCTTGTTGTGCAGCAGCTTCAGCGGCTTGTTTGCGCTTTTGGCTAGGCATGTAGTCAGGTTCTTGCGAAATGGATAAGAACAAGAAACCTAAAAATAGCACAGCAAAAACAATCGCAATAATCACACCTTTCCAACCAAAGATGGATTTGTCTGATTTTGTGTATTCGTCACTCATGTTGAGCTCCTTTCTTTAACATTCAAAATATTAAAATCACTTAAAACTTCATGCTGACACGAGCCCAATAATTGCGCCCCGTTTGATTAAACTGTTCATTGCTGGCATAGCCAAAAACCGATGCACCTGCTTTATTGAGGTGTTCAGTATAGGTCTCATCCAAGACATTATCTATACCGAATGCCAGTCCGATCGCAGGATTGATTTGATAATTGGCATTCAGTGACAGCGTATTAAAGGCTTCACTTTCTTGCAGATCATAACCAACAATATTACCTTCGTTTAAGCTAATCCGATCTTGCTTAGCAACCACTCGCCACAACAGTCCAAGACTATATTTATCTGTGACATAGCGTAGATTCAAACGTCCCTCAAGCGGTGCGATTTGAGGTAATGGCGTATTGTCCGTGGTATTTTCTCCCCATGCGTACATGGCACTGAGGTCGGTTTGCAGACGATCGCTAAAGTTATAGCCAACCCCAAGTTCACCGCCTGCAATGGTTGCATCGATATTTTCAGCAAGTGGGCGAGAGCTACCATGTCCACCGCCATGACCACTATAACGAACTAAGATAAAGTCATTAATCACACCTGCATAAGCCGATGCCCAAGAATGATATTTTCCTAATTGATGTTCAAAACCTAGATCGAGTTGCGTGGTTTTTTCGGTTTCTAGCTTGTTAAGATTATCTACCATCAGATAACTGCTATTGCCCATCCTATCGGTTGTGCCATTCCCATAACTGGTTGAGGTGCTATACAGCTCCCAATAATCTGGACTGCGCTCGACATGACCCACGCCGATGTAACTATTCAAACCATTGTCTTGATTGTTTTCTAGTCGGATAAATGCGCTAGGCAGGGTGTCTTTACGCACTTGATCATTCTCGGCGCTATCGACTTTGACTTGATCAAAGCGTAAACCTGTTACTACTTTATTTTGTGGATTGACTTGATAATTCAGCTCACCAAATGCACCGTAGCTTTGAAAACGCAAATCTTCTTCAAGTGGCATATTCATCGACGGCATGGCAGAACTTTTCATATCGCCAGCATGTGTGTTGCGCTGTGAATCTAGCCCTGTGATTAAGCTGAATTGATCCCAATCACTAGTCATGGCAACACGGCTATTCAATGTGCGACGTGTAACCCGCATCGACATTTCATTAGGCATGCTCATTCCCATCATGGTGGTCATCGACGCATCACGCAAGCTGTAATTGTCCATGACATGATCATTAAAACTATAATCAACCTGTGTTTCAATCTTTGAAATTACATCGCCAATGTTGCGTTGCTCAGCATGCAAGCCCAGACTTTCTCGTTTGAATTGTGAGCCGTCCATGGTGCGTCCCGCAAAAGCGGATTCGCCATCGCCCACACCTGCTTTAAGCTCTAGCCAAGTGTCTACATCAGGTGTCCAACCGAGCGCAAGGTCACTGCTCCAACGCTCCCAATTGGAATGAATGGTTTGTCCATCACCATCTTGATAATCATCAGATTTGGAACGGTTAGCATTGAGCCGAGCGTAGACTGTATCATTGCCCACTGCCGCTTCGACATTGTGATCTATACGCCCAAACGAGCCGATCATCACGCTGGCTTCACCTTGATAGGGTTTGTCCTGATCAAAAGTCGGCGCTTCACGCTCAAACAATACTGTTGCTGCAGAACCTGGCGTGGCATATTGCACGGTTTGCGGGCCTTTAATCACCGTGATTTTGTCAAAACTTTCTGGAGAAATATAGGCTGTAGGTGCGTCCATACGGTTTGGACAAGCGCCGAGATTTTCCGTACCATCGGTGAGCATTTTAATGCGTGAGCCATACATGCCACGGAAGGTCACATCACCATTGGTTCCGCCATTTTTCACGCTATTAAAGCCCATGATGCTATTCAAATAGGCAGCACCGTCCGAGGCAGGCATCGGCTGAATGGTTTGCTTGGCATCGGTTTCCACGATCAAACCATTGGCTTGATTGCCTTGTTGCGCTGTCACCACAATTGGAGAGAGCATAACTGGAGAATGCTGAATTGGCGCATCGGCATGCGGATGGTCGTGCGCTTGGTCAGTTGCTGTATCCAATGCTTCTGCATTTGCATAGCTGAGCTGAACTGCTGATAAGCAGACCAAAGTCATCGCAACCACTAAAGGTTGAGTTTTAAAATTTTTCATAAAATATTCGCAAAACAATTTTTAAAGTCGATCGCAAAACATGGCACGTATGTTTGCACTGGCGTGTATCAGCCAGTCAAAGTGATGTGCATTATTTTGCAGTGAAGTAATTAAACGTTATGCGAATAGTGGCGGGGCACGCCCTTGAGGAATTAGAAATAAACGCTGTAAATAAAAATAAATCGGCGCAAACTGGCGCTGAAGAAACAACAAGCGTACTTGCACACGCTCAAATACTTCTTTAATGCCAAATTCTGGTGGTAAAACTAAGTTAGCATAGACCGTACAGTATTGACATTGATGACCTGCATCATGTTGATGATTACTGTGTTGTGAAGTGGCTTGAGTTGTATCAGCCATTTGCATGCGATGTTGATCGTCATGTAATGACATTGAGTGTGCATCATGTGTACTATTGTTATGCTGATCTATTGCATGCGCTTGATGTGAATGGGGATGATTTAAATGGTTTGAAATATTTGAAATGGCAGAATGGTCATGCAACAGTAGCGCACGGCTAATCGTCTCACACACAGGTGAAATCTGATATTGCGCTGGGAGGAGTGGTTGCAGAAAAACTGCAATTTGTAAACATACCGCAAAACAACTCAATAACAAGCCACTGTAAAACAGCGTACTCTGAGTAGAGCGACTGTGATTAAAGCGACTAAGCTTCGAGTAACTAGGCTTCAAGAGCTTCTGAATGGAACCGTTACGCGACATGTTTTGATGAAATAACAACGGCGTTACTCAACAATTCAAAGGTTTAAATCGTGTTACATATTATCACATATCGCTATCTACGCTATGAATATTTAGTTCTCTGAAAAATAGGCTTGATTTTCTACGGATAGACCTTATAAATGTGTAGTCAATATTGATTTTCATTTATGTACTGGACTATCTATGTTATTTCATCTGCCAAAGTTGCCTTCAGAGCTTCGAGTTGTCCATCTCAATCAACGCATCGAACAACAACGCCGTAAAATCGCCCAATCGACGTTGGGTAAACTGGAGCTTTTGCAACTCACTGCACAGCTCAAGCGTGAAGCCTTAGCCCGTAAGAAAAATAATCAGAAAATTTTTGTTTTAGATTTCAAAGGCGACATGAATGCCAGTGCAGTCGAACAGCTACGTGAAGAAATTACCTTGATTTTAGCCACAGCTAAAGCAGGCAAAGATCGTGTGGTACTTCGCTTAGAAAGTCCTGGCGGTGTAGTACACGGCTATGGTCTTGCTGCGGCACAGTTGGTACGCCTACGTGATGCAGGATTCCATCTGACCATTTGCGTGGATAAAGTCGCTGCTAGTGGTGGCTATATGATGGCGTGTATTGCCAATGAAATTATCGCTGCACCTTTTGCAATCTTAGGGTCGATTGGTGTGGTGGCACAGTTGCCAAACTTTAATAAACTGTTAAAAGAACATCATATTGATTATGAGGTGTTTACCGCAGGTGAATATAAGCGCACTGTGACTTTATTTGGTGAAAACTCAGAGCAAGGTCGTGCCAAGTTTGAACAAGAACTTGAGCAAACTCATGCTTTATTTAAGCATTTTGTCGAAAACTATCGTAGCCAACTGAATGTCAGTGACGTGGCAACTGGTGAGCACTGGTATGGTGAAGATGCGGTGAAATTAAAATTGATCGATAAAATTCAAACATCTGATGCTTATTTGCTGGAACATCTCCAACATCATGATGTCTATGTCTTGAACACTCGTAAAAAACCGACATTGGGTGAAAAGCTTGGTTTGCAAGCTGCAAGTCTTGCCACAGCAATGATGCCAACTTTGGTTGATTCTGCCAAAGAGAGCTTGATGAAACTTTCACAAAAAACAGTGGCGTTTAGAGATCCAAATTTATAACACAGCTAATTTTTTTTGTAATAAAAAGCCACTCAGTAGTGGCTTTTTTAATACTTAGATTAGCAATTGAAGTGCAACACCATGTTATTGCCATAATACCTGACTCCGACTTTTAAATCCGAGTATTTTTTTCTAGGACGGTGATTCAGACGTTGAGTGATCTGAGTATTGCAAAAACTCAACGCGCAGGTACATCAGGTACTTTTACGCGAGATCCTGTCGGCATCGTTCCTTTACATTTAGTTGGAAGTACTGTTGAGTATCAGTTGGTCATGACTATTAATGGTCCAACAGCAGTTACTGGGGCGACTTTTCCTGATGCTATACCTTCCACATTTACCTTTATTTCGATTGTAAGTCAAACAGGCGGAGGAGGTGCAACGGCTTGTACTGCAACTGAAAATCCAACAGGAAGTAATACCGTCACTGGTACTTTTAGTGGTCAAGTTGGTGCAACTTGTACAGTGGTGATTCGAGCAAATGCTCCTTTCTTAGCTACGCAAGGATCGTATACCAATACGGCAACGATTTCCACGCAAAGTGGTATAAATGATACTGACACCACAAATAATAGTTGCTCTGTGAATTTAATAATTCTTCCAGCAGCTGATTTGGAAATCACAAAATCTGATGGATTAACGGCAACTTATACAGGTGATGAAGTTACCTATACGATTGCAGTGACTAATAAAGGACCACCCAATATCTATGCAGGCGCACAGCACAATGCACAGCTTGAGGCGAGTTACAATGTGACATTGAGTAATCCTGCACAAACTATAAGTGGTGCATCGAATACTCGACAAGATACTACGCTCGTAGGTAGTGCAGGGCTTGAGCTGACCAAAAAAGTGCGTAAAGTTGCATCATGTCCATCGACTGCCGCAGATACAGCTGTATTTAGCACAGTCAACGAAGCGACTACATTGGATAAACTAGAATATGAAATCACGTATAAGAACAATAGCGTGAAGAATCTTCAAAATGTCAAAGTCAAAGATTCAGTGCCAACAGGAACGACTTTTGGTAGCATCTCTTGTCAGTCGACACCAAGTGGCAATAGCTGTGATGCAACACGTACAGGAGAGGCTTTACTATGGCAATTGACGGGTAACTTAACGCCTGCAAGCAGTGGTACAGTAAGATTCTGTGTGACACCGCAGTAAGGAATTGTAAGCCATCTATAATTGATGTGATTAAACAAGTTTCTTAACAGAATTTAATGACATCAAGATGAAATGAAAAGAGCCTAAACTAGGCTCTTTTCTATTTTAAAACATGAAAATATTGAACATAAAAAATGGAATAATTCATTAAAAATAAAGGAATTAACAAAATAGTCATGTGGTTGTCACTTTACTGTCATATTTAAATTTCACAATAACGCTACACAAGAAGCTAACTCCTCAAATATAGCTTTTTAAACCCTCAACGTATAAAGAGAGATAAGAATGCGCTTAACTCAAAAAATCGGTCTAGCAATCGCTGTTGCTTCAACAATGACAGCTGCTAACGCTGCACGTGACACCATCCAAATCGCTGGTTCATCAACTGTATTGCCATTTGCAAGTATCGTTGCAGAAGAGTTTGGTAATACATTCCCACAATACAAAACACCTGTTGTCGGTTCAGGCGGTAGTTCAGGCGGTTTGCGTCAATTCTGTCAAGGTGTTGGCGACAGCACGATCGACATCGCAAATTCTTCACGTAAAATCAAAGACAGCGAAATCAAAAGCTGTAATAAAGCTGGTGTAAACAAAATCCAAGAGATCAAAATTGGTTACGACGGTATCGTATTTGCGTCTAACTCAAATAAAGCAGCATTCAAATTGAAGCCGTATCACGTATTCGCTGCTTTAGCTGAAAAAATGCCTGCAAAAGGTAAGTTGATTGCAAACCCATATACACGTTGGAATCAAATCGACAAAGCATTACCTAATGAACCAATCACATTGGTAATTCCTGCGTCTAACCACGGTACGCGTGAAGTTTTCCAAGAAAAAATGGTTACAGCAGGCTGTGAAGCATATACATACTTCAAAAACCTAGACAAAGATGCACGTGAGAAAGCGTGTTCAACATTCCGTAAAGACGGTCGTGTTGTTGAAATCGCTGGTGACTACACAGAAACGCTTGCTCGTTTGAAAACTTCTCCAAGTGCGGTGGGTGTATTTGGTTTGAGCTTCTATGATCAAAACCGTGACCGTCTACGTGTTGCAACTGTAAATGGCGTTACGCCTTCTGAAGCAACTGTAATCAGTGGTAAATATCCTGTATCTCGCCCACTTTACTTCTATGTAAAAGGTGAGCACCTTCAAGCAATCAAAGGTTTGCCTCAATACGTTGAGTTCTTCGTGAGCCCGAAAGTATCTGGTCCAAATTCTAAGCTCGTAAATGCTGGTTTGATTCCACTAAGCTCTTCTGAGCGTAGCAAAATCTTGGCAGACTTCAAAGCTGGTAAAACAGTAAAATAAGTCTTTCAGCAAGGAAGCTGATGATGGAACACTCTGTCATCGGCTTTTTTGTCTATTAAAAAGTAAATGAATTTGTATTATGAATTGTGGGTTTAACCCATAAAACAGCATACTTGGAGTCTCCATGAATTTATTACTGGTTGGCATTTTGCTAGCGATTATCGCAGTTGCCTATCAGATCGGTTTGACACGTAGTCGATCGATTGCTGGTAAGGGGAACAACTCAGCAATGTTGCACTCTCGTCCGGGCTACTATGGGACACTCGTCGCATTGTGGTGTGGTATCCCTGCAGCGTTATTGTTGTTTGTTTGGAATTTTGCAGAACCTTCTATTTTGCGCCATGTTGCAATGGGGGAGATTCCGCCGCAAGTATTAAGCAGTCTGTCTGGCACAGAGTTAGATGTGATTATGCGTCGTATTCAGTCGATTGCATCGGGCTTTGGCGTCACCGATACAGCACAAGCTTATGAAGTTGCCGCTGCGGAAAAATTAAGAAACTATCAAACAGTTGGGTTGATCGCTAAGTTTGCTGTTGTGATTTCTGTTGCTTTATTTGGTTTGGCGTATGCTCGCCAACGTATCTCCCAACAATACCGTGCACGTAACCAAGTTGAAAAAACCATTTCTATCGCTTTGGCATTGTGTTCAGGTATTGCGATTTTGACTACTGTCGGCATTGTCATGTCGATGTTGTCAGAAGCATTGAATTTCTTTGACTATGTCAGTCCAGTTGATTTTTTCTTGGGTACAGAGTGGAATCCAGGATTTAGTACCACTGGTTCTGCCGAAGGTAGTTATGGTTTGTTGCCGCTACTTTGGGGAACGATCATGGTCAGTATCATTGCTTTGCTTGTAGCTGTACCAGTGGGTCTGATGACTGCGATTTATTTGGCTGAATATGCCAAGCCTCGTTTTCGTGCGATCGTAAAACCGATAGTTGAGATTTTGGCGGGGATTCCGACCATTGTGTATGGTGTATTTGCGTTGATGGTCATTGGTCCATTTTTCCAAAGTGTGGGTAGCACTTTTGGTTTAAATATCAATGCGACCAGTGCATTAACCGCAGGTTTTGTGATGGGGATTATGATCATTCCTTTTGTATCCTCACTCTCAGATGACATTATCACCCAAGTACCACGTTCGCTCCGTGATGGTTCGTTAGGGCTTGGTGCAACCAAATCAGAAACGATTTTGAAAGTGGTGATGCCAGCAGCACTGCCGGGTGTAGTTGGTGCATTCTTGCTTGCCGCATCACGTGCGATTGGTGAAACCATGATCGTGGTACTTGCAGCAGGTAATAGTCCGATCTTACATGGTAATCCACTCCAAGCGGTGTCGACAGTGACGGTGACTATTGTCAATCAGTTGACTGGTGATACAGACTTTGCAAGTCCGCAATCTTTGGTGGCGTTTGCATTGGGTCTAACCCTTTTCGTGATCACTCTAGGTCTAAATATCATTGCACTGTATATCGTGCGCAAATATCGTGAGCAATACGAATGAGTACATCAAATAATCCGCCAGTGGATCAGTACCCAGAGTTTGATCCGCAAAAAGCTGCCGCAGAGCAAGCAGAGCGTCGTAAGCGCATTGAAGGCTCGTTGGCGAAACGCCATCGTAAAGAAAAAGCATTTAAATCAATGGGCTTTACGGCTGTGTTGATTGGTTTGTTCTTCGTTGTGCTGTTATTCGCTAGTATTTTAAGCCGTGGTTTGCCTGCTTTTTGGCAGTCAACGATGCAAACTGAAATCTTCTTTGATCCAACTGTGATCAATGTTAGTCCGAAACCAGTACCTCAATCAGGTGAAACACCTGCGGCATTTGAAGAACGATTCATGAACTGGCAAGGCGAGTTTGCCATGGTCGATTGGGATAGCTTATTGGTCAATAGCGTGATCGCTAAAAATCCTGAGCTTGAAAGTCGCCGTGATGATTTAGTCGCTATTTTCAGTAGCTCAGAAGGCTATCGACTTCGTGATATGGTACTTGCAGATCAGAGTTTGATTGGTCAACGCCAAGAGTTGAAATTCTTGACTTCTGCGAATGTCGATGTCTGGGTAACAGGCAAGATTGACCGTAGTCTACCTGATGAGCAACAACAGCTCAGCCCTGAAGTTCGTCAGCTTGCAGATCAGCTGAAAAATGAAGGCATTATCTATAATGGTTTTAATACCAACCTCTTTACTAATCCTGATTCACGAAGTGCGCCAGAGTTGAGTGGTTTGGCAGGTGCATTCATGGGTTCATTATTTATGATGCTGATCGTGATCTTTATCTCGATCCCAATCGGTGTAGCGAGTGCGATCTACCTTGAAGAGTTCGCAAAACAAAACTGGCTTACGGACATCATTGAAGTCAATATTAACAACCTTGCTGCAGTGCCTTCGATTGTATTTGGTTTGCTTGGTGCGGCGATTTTTATTAACTGGTTCCATTTGCCATTATCTGCACCATTAGTCGGTGGTTTAGTGTTAAGCTTGATGACCTTGCCGACGGTGATTATCACCACGCGCGCATCATTAAAAGCTGTTCCACCTTCAATTCGCCAAGCGGCACTGGGTTTGGGTGCTTCAAAAGTGCAAAGCGTCTTCCATCACGTTTTGCCACTAGCACTACCAGGTATTTTGACAGGTGCAATTATTGGTGTGGCACAAGCCCTCGGTGAGACAGCACCATTACTATTGATCGGAATGAGTGCATTCGTTGCCAGTATTCCTTCTACACCAATGGATCAAGCGACTGCCTTACCAGTTCAGATTTATCTATGGCAAGGCAATGAAATGCGTAACTTCTTTGAAGGGCGTACCGCTGCGGCGATTATCGTACTACTTGCATTGATGATCGGTCTAAACAGCTTAGCCATTTGGTTACGTAAAAAGTTTGAAGTTCGTTGGTAATTGGAGAAAAATGATGCTAACAACTGAAGTTAAAAATGTGGATACACAGGATATCAAAGTGAACAATCCAAGCACCTCACAGACTCATGACGATCAAACCCCAGCACAACACCCACGTGAAAATGCAAAGTTTGATGTAAAAAATAAAGATGAACAACAACGTCAAAATGCTGAAGTGAAAATCAGCACCAAAGATGTCCATGTTTATTATGGTGAAACTGAGGCAATCAAAGGGATTGATCTAGATATTTACCAAAATGAAGTGATTTCATTTATCGGACCATCTGGCTGTGGTAAATCAACTTTCCTTCGTACCTTAAACCGTATGAATGACACCATTGATATCTGCCGAGTAACAGGTCAAGTTAACATGGATGGTCGTGATATCTATGACCAAAACCTTGACGTGGTCTTGCTTCGTGCGCAAGTCGGTATGGTGTTCCAAAAACCAAACCCATTCCCAAAGTCGATTTTTGACAATGTTGCCTATGGTCCAAAGCTTCACGGTTTGGCAAAGAGCAAATATGATCTTGAAGAAATCGTTGAGAATAGCTTGCGTAAAGCAGGTCTTTGGGAAGAAGTGAAAGACCGTTTGAACCAACCAGGTACAGGTCTTTCTGGTGGTCAGCAACAACGTCTATGTATTGCACGTACCATTGCTGTGAGCCCTGAAGTGATCTTGATGGATGAGCCATGTTCTGCGCTTGACCCGATAGCAACTGCAAAAGTTGAAGAGTTAATCTCTGAACTTTCTACGCAGTACACTATTGCGATCGTGACTCACTCAATGCAACAAGCAGCACGTGTATCGAATCGTACAGCGTATTTCCACTTGGGTGATTTGATCGAAGTGAACTCGACTGAGAAAGTCTTTACGCAACCTGATCATCAGTTGACTGAAGCCTACATTACAGGTCGCTTCGGATAAAAACGATTGTTTAATGAATCCAAAATCAGGGCTATTTCGATAGTCCTTATTTTTGAGTTTTTAAAGCGTGATGACTCAAAGCTTATTTGGCAATCTGATTGATTTCAACTTTTTCAAAATCATCTGCCGTGATCTGAAATAAAGCATCTAAAAAGAATATTTGAAATGAGCCAATACCTGCGTTTTGTGCAATCATTTTTTTCTCAGCAATTTGTGCAGCTACAGCGAAATGCACATGTGCTGCAATCGCCGCCAAAACAGGTGATTGATCTTCTTCCATTACACCAAGATAGGCTGCGCATACTGCGCCAAGCGCACAACCCATTGCAGTTACTTTGGGTTGTAGGTTTGAGCCACCTGTAATGGCAAGGATGCCAAGTGCTTTAGACAGAATATAATCAGTCTTTCCTGAGATTGCGACACAATCACAAGTTCCTAAGAGTTGCTGTGCTTGATCAATCACTTGTTTAGAATCAAGGGTGCTATCCACGCCTTTGCTGGAACTTTGAGCGCCTGCTAAAGTTGCAATCTCTGAAGCATTGCCACGAATAATCGTAGGGTGATATTTCAATAAATCATCGACGATCTGACTGCGCCACGCCAAGATTTCGCTATAACCAACAGGATCAAGTACCCAAGACGTATGCTCGGCATTGGCACTTTGCGCTGCGTATTGCATGGCTAAAGCTTGCTCAGGTGTTGGTGTACCAGTATTGATGCTTAATGCACTGGCAATCCGAGCAAAGTTTCCTGCTTCTTGCTTATTATCAATCATCGCAGGGGATGCTTTGATCGCAAGGCAGACATTGGCGACGAAGTTATTTGCCACACTGTTGGTGATGCAATGCACCAAAGGTTGTGTGTCTTGAAGTTTTTGCCAAAGCGTTTGGATGGATTGTAAAATATTCGAAGCGTTATTCATCTTTTCTATTTCTTGAAGCGAGTGAAAAATTATAAACCTATTCTAAAATATAACCTGTGGAAAATAGTCAATGGGAGCATTTGCTCCCACTCACTTTTTATTGCAATCACATGCGAAACAATACTAAAGAAGCGATGAGAATTGAATCATTCATAATTATTCGCATCAGGTGCAATCAGCGCTTGACCTTGTTGCAATGCTTGCACAGCTTTCGGGCTAAAATTAAAAGTCACACGATTACTATCGGCATATATTTTATAGCTTGAAATTAAGCGATATTCAGGGCTTTCTGTGCCAACGTGATAATTGTCGGCGATATTGATAATGCCTTCAAGATTACTCGTCGTTGACGCAAGGTCTTGATTGAATAAGCTAAAAATATCTTTAAGATCAATCGTTAGCTCACTCAGTTCCCCAGCTTGTTGAATTTTATTGGTTAAGAAACCGACCAAAGTATGTGATAAGAAAAAGTAATTCGGTTTATGCGCAAAATGTGACATTGAGTTTTCCTTATTTGAGTGAATATGTTGTTTTAAATTAACAAAAAACAGTTCATAAAAAAGCAAAGTTTTGTATAGATTCGATTCTGTTTGTTTTAAAAAGTGACCTGAAATCAACTTAGTAACGGCTTATTTATGATCATTTTCAAGAGTATTCTATTTTGCATCAGCATATTTTAGTCGTTATCATAGTGTGTTCATTTTAAATTTGGGGCTGTAGTAGATTAGCACTATGATAATCTACATTTATGAAGATAACACGATGTAAATTAAGTAAAAAAACTCAAAGGAAGCTACTAGAGTTTT
>LULM01000063.1_pt1 | contig 22071 bp, 21 predicted proteins | sample 728151 | NCBI WGS metagenome assembly LULM01 (sample SAMN03860289, study PRJNA289734) | marine metagenome | biome: seawater column; feature: ocean; material: water; isolation source: Red Sea water column Station 149 - depth 200m | place: Saudi Arabia: Red Sea | collected 2011-10-15 | depth 200 m
ACTGTCTTCAAATCCATAAATAGGTGTCCACTTAAAATTTAGTGGACACTATCGCGGTATTAATGAGTTAGAAAAAGTGGGATTCAGCGGACGCTTACTTTAAAACGACATTTCATGTCGTATGGCTTACGCCAGTCGCTTATATCCTCGGGCTAAACCCCGAGGTTTTACGCTCCAATGGATAAAAAAAACGCCAGTTCTATGACTGGCGTTTTTTTATCTCTAAAAATTATATTTCACTTCATGGTCGAGTTATTTACGGCAACGTGCTAACAACTGCGCACACGCCATCTGAATCATATCTTTAGTCACTCGGACTTCTTCACCAGACTCTGATACCATATAACAGCGGTTTAAACGTGTCATTTCGATCGCAGTTGCACTGGCTTTTTTCAATGTTTTGGTAGCACCCATAGCGTTCACCTCTGTGGCTGAACAAATGCGATTTTGATTTAGGAGAGATTTTAAAAATGCATTTGTTGGCTAAATTGAAGACAATTACAGTATTCGCTAGGTGCTAAAAAAAGTAAAACTTCAGTTGTAACAAACAATTATCGCAATTTGTTACAGCTTGGCAGATTATGCTAACTCAAGATGATGTCGTATTGCTCTTGGGTGTATAAATTTTCAACTTGGAACTTGATCACACGTTCTATGAAATGCTCCAAATCCGCCACAGCGGAAGCCTCAGAGGTCAACAAGCGATCAATCACCAAAGGATTCGCCACAATGGTATAAGCTTGCGGAGATTGGTAAGCTCTTGCAAACCGCATGATTTCTCGAAAGATTTCGTAACACACTGTCTCAGCAGTTTTGACATAACCACGCCCCTGACAAGTCGGACAAGACTCACACAGCAGATGCTCTAAAGACTCTCGTGTACGTTTTCGGGTCATTTCTACCAAACCAAGCTCCGACACTTGGGTAATCTTTGTCTTGGCGTGATCACGTTCTAGCATTTTTTCCAGCAGACGCATCACTTCATCACGATGCGCCTGCTCTTGCATGTCAATAAAATCAATGATGATAATCCCGCCAAGATTACGCAACCTCAGCTGACGCACAATCACCTGTGTCGCCTCAAGGTTGGTTTTAAATACCGTATCTTCGAGAGTGCGTCCACCGACATATGAGCCTGTATTGACATCTATCGTGGTCATCGCTTCAGTCTGATCAATCATCAGATAGCCACCAGATTTAAGGTCAACACGAGTACGCAAGGCTTTTTGAATATCGTCTTCGACGTTATAGAGCTCAAATAGTGGCTTTTCACCGGGATAATGGTTTAAGCGACCTTGCATGGTCGGGACAAACTTTTCGACAAAGCTTTGCAACTTGGTAAAAATTTCTCGTGAATCCACATAAATTTTATGTGTTTCACCGCTAGCAAGATCACGAATCACTCGTTCAGGCAATGGCAACTCTTCGAAGATCAACGCTGTGGCATCGACTTCTTTTTGATTCTTCTGAATGAACTTCCAAAGCTTGGCCAAATAGGCCATGTCTTGGCTGAGTGCTTGCTCGGTGACGCCTTCTGCGGCGGTACGCACAATCACACTACCCGGTAGCTGATGTTCGGCTTGCAGACGATCAATCATTTCCCTCAAGCGATCACGCTCAGCTTCCTGTTCGATCTTTTGTGATACACCTGTATGGTTGCCAAAAGGCATAAATACCAGGTAACGTGAAGGAATAGATAAATCTGTGGTTAGACGTGCGCCCTTCGTACCCAGCATGTCTTTCATGACTTGGACTAAAACCACCTGCCCAGGATGTAACATTTCAAAAATATTTGGCGCAGTTTGCGCACGAGGCCACACCATATCATTGATGTGTAAAAAAGCCGTTCTGGACTGTCCAATGTCAACAAATGCAGCTTGCATACCCGGCAATACTCGGACAATTTTGCCATTATAAATATTGCCGACTAAGCCTCGCTTGGCTGTACGCTCAACAAAAAGCTCATTCACCGTACCATTTTCGATGAGTGCCACACGGCATTCCATCGGCGTGATATTAATTAATAACTCTTCCGCCATATCCAACCTAAATTTTTAAAAAATATAATATGTTATTCTGCTTGCGCTAAGGCTTGCTGAAGCAACTGCACGGTTTCATACAAAGGCAATCCAACCACATTGCTATAACTACCTTCAATGCGAGTCACCCAAGCCCCTGCTCGCCCTTGAATGGCGTAGCCTGCAGCTTTGTCACACGGCTCTCCAGTTTGCCAATATCGACGCATTTCAACTTCATCTAATACTTTAAAGTAAACTATGGTGCTGACCGTGTCATGAAAAGTTTTGTATTTATTCGCAATGACCACGGTCGTTTTGACTTGATGCGAACGTCCCGAAAGCTGACGCCACATTTTTAGCGCATCATTTTCATCACGAGGCTTAGTCAAAATATGCTGATCAATCCCGACAGTGGTGTCGGCTGCGATCACTATTACATCAGGAAACTGCTGTAAAATCGCTTGCGCTTTGGCAATGGCAACTCGTTGCACATATTGATCAATATTTTCATTTGGATACTGTGATTCATCAATATTTGCAGGATAAACCTCAAACTCAACGCCAACTTGCTCTAATAATTCTTTGCGTCGCGGTGAAGCAGATGCAAGAATTACACGGCTCGCCATTTTTTCAAGCTCCAATACACTACAGGCCAAATTAGCACACTACTAAGTAAAGCCTGCCAATGACGCAAAATACCCATTTCATTTCCTGCCATCACCAAAAGCAACCACATCAAGAGCAAATGAAAGGCGATCGCAATGATCGCAATCATCCATAGATTGGTCTGTGTCATGATGCGACGCTCACGTGTAAAAAAGCGTGCAAAAAATGCAATCAACACAAAGCTCATTGCATTTAAACCGAGCGGGTATTCCATCAATAAATCTGTAAAGATACCCACTAAAAAGGCAAACCACACACCGCACCAAGCAGGTTGGCACATCACCCAAAAGAACATTACCAATAGCATAAAGGTCGGGCGCCAACCACTGAGGAAATAAGATACTGGATAGACCATAAACACGGATGCAAGGATCACCGAAAGCACAATAGCAATCAAGGGATCACGACTTTGGAAATTTTCCTTCTTAGCGAGAGCCATTCGGTTGCTCCTTTGACAAGGCTTGTGAAAAGAGCACCACAACATTATGACCGCTCGACAGCTGTGCAGTCGGCTGAACAGTAATATCTGCAAACTCACTCGAAGATGGCACTTCGATATCTTTCACCTTGCCAACCAAATAGCCCGCAGGATAACGCTCTCCTAAACCAGAGCTATACACCAAATCGCCGACTTTAACATCCGCAGTACTCGGCACATATTGCATCACGAGTTCACTATAATCGCCCTTGCCTGAAACAATCGAGCGCATCCCTGTACGATCCAAACGTACAGACAACGCACTTTCTTTATCAGAAAGCAACATCACACGTGCACTGTGTGGATAAACTGCAATGATTTGCCCCATGATGCCTTGGTCATCCAGTACAGTTTGACCTTCTTGCAGTTGGTCGTTACTGCCTTTATTGATGATAATAATGTGATTCAAAGGATTGGGATCCACACCGATTATTTCGGTAATTAACATCCGTCCGTCAATAATCAATGGCGTATCAACTAAACCACGCAATCGAGTATTTTCAGCAGAAAGTTCAGAGAGTTTTTGCAAACGCACTTTGGCTTGATCTAGCTCCGCACGAAGTGCAATATTTTCACGGCGTAGACTTTGCTCAGATTTGAGCTGAAGTTTCATCCATTCTTTTGACAGCACAGGATAGTTAGCAAAAGCATAAATAGGATAATAGCCGACTTTCAACACATCACGAACAGGCTGAATCACTTGGGGAAAGCGCCAATTGATAAAAATAGCGACAAAACAGACAATTAAGGCAAGAATTAGTGATCGAAGAGACGGTGGTTGTCTAGTAATTATCGTGTGCACCGTCTATTCCTTTTACTTGCCATCTTTAAGAGTTTGAATCCATAGATTCAAAGTTTTAGTTTACTCTACAATTATTCTACAAATAGCATTTCATGGTTTGGATTATCAAAATATTCGAGCACCTTACCACCACCACGAGCAACACAGGTCAATGGATCTTCAGCGACTACCACAGGTAAACCCGTTTCTTGTGCGAGCAATTTATCCAAGTTACGTAGTAGCGCACCACCACCTGTCAAGACAATACCACGCTCGGCAATGTCAGAAGATAGCTCAGGTGGAGTTTGTTCAAGCGCTGTTTTCACTGCACTGACAATACTTTGTAGCGGATCAGCGATCGCTGACAAAACCTCATCAGAGCTCATAATGAACGAACGAGGCACACCTTCTGCCAAATTACGACCACGCACTTCGATCTCAACCGCTTTACCGTCATTAAACGCCATACCCACTTCTTTTTTGATCTTCTCGGCAGTAGTTTCACCGATTACACAACCATGCGCTTTACGTGCATAATTGATGATGTGCTCATCAAACATATCACCACCAACACGCAGTGAATCTGCATACACACAGCCTTGTAATGAGATAATGGCGATTTCGGTGGTACCACCACCAATATCGACCACCATCGAACCACAAGCTTGCTCAACTGGCATCCCCGCACCGATCGCCGCTGCCATTGGTTCTTCAATCAATCGAACCTCTTGCGCACCTGCGTTATAGACCGCTTCACGAATCACACGACGCTCAACCAAAGTCGATTTGCACGGTACGCACACCACAACTTTTGGATTGTTTGGCAACAAACCACGCTCGTTTACTTTATTAATAAACTGATGCAACATAGTTTCAGTCACTTCAATATCTGCAATCACACCGTCTTTCATCGGACGAATTGCAGAAATATTGGCAGGTGTACGACCAAGCATCTGCTTTGCATCTTCACCCACAGCCGCCACGAGCTTTTGTGAGCCACTTTGACGGATTGCCACCACAGTCGGTTCATTTAAAATAATGCCACGATCTGGTGCATAGATCAGTGTATTGGCAGTCCCAAGATCAATGGCGAGGTTCGGTGAAAACCAGCCAAAAATGCGTCTCATAAAAATCACGGGTAATTCTCAGTATATTCAGTGAAGATTCAAAATGGCAACTTTAACGAAATGTGATGATTTGAACAAGTCAATCGCTTATTATAACGCACGATATTTTGAAATTTTTTGATAACGGATCAGGTGAACTCATGTCTGCTGATAATGCAAAACATGCTCAAGAGCTCAATGCCGAAACAGTTTCTGCGATTGCAAACCTTGCTCGCCTTTCGCTAGATGACTCGCAATGTGTTGATTATGCACAAAGTTTAAATAAAATCTTGGATATGATGGAAACCATGAAAGGGATTGATACTGAGGGTGTCGAGCCACTCAAGAGCCCATTTGACCATCCGCAACCATTACGAGACGATGTTGTAAGCGAAAGTAATCATCGTGACCAATATCAGGCTGTTGCGCCTGAAACACAAGATGGTTTGTATGTTGTACCTCGTGTGATTGAATAAATCGAACAAATAATCACCAATCAAACCTTTTATTTTTACTAAATTATAGATCAAGAGTTATGACTGACTTACATCGTTTATCTATTCGAGAACTCTCAGAAGGACTCGCTCAAGCGAAGTTCTCCTCTCGAGAATTGACGCAACATTACCTCAACCGCATCGCAAAAATCGACAACCAAGTGCAATCCTATGTCACCGTGACCACTGAACAAGCACTTGCACAAGCAGATGCAGCCGATGCACTGCGTCAAGCAGGCAATGCAACGACACTGACGGGTATCCCGATTGCGCATAAAGACATCTTTTGTACCCAAGGCATCAAAACCACCGCGGGTTCTAAAATACTGGATAACTTTATCTCGCCGTATGATGCAACCGTCGTTGCGAAAGGCAAAGATGCAGGCTTAGTCACACTGGGCAAAGTCAATATGGATGAGTTCGCTATGGGCTCGACCAGTGAATCCTCATATTTTGGCGCAACCAAAAATCCGTGGGCGCTCGATCGTGTACCGGGTGGCTCATCAGGTGGCTCTGCTGCGGTGATTGCTGCGGATCTTGCACCATTTGCTACGGGCACAGATACAGGCGGTTCGATTCGTCAGCCTGCGTCATTTTGCGGACTGACAGGTTTAAAACCAACTTATGGGCGTGTTTCTCGTTTTGGCATGATCGCTTATGCCTCATCGCTTGATCAAGGCGGTCCAATGGCACGTTCAGCCGAAGACTGCGCCTATTTGATGAATGTCATGGCTGGACACGATGCCAAAGACTCGACTTCGATGGAAAAATCAGTCGATGATTACGTCGCAAATCTCGATAACACAACTTTAAATGGTTTACGCATCGGTATTCCTAAGCAATATTTTAATGTTGATGGCTTATCCAATGATGTCAAAGTGCGTGTTGAAGAATCATTGAAAAAATTGGAAGAACTTGGTGCGATCTTGGTTGAAATCGATCTCAACATGACTGAAGCTTACGTGCCGACTTATTACCTGATCGCTCCTGCCGAAGCCTCATCGAATCTGTCACGTTATGACGGTGTGCGCTACGGCTATCGCTGTGACGAACCGAAAGACATTCTCGACCTTTACAAACGCTCTCGTTCAGAAGGCTTTGGTGCAGAAGTACAACGCCGTATTTTGATTGGTACTTATGCCCTATCAGCAGGCTACTACGATGCCTATTATGTCAAGGCGCAAAAAGTCCGCCGCTTAATTCAACAAGATTTCTTAAAAGCCTTTGAAAGTGTCGATGTGATCGCAGCGCCATCTGCGCCAACCACAGCTTATAAAATCGGTGCGGATTTAACTCCAGTGGAAATGTATCTTGGTGATATTTATACCATTGCAGTGAACTTGGCGGGCTTACCTGCGATCAATGCACCAGTCGGTTTTGATCAGGATCAACTTCCTGTCGGCTTGCAATTGATCGGTAACTATTGGTCAGAGTCACAGCTCCTTTCCATCGTCCACCAATATCAACAACACACCGACTTCCACACTCAACGTGCGGCGATTGCTGAGGAGAATGTATAATGGCTCAAGTCCAAAACAAGCCTAAATCAAATCTCATTGACGGTTGGGAAGTGGTGATCGGGATTGAGATACACACGCAACTGGCGACCAATTCAAAAATCTTCTCTGGTTCATCCACCGAGTTTGGTCAAAACCCAAACACACAAGCCAGCCTTGTCGATTTAGCGATGCCGGGTGTATTGCCTGTACTGAATAAAGAAGTGGTCAATCTCGCCATTCGTTTTGGTTTGGGCATTGATGCTTATATCGACCAAGCCTCTGTATTTGCCCGCAAAAACTACTTCTACCCTGATTCACCAAAAGGCTACCAAATCAGCCAAATGGACAATCCTATCGTCGGCAAAGGTCACATCGACATTCAGCTTGAAGATGGGACAGTGAAGCGCATTGGCGTGACTCGTGCGCACTTAGAAGAAGATGCAGGCAAATCAATTCACGATGCGATTGATGGTATGTCAGGCATTGACTTGAATCGTGCAGGTACGCCACTTTTAGAAATCGTATCAGAACCTGATATGCGTTCTGTGGAAGAAGCGGTTGCCTATGTCAAAGCCATTCACACACTTGTGCGTTGGCTCGGCATCTCTGACGGCAACATGGCAGAAGGCTCGTTCCGAGCCGACTGTAACGTGTCGCTTCGTCGTCCAAATGAGGCGTTTGGTACACGTTGTGAACTGAAAAATATCAACTCGTTCCGCTTCATAGAACAAGCCATCAATGTAGAAATCGAACGTCAAATGGAAATCTTGGAATACGGCGGTACGATCGACCAAGAAACTCGTTTGTTTGATCCAAACAAGATGGAAACCCGCTCAATGCGTTCCAAAGAGGAAGCCAACGACTACCGTTACTTCCCTGATCCAGACTTGTTGCCTGTGGTGATCGCAGATGCGCAAATCGAAGCGATCAAATCGGAAATGCCTGAACTGCCTACGGCACGTCGTGAGCGTTTTGTCGCTGAATTTGCTGTGACGGAATATGATGCGCATGTCTTAACGCTATCTCGTGAAATGGCGGACTTCTATGAAGCGGTGGTTACCTCATCAGGTGGTGCCAAGCAAGGAAAAGTCGCTGCTAACTGGGTGATGGGTGAATTCTCAGGTGCGCTCAACAAAGCAGGCTTAGAGCTCAACGAATCGCCTGTCTCTGCCGAGCAACTTGGTGGCATGATCGCTCGCATCGTCGATAACACGATCAGCGGGAAAATCGCCAAGCAAGTCTTTGGCTATATGTGGGACGAAGGCAAGACTGCCGATGTCATCATTGCGGAAAAAGGCTTGAAGCAAGAAACCGATACAGGTGCGATCGAAGCGATCATCAAAGAAGTCTTGTCTGCCAATGAAAAAATGGTTGAGGAGTACAAGTCTGGTAAAGACAAAGCCTTTAACGGTCTAGTTGGTCAGGTGATGAAAGCCTCAAAAGGTAAAGCTAACCCTGCACAGGTCAATGAGTTGATGAAGAAATTGATTGGTTGATTTACAAATCAACAATATAATTAAGGAGCTTTCATAGCTCCTTAGTTTTTTGGGAAATGAATAATGTATAAATCTTTAAGATATATTTTTTGGTTTATTAGTATTTTTTTCTTCTCTTTTTTTATCCATCAACTTTCAAAATATAATTTTGATCTAATTTTTTTCTTAGAAAATAGGTATCAGTATATTGCTTATATATTTGGTGCTATTGGTGGGCTTTTTGCAATCGAAAATTTCCATAGAAAAGAAGGGCTCTCGGTATTAGGTAGCTTAACTACAACCTTTTTCTATGGAGGTTTTGAAGACAACTATGATACATCTTTTGTCGATCTAACTTTAATCAATAGAAAAGATAAACCAGTAGTTATATTTGATGTGTATGTGAAAATTGGATCAAATACTTATGTGCACTTAAAACAAGCAACAAAAGAGAATCCAATTATTATTAAGGGATACGAATACTATTATGAACAATTTAGTCCAGCTTATTTTTATTCCAACGGATTAAATGCTTACTCCCTAAAACTGAGTAAAATCCCCCGAACTTCAACTATAATACTTCATACTTCAGAAGGAATCTATAAAGTTAAAAACTTAAAATCATACGATAATTTTTATACATTTTATACTAGACTACTAAAACCTTTCAGTTTTGAACTTAATGACAGAAGCATACCTTTAGATACTGCAATAATTCTTCAATTTTGCGATACAAAAGACAAGTTACATACTATTTTCATAAAAGATCAACAAACATCGCTTCAAATAGATAAATACAAAATTGAATGGTCTAACCCTGTTTCTAAATTAGATTTAGAGCAAAAAATTGATTTGGGGGTAAAATCAGGTCTATTGCCCATTAAAAAAATCGAAATTATAGATTTTAAAGCTAAGCTAAAAAAAGCTAAGAAGAGATTTATCCAATTTGATGAAGGCTATAATTTATTAAGAATACAAAGCAAATTTGAACGAGGCAATCGAAAAATAATGACATATCTATATATAAAAGACAGAGTAAAAAAATCGCTTCTAAAAATAAAAAAAGCCTTCAATTTACGCAATTCAAAGTTCAGAAAATAAGCTATTTAGCATAACATTATTATAATTATTTCTAAGCAGAACCCAAATAGCACATACCCTCTTTCAAAAAGACGACAAGCTAAATATTAGCTAATCAGCGCTATTTTTTAACTACACAAGAGGTTCTGCATCAATTTATTTAAAAATTAAGGCATACCTTAAGACACCTTATCCCCTGCTTTTGCACCACTATCAGGTGATACGATAAAGATGCCTTCACCATTGCCCGCAGCGAGCACCATACCGTTCGATATGCCAAAACGCATTTTACGAGGTGCAAGATTGGCGACCATCACTACCAATTTCCCTTTCAAATCTTCAGGTGCGTATTGACTACGAATGCCACTAAAGACATTGCGTGGCTCAGCTTCGCCGACATTCAAGGTCAGTTGTAGTAATTTGTCCGAACCTTCAACGATATTTGCATCAATGACTTCTGCAACACGTAAATCGACTTTGAGGAAATCATCAATTTTAATTTCTTGCGCTTCATTAACAAAAGGCTCAGCATTTTTAGCTTCAGTTTTTTCCGCAGTTTTCGCTTTCTTTTTTTCAACTTTTGCAGGCTCGGCAGCCGCTAAAGAATCTTTAGAATCATCAACCATTGCCGTCACGGCTTTGGCATCGACACGTTGCATCAACGGTTGGAATTGCGCAATCTCATGATTGGTCAAAATCATCGTACGTGAAGCAAAATCAAAACTGTCCAATTTTAAGAAATCTTGTACTTGCTGTGCCAAAGTCGGCAACACTGGCGAAAGATAAATTGCGAGCTGACGGAATAGGTTAATCCCAACTGAACAGACTTCATGCACTTGTTGTTCTTCGCCTTCGATCTTCGCCAAAGCCCACGGCTTTTTCTCATCAATATATTGATTGGCACGATCAGCAAGCGCCATGATCTCACGGATTGCCGCTGAAAATTCACGATCTTCATAACACTTGGCAATCGAGTCACCTGCATCAATAAAGCTTTGGACTAATCCAGTTTCAGCACAGTTGGCAGATAATGTATTGTCAAAATTGGTGTTGATAAATTTGGCACAGCGACTGGCGATATTGACCACTTTACCAACCAAATCTGAGTTCACTTTTTGAACAAAATCATCCAAATTCAAATCAGAATCTTCAACTTTATCAGATAGTTTTGAGGCAAAGTAATAACGCAAATATTCAGGATTTAAATGCTGTAAATAGGTTTCTGCTTTGATAAATGTGCCACGAGATTTTGACATCTTCTGACCATTGACGGTGAGGAAGCCATTCACAAATAAACCTGTCGGCGTGCGATAACCTGCACCGTCTAGCATTGCAGGCCAAAACAGCGCATGGAAATAGACGATGTCTTTCCCGATGAAATGATAGACTTCGTTTTGTGAATCTTTTTTCCAGTAATCGTCAAAGTTGAGTTCTGGACGTTTGGTTTTCACATAGTTTTCAAAACTCGACATATAGCCGATCGGCGCATCCACCCACACATAGAAATATTTGTTTGGCGCATCGGGAATCTCAAAACCAAAGTACGGCGCATCACGAGAAATATCCCAATCGTTCAAGCCATTTTCAAACCATTCATCCAGTTTATTAGCGATCGAAAGCGGTAAACGCCCTTGGTCACGTGTCCATTTCTGCAAATAATTTGCAAAGTTTGGCAGTTTAAAGAAATAATGATCTGACGATTTTTCGACTGGCGTTGCGCCGCTTAAAGTCGAGTGCGGATTGAGCAGTTCTGTAGCATTATAAGTCGTACCGCAGACTTCGCAAGCATCGCCGTATTGATCTCCAGATTTACATTTTGGGCAAGTACCTTTGATAAAGCGATCTGATAGGAACATGCCTTTTTCAGGATCGAATAGCTGACTAACTGGGCGTACCGCAATATTATCTGCTTCACGATTTTTAAGATAAATTTCTTGTGAACGGGCACGGTTGGTATCGCTATGCGTCGAATCATAATGATCGAAATGAACACCAAATCCATCAAAGTCACGAATATGCTCTCTTTGAACGTTGGCGATTTGTTGTTCTGGTTTGATGCCGTTGGCTTCAGCACGAAGCATGATCGCGGTACCGTGAGCATCGTCTGCGCAGACATAGATTACGTCATGACCCATTGCACGCATCGCACGCACCCAAATATCCGCTTGGATATAACCTAGCAAATGCCCCATGTGAATCGGGCCGTTGGCATAGGGTAAAGCATTGGTAACGAGGATTTTACGTGCAGACATAGACCACTCTGTTAGCAGATTTTTGGAGTCGTCCATTCTACTGAGCTAATTCAGGCAAAGCAATTATTTGCGTCAGTAATTATAGAGTAACAAACAACATGCCTTACCACACATACCAAATATTTATTATCAGTAAGAATAAATATTTTTCAAAAACTTATCCTCAAAAAAAGCTTAGCCAAATTAACAATAACGCTTCCTTAATTTTAAAGGTAATTTATAGAATAAAATAAAGAATAGACACGTTTTGCTAATTGAAATATACAAATGAGTTTAGTATGATAAGACAATGGTTATAAAAGTTATTCTTACTCAAATTCTTGCTTTTATGTTTGCACTTCAAAGTGTTTGGGGTGTAGCTGAAGCGTCGTGCCTACACGATAATAACAAAATAACAAATAGTACGATCACTGCAATTGAATATGATAACGCCAAGAAAAATATAAATACTACGAAAATTGAAACCTATTGTAAGAAAGTCTGTTTTCAAGATAGCTGTGGTCACTTTGGGCATCATGTGACCTTGAAAAATGATCTCATTAAACAACAATCGATACAGTTTTTACAATTAGATTCAGAGCAATTATATGAGTGGAAAAACTCATATCAATCTTTAATTTTAACAACACCACTCCCCCCTCCTCTAATTCAAAATCCCAAACTTCACATAATAAAGAATTTATGATTATTCCCATCTATATGAATTTTATATCATATTCTTTGGTGGTCTCATAAAATATTTTACACTTTATTATGTGTTTATCTAAAAAAACAGGCTGTGTTATCTGATTGCTATTTATTGGTTTTTTGAGATTCATTTAAAAAATCACGTTAGCAATAATCAATGAATTTTAACTGTTCTACATTAAATAAAATCGAACAGTATTAAGGTATAATATGAATTTTTTTACATCGAAAACTCGCACATTAGGCTCCCGCATTATTGGCCTAATTTTAATTATCATTTTATCTACGACTGCCAGCAAATGGCACAACTCATCACTGTTAGTTGAACACTTACTATGGTTTACAGGTTGGTTCCTTGTCGGCTTGGGCGTCATGGGTCGAATTTGGTGTAGCTTATATATTTCAGGATTCAAAGACTCCAAACTCGTTACATATGGCCCTTACTCGATTTGCCGCAATCCACTATATGTATTCAGCTATTTAGGAGCATTAGGTGTTATGTTTTTAACTGAAACACTTTTCCTCCCTATTGCATTTACAATAATATTCATTATTTATTATCATTTTGTGATTAATCAGGAGGAAAAATTCCTAACACGAGCTTTTCCAGAACAATATGCTAAATATTGTGAGACCACCCCTAGGTTTTGGCCTAGCTTCCGTAACTATTATGAACCAGAACGATATGAAGTCTCACCAAAGCATTGCCGAAAATTCTTAGCACAAGTCATATGGTTTGTTTGGTTAGCTGCATGTGTTCAATTATTTGAAGAACTAAGAATGACTGGAGTTCTACCAGTGTGGCTCACTTCTTTTTAGCTTAAAGTTTATCCACCAAGATCTGAGCTGACAGTTATAATTAAACCTAAATACCTGTCAGTTCAATCTTGAATTAAGTAGGAAACTTAAACCTCTGACTAACGCTGATCTAATGGCACCCAGTCGATCACCCATGCAGATTTCATATTTAAGCTACTATCCGCTGCGATCTTCTTGCGTGTGGTGTCGGCAGCTTCACGGCTTTTCGATGGACCAACCATGATGCGCACGCCTTTGGTGGTTTTACTTTGCGTGACTTTATAGCCTTTGGCTTGGAGCTTGGCAGTCACAGCATCGGCATTGGCTTGGTTGGCAGCCAGTGCCACCTGTACCATCCAGTTTTTGTCGCCTTCTTCCAGTAGCTGACGAGCTTTTTCAGCTTCTTTGGCTTTTTTCTCATCTTCGGCTTTACGTTTGGCTTCGGCTTCCTTTTTCGCCTTAGCATCTGCTTCAGCCTTCCGTTTTTCCTCAGCTTCTTGCTTTGCCTTTTTCTCAGCATCCGCTTTGCGTTTGGCTTCTGCGTCTTTTTTGGCTTTTTCGTCAGCTTCTTTCTTCGCCTTAGCATCTGCTTCTGCTTGGCGTCTATCTGCTTCTGCTTTCTTGGCTTTTTCTATTTCATTGGCTTTACGTTTTGCTTCGGCATCTTGTTTCAGCTTTTCGACCTCTTTGGCTTTTTGCTCAGCGATCTTGGCTTTTTCATCGACAGTTTTTTGCGCTGCAGCCAGTTTTGATTGTTCGCTTTCTATCAACTCAGGTGGAATATTGTCTGAGCTTTGCATCTGTGCCTGACGCGATGCAAGTAAGGCGGCATGTTCTTCTGCGGCTTTACGCGCGGCATCGGCTTCTGCTTGTTGTTGCATAGCGAGATATTGCGCTGCCAGTTGCTCTTGTTCTGCAACGGCTTTTTCACGTGCTTTACGCTGTTCTTCGAGTAGACGGCGCTCAGTTTCCACATCGACGGCTAGAGGTTGCAAGTCGAATTGCTCACCTGTTGCGCTATTTTCACCGTTTTGACCTTGTTCAGCAGTCTGTTCGACAGGCTGTGCCAATGGTGGACGAGTGTCGTCTTGATGTTGACCTTTCAATAAAATTGCTGCCAATAACACGCCACCACCAAGCAGCACAACGCCGCCAAATAGACGTTGCTTATTATTCATTGCCATCCACCATACACTCCCAAACGGCTTCTAAAGTGTGAAACGAGCCAAATACCAAGATCAATTGATCCGATGTACGCTGTGCGATCGCCTGCAAAAGGCTCTCTTGCACAGTGTCCGCCACGACGACGGACTGATCAAACTGCGCCAAATCCTGATGTAGCCGTGCAATCGGTGCTGCACGTGCCACATCTAATGGCGCAATATACCATTGATGCACATGATTTGATAATAATTTGATCACACCGACAATGTCTTTATCATCGAGCATAGAAAATACCGCATTTACACGGCGGATTTCAGGATGTAATTGTAAGTATCGTGTTAATTGTTGTGTTAAAAATTCTGCGCCATGTGGATTGTGTGCCACATCTAAGATGAGTTGTTGCCCTTGATATTGTCGCAGTTCAAAACGTCCTGCGAGCTTTGCTTGCACTAGACCCTGTGCAATCACATCTTGGGAAATGTTTAAGCCCGATTGCAAAACCGCCATGATGGCTGCAGCTTGATTGATCTGTGCCAAATGTCCATGTGGCAAACGCATGGTTATCGCTGGTGTGGCTAAATACCAATGGTCCGCATCATCAGTCTGATCTTCATTGATAAAATAATCTTGATTGAATTGAATCAGCTTGGCATCACATTCTGCGACTTTAACGGCAATCGCTTGAGGTAAATCTTGGCTACTTGCAAAAATCACTGGAATATTTGGACGAATGATACCTGCTTTTTCAAAAGCGATCTTTTCAATGGTATCACCGAGCCAATCGACGTGATCCAAGCCAATATTGGTGATCACCACCACATCGGTATCAATAATATTCACCACATCGAGCCGACCACCTAGACCGACTTCAAGCACCCAAACATCACAGGCTTGTTGTTTAAAAATATAAAACGCCGCTAGCGTGGTCGCTTCAAAAAAAGATAAGGTGAGATTGCACTGATGACGTGCATTTTCCACAGCAACGAAAGCTTCAATTAGTAAAGCATCATCGACAGGCTGACCATTTAAGCGGACACGTTCATTGAACTGGAAGATATGGGGTGATTGATATAAGCCGACGTTGTAGCCACTGGCTTTGAGGATACTGGCGATCGTAGTTGTGGTTGAGCCTTTACCGTTTGTCCCTGCTACCGTGATGATTTTGGCATTGTTTTGAAGATTCGGCTTGAGAATTTCCAACGCTTCTGCGACTGGAAGCACTCTTTCTAAACCCAAATCAATGGCTGTGACATGAACCGAAGTCCAATAGTCAAGCCATGTCTGTAAGGGATCGTGCGCTGTTGGGATATTTAATGTTTGATTAGAGTTGGGCTGGCTCAAGGGAGATTCATCAGTTTACTTACGATACGGTAGATTGTATCTCGTAATGCGTGACGATGCACAATTTGATCAATCGCACCATGCTCAAGTAAATATTCTGCACGTTGGAATGGTTCGTCAAGTTTCTCACGTACCGTTTGTTCGATGACACGTTTACCTGCAAAGCCGATCATAGCTTTTGGCTCAGCGAGATGCACATCACCAAGCATGGCAAGTGATGCAGTCACGCCACCATAGACAGGATTGGTCATCACCACGATATAGGGAATACTTGCATTATGCAGACGTTCGATCGCTGCCGAAGTCCGTGCCATCTGCATCAAAGACAACATGCCTTCTTGCATACGTGCACCACCTGAAGCAGCAAAGCAAATCATCGGTTGTTTGAGTTTTAAAGCCAACTCAGCCGCTTGGACGAAACGATCACCGACCACTGTGCCCATCGAGCCACCCATAAATTCAAACTCAAAAGCCACCGCAATCATCGGCACGCCATTGACTTGACCTTGCATACTGATCAAGGCTTCGGTTTCACCAGTCTTTTGCTGTGCTTCTTCCATACGCTGTGGATAAGGGCGACTATCAACAAAAGTCAGCGGATCGCCTGCGAAAAACTCTTGCCCGAGCTCTTGATTGACTTGATCAAAAAACCAATTCAAACGGTCACGTGCTTTCATACGCAAATGCTCATCACACTGCGGACACACATAGGAGTTAAATGACATCGCCGTACGTGTAACCAAGGCATGACATTCTGGACATTCAATAGTCGGCTCGGTAAACAGTGGCTTATTTTTATTTTCTTCAGGAACTTGTACGCTCGGCACTGCACGTTCAAACCATGAGCTACTTTGTAACAAGCTCTGCTTCTCGTCCTGCTTTTGCTCTTGCTTCACTTCACTCATGTCTACACATCCAAGTTCTCAACTAATTCATTTCACTGCGCTATTTTTAGAAGATGCGCTTATAGCTCATCTAACGCAGCACGTAATTCTTTCACTTTTTCCACCGCTTTGGCGCTTGCCTCACTCGGTGAAAGTGTTGCAAATGGCTTCACAAATGCACTGCCGACAATCACTGCATCGGCAACCTGACCCATTGCTTTGGCTGATGCCGCATCGCTAATACCAAAACCGACACCAACAGGTAAATCGGTCACTTGCTTGATCTTGGCAATACGATCTGCTGCCGACTTGGTATCCAATGTCGCTGCACCTGTCACGCCTTTGAGCGATACATAATAAATAAAGCCACGCGCTTGTTTCACCACATGGGCAATACGCTCATCGGTAGAAGTTGGTGCAAGGAGAAACACTTGATCCATGTCATGCTTTGCCAAGATCGCATCAAAATCTTGTGCTTCTTCAGGTGGCAAATCCACCAAGATCAAGCCATCGACACCTGCATCATTGGCGATTTCCACAAATTTTTCATAGCCAATCACTTCTACAGGATTCAGATAACCCATCAAAACTACTGGTGTATCTTGATCTTTCTGACGGAACTCTTTGACCATTTGGATCGCATCTAACGTATTGGTACCGCCTGCAACCGCACGCTCAGCAGCCACTGCAATCACTGGACCGTCCGCCATCGGGTCAGAAAATGGCAATCCCACTTCCAAAATATCCACACCTGCTGCAACCATGTCATGCAACAAAGGCACAGTGACTGTCGGTGTGGGATCACCTGCCATCACATAACTGACCAATGCTTTTTTATTTTCTGCTTGTAACTGTGCAAAACGCTGTGCCAAACGTGACATGAGATTGTATTTCCTACCATTACATCGTGTTGTTGCCATCATAAAGAAAATTCGGCAGAAAGTGCAGTTTTTGGCGAATGTTTTTTATCTTTAAAACTTGGAAAGCATTTTAAAAATTTAAATCCAATCACTCAATGATACTTTGTACCAAAATTTGCACGGGATTTTTATAAATGCTCAACGCACTTTCAATACATAGCTTGCTGTAAAAGCACCTTTTATCCGTTAATTGATATGAATTTTGCTTTTTGTTATTTGTACAAATCTGTAATTTTTTTATACTAGAGGGCTATTTTCTAAAGTTTAGCGACACATGACCGCCACAGAAACTCAAAAAATCCACCCTAATGCATTGGCACTGTTACCTTTGCTACTGTTTTTAGCATTATTCTTGGGCAGTGGGATTTATCATACTTATCTCGGTACAGACTTCGCCTTTTATCAACTCAAAGCACCTGTTGCTGTTTTACCTGCGTTAATTTTGGCTGTTTTTTTAGCACGTAAACCAATCAATCAAGCCATCAGTGACTTCTTGGAAGGCGCAAGCCATCCAAATTTAATTTTGATGTTGATGGTGTTCATGCTTGCAGGGGCATTTGCCAATGTCAGTAGCGTGATTGGTAGTGTCGATGCCACGGTTCAGTTTGGTTTATCTCTAATTCCTGTACAGTTCGTCTTGCCGATGCTGTTTATCATTTCAGCATTTATTGCTACGGCAATGGGCACGTCGATGGGTACGATTGCTGCCTGTGCACCGATTGCCTTCGGCTTTACTCAGGCGACAGATTTGGCAGTACCACTGACCATTGGTGCGGTCATCGGCGGTGCAATGTTTGGGGACAACTTGTCGATGATCTCAGACACGACGATTGCGGCAACACGTAGCCAAAATGTGACGCTTCGAGATAAGTTTAAAAGCAACATTTGGATTGCCTTACCTGCGAGTATCCTAGCAATCGTGATCTATACCGTGATTGGCTTTTCACACCACAATGCGATCGAAGTGAAAGACTTTAACGCATGGTTGATCATTCCGTATTTGGTCGTATTTTTCTTAGCATTTACTCGCCTGCATGTACTTGCAGTGTTGATGGTCGGAATTCTAGTTTCAGGTTTATTCGGCACACTCTTTACTCCTGAATATAGCTTGGTGAAATTCAGCAACTCAATCTATGACGGCTTTGTCAATTTGTTTGAAGTGACTTTGCTTTCAGTATTCTTAGGCGGTTTGTCTGCGATGCTACAAAAACAAGGCGGTTTAGCATGGTTATTACAGCGCATCTATGCCTTTTCAGGAAAGCTTCGTCTAGCTCGTCAACGTGCAGGTGAAGTGAGTATTGCCTTCTTGGTGGTTTTTTCTAACTTCTTCGTGGCAAACAACACAATTGCGATTCTACTTTCGGGTGATGTTGCACGTGAAGTTGCAGCTGAGTATGGCGTCGATCCGAAACGTAGTGCAAGCCTACTCGATATATTCTCGTGTGTGGTACAAGGTGTCATACCTTATGGCGCACAAATTTTACTGGCAAGCTCGATTGCAAGCATTTCCCCACTCGCTTTGATTGGCAATGTCTATTACTGCTGGATGCTGGCAATCTTTGCCATCTTGGCGATTTTCACAGGATTAGGAAAACCGAAAACCACGGCATCTGCTACGGTCTAGTTTCAGTGCTCATAAAAAAGCACCTTGTCATCGGTGCTTTTTTTATTGAAATTGGAATCGGTTTCGCTTAACGGCGAATAATCATATTGGTCGCTGTGGCATGCGCATAGATTTTCCCTGCTTCATCACGGATATAACCTTCCGCAATAATCAAATTTCGTCCGACATTGATGACCTTCCCTTCAGCAATCATCTTGGTGTCATACGGGATTGGACGACACATTTTGATATTCAAATCTGTTGTGCCGTAACCCTCACCTGCACCTACAACAGTATGCGAAGCACAACCCGTCACCGAATCCAAAACCGTTGCTGCAAAGCCACCATGCACGCCACCTAAAGGATTGGTATGGCGTTTGTCCGCTTGTGCAGAAAATACCACACGACCATATTCGACTTCGACAGGTTGCATCGGTATGGTTTCACAAATACTTGGCGCAGGAATATCACCACTTGCAAACGCTTGCATGATTTCCAAACCTGTCATTTCTTGAATATTCATCGTTCAATCCTTATCGAATTCGTTTTAAATCATCACATATAGCACAGATTATTTTAGTGTCGTGAAACTGAATGTGACTAGTTAGTTATATTTTGATAGTTACTTAATATATCCATCATAAAATCTTGAGCAATACTAGCTTCTTTTCGACTGAACAAACTGCTTTGGTGTCATATCTGACCAGCGTTTGAACGCACGTCCAAAAGCACTTTGATCAGAGTAACCCAGCTCCTGTGCAATTTCTGTAAGGTGCTTTCCTGTAATTAGTAACGACTTCGCACGCTCAAAACGAAATTCATCCAGCAAGGTCTGAAAATGCAAATCAAATTGTAAAAGTTGCCGTTGTAATGTTCGTTCTGAGCAAAACATTTGTTCTGCGACAAAGGCTTGGATGGCTTGCTGATCTTGTTGTAAACCCTGCTCGATCAATGTCACCACTTTATGCCGAAACTGCTTGGCGCTGAGGTTTTGACTACTTTGCTCAATCGACTGCTGTGCTTGAATGGACAACATTTCATTCAAAGCTTGATCCGATGCGTTGCTTTTAATTTCTAAATTACTTTTCGGCACTGTGATGAGATAATATTCAGGGCGAATATCCACTTTGGTTTCAAAGAAATGTTCGTAATGATCTAGCGAAAACTGAGGCTGATAGCCCAGCGCAATTTTTTTTGGTGGAATCAATTCTTCTTTACGTACGATCAATTGAATATATCGAAATAAAATCGCAATGTTTAACTCATAAAACACCTGCCACGCCTCAAATCCACCATGCCACTGAATCGAAAAATACTCTTGATCTTCAAAGACCATCATGTCTTCAATATTGGTCATTTTATATAGCAAGGGATAATACTTCTGAAAAAGCCCAAAAGCTTGTTTTAGATCAATACTGGTCGATGCCAAATAGCCCATCAGCCCAACATCTTGTAGTGCCAAATGCTCCGCCATAACTAAACTAACTGGACGATCAAAATGCGTCTGCATCGCATTCATGATCTGTGTATATTGATCTGCATCAAACTCGTGCCGTTGATCATCTTGTAAACTCTGTTGAAAGGCACGTACCAATTCACCTTGAACTGATAACTTCGCCCAAGTCAGCTCATAATGATGCATCACACGTTGCATCAAACGTAAATATCCGACAATGAGTTTTACAGTCATAACTTGACACTCGAGATTGTACAATGTCGTCATTTGTATAAAATTTGACTTGATCTGTCAAAACATTTTTGAACAATCTCGTCCATAATGACATCATCAAGACAGCAGGAAAATAAAAATGAATGCACTCGTACAGCATCAAAAGGTTGATCCAGTGGTTCGTACCAACTTGGATTTTAAACTGGACGACATCCCACGTTTTTGGTTTGGCGACGATCCTTTCCGCACTCGCATTTTTGATGCGCTGAGCCTAACGTTTCCTGAGGGCGAGCGTTACTTTATCGAATCTGTTCGACTATTCCGAGACAAGATTGAAGATCCTGAGCTACAACAAAAGGTCAAAGACTTTATCCGTCAAGAAGCACAGCACGGCATTGCACATGACAAAATGAATGACTTAATGAAAAAACAAGGCATGCCACTTGATCAGTTTACGACAATGCTTAAAAAGATTTTTAAGTTTGAACTGACCAAACGCTCGCCACAATACAATATTGCTATGACCGCAGCAGCCGAGCATCTCACCGCATTGATGGCACACACATTTTATAACTATAAAGAAACGCTTGGAGATGCACACCCATATGCACGTGCATTGTTTGCATGGCATTCGATCGAAGAGATGGAACATCGTGACGTTGCATTCGATGTGATGAAGCAAGTCGGTGAAGTGCCTGAAACAACTCGTAAGTTTGCGCTTGCTTTAACAACAGTGATGATGTTTGGCTTCACTATGTACCGTGCCAATATCATGCTCGATCATGATGGCTTTAGTCGTCGTGAACGATTTAACATGTTTCGCAAGGGTTTGCCGTGGTTCTTTGGAAAACAGGGCATCATGACACGTATGAGAAGCGAATATTTGGATTGGTTTAAGAAAGACTTCCACCCGAACCAACATCCTGTGATTCATCAATATGATGTATGGCTAAAAGTCTATGAAGAAACTGGCGACCCGATCAAAGCTGGGCATGCGTTTTGGCAAGCAGGCTATTGATCCAGATTTGAACTTTTTATTACTTATTTAGAGTATAGTCTGTCCCGTCCTGAAATAAGTTTACACCTTAAGAGACTTATTTTATGGAACATAAACGAGAACAACGAGTTAAACGTACACAACGTGACTATAGCTTTG
>LULM01000437.1_pt1 | contig 21177 bp, 20 predicted proteins | sample 728151 | NCBI WGS metagenome assembly LULM01 (sample SAMN03860289, study PRJNA289734) | marine metagenome | biome: seawater column; feature: ocean; material: water; isolation source: Red Sea water column Station 149 - depth 200m | place: Saudi Arabia: Red Sea | collected 2011-10-15 | depth 200 m
CTTTGAGAATCCTCTTTCTTTCTGAAATGCTGTCAATTGCCAATGCTACGATCAATCCTTTTTTTGTCAAATGGTAAAATGGCATTCCATTTTGCTGCAAAGCCTTTGGTCCTCTTTTGAGTGGAAGTCTTCCTTCTTCTTCAACTATTCCTAATGGAATCAAAATTTCATCCAAATCTCTGAATATCCCTGAATAGATATTCTTCCACAAAATTTTGTTTTCTTCTGCAATGCTTTGAGATATGGCTGTTCTAGTTTTTGATGCGGAATTCGTTGCATTTGATAGATGATGTATGATTGCTCGTTGTCTTGATGCTTCCCCTGTAATGGTCTGTCTTTTTGTCTTGAATGTATCAAAAATTGCTAATCGTGTTTTTTCTGCTTTCATTGCTCTTTTTGCCTCAATTTGTAACATAATTTATTCATTTTATGTTACTATCATAATATACTAGAATATATGAATTTACACTAAATGCTAATTTTATATCTTAAATGTTATATACATTCATCCAGCGGATTTGATCAATGAAATCTCGAAACCATAAGTATGCTCTAATACTTATGGCCGCAGTCGCTATGACGGCAACAGGTGCTCTATCAACAGCATACGCCCAACAAGTCTCTGATGGCATGGACGGCTATGTAGTCGGTGATCCCGACGGTGGTGCTGGTATCTATACCGGTAACCCAAACGAATGTTGGTATGACACTGATGATGATGGCGTCCCAGACATGTACTGTTATGTAGATACAGGTGACATGGCTTGGATGCTGACCGCAAGCTCTCTCGTACTTTTCATGACCCCAGGTGTTGCATTCTTCTACGGAGGATTAGCAAGATCAAAGAACGCAGTCAACACAATTGGCATGTGTTTCGTAATCATGGGTCTCATGAGTGTACAATGGGTATTGTGGGGTTATTCACTCTCATTTGGAGGAATAGACAATGATGCAAACATGTTCATGGGTAACCTTGACTATGTAGGCTTCAACAATGTCTCACACTGGGCACCACTAGGTGCTCCAAGTCCATGTGAAGACACTTGGGCACACTATTACCAAATGCAGACGATGAAGGAAGGAGATGTATGTAGTGATACTTGGCCAGGAACTGTTCCTCACCAACTATTTGCTATGTTCCAATGTACCTTCGCAATCATCACACCAGCACTCATTGTTGGTGGTTTAGTTGACCGTATGAAATTCAGTGCAATTGTAGTCTTTGTTCTCTTATGGGGAACATTCGTCTATGACCCAATTTGTCATTGGGTATGGGGCGGAGGATACATTGGCGGAGGAAGCTTAGACTTCAACCCCGATTTGTCGCCATCTTACGCACTTGACTTCGCTGGCGGAACTGTGGTACACATTTCATCAGGATTTACAGCACTCGCAGGCGCCCTGATCCTCGGAAGAAGATTAGGATATGGCAAAGTTCCAATGGAACCACACAATGTACCTATGGTAGTTCTTGGTGCATCAATTCTCTGGTTCGGCTGGTTCGGCTTTAACGCAGGAAGTGAAGTAATGGTAGATGGAATCACTGTAAGCGCATGGACAGTCACAAACACTGCTACCGGTATGGCAACAGTTACGTGGGTGTTGATGTCATGGGCACACACCGGCAAACCTAGCATAGTAGGTGCCGCAACAGGAGCCGTAAGTGGCTTAGTCGCAATCACACCAGCATCTGGTTGGGTTGGACCAATGGCTGCAATAATTATCGGTATTGCTGCAGGTACAGTTTGTTATGGATGTGTTGCATTCAAGAACGCTCGAAAATGGGACGATGCCCTCGATGTATGGGGAGTCCACGGTATGGGTGGTTTAACAGGTGCTATCTTAACTGGTACACTAGCTAGTCCACATATCTGGGACACAGGCGATGGAATCGGCGCATGGACCGGCACACCAGAAGGTTATGAACAACAAGCAATCTCAATCGTTGCTGCAGGAATGTCAATTGCATATGCATTTGGTGTCTCAGTTGTCATCTTCAAGGTAATGGATGCAGTATGGCCTGGAGGAATCAGAGTCACTCCAAAAGAGGAGGAAATCGGACTCGACCTCGCACAGAACGGTGAAAGAGCATACGTAAACGAATAGAAAAAAACCATTTTTCTTTTTTTCTTTTTTTAATTTCGACAAACAGCGGATGCTAAACTAATTTTTATTCAACATTAGAAAAGAACATTCATGTTCATTTCTACACAAGAATTAGAAAAAATCTACAAAGATGATTCTGTTTTAGTTGTGGATGCACGTTCATACAAAGACTATTCCAAAGGACATATTCCAGGTGCTGTCAATCTAGACTTATTCTCATTTCATTGGGCAGATACATCTCAAAAAGGATTGACAAGTTTTGGTGAACATATGAGAAAAATTCTCTCATATGCAGGAATTGATGAAAATAAGAAAATCATTTTTTATGATGATGTAACTGGCATGCTTGCAGCAAGAGGCGTTTGGATGTGTCTTTACTTTTCCCATCCTGATGTGCAAATGTTGGATGGAGGTTTATCAAAATGGACTGGAGAAAATTTACCATCTCAAACTGAATCCACAATTTACAAACCTTCAAACCTTACAACTCCAATTGATCCATCTATCATCATTGGTTTTGAAGAACTCAATGCAAGCATTGGGAAAGTCACAATAATTGATGCTCGTTCTCCTGATGAGTATGATGGTACAACTCCAAGGGCTGCTAGAGGTGGGCATATCCCAACTGCAAAAAACATTGATTGGAATGAAAATCTTGATGATTCTGGCAAACTCAAATCTGATGATGAACTTGAATCTCTATATCAAATGGATAGGGAGACTGAAATTGTTACATATTGTCAGGGTGCATATCGTGCAGCTAACAGCTATCTTTCACTAAAAAAAATTGGATTCAAAAATGTCAAAGTGTATTTGGGTTCATGGGGCGAATGGGGAAATGACTTGAATCTTCCTATAGAAAAATAGTTACTATTGTTTTTTAATTAATTTGTTGAAGGTTAGATATGTCTGAAAATGTCACTGAAAAAATAAAACAAGAGATTCTAAAAATAGATCAATTAATTGTCAAGAAACAAAAAGAAATGAATGAACTTCAAAAGGTCCTGATGATAGAACCTGCAAAGATCAACATCTTAGGTGATACGTATGAAGAATTACGCAATGAGATTAAACAACTAGGAGAAAAACTCAAAGAACACAAACAAAAACTTCAAGAAAACTGATTATTTTTTCCACTTGAATTGGTTGTATAGCATTTCTGGTACGACTTGCTTGAATGGAGTTGCTCCACCATCATACCATTTTGTGAAAAATTCGTACAAGTGAAGTCTTAGGGACTGGATGTATACGATTAATCCCTCAATCATCATGATTCCGATGTTTCCTCCGATGAGTAATGCAAGTGCACCTGGTGACTCTGCACCACCTAGTGATGCAAATGAGTTGTTTACTGTCAATAACAATGCCGCATGTACCAACAGCATGATTCCAATTCGCGCATAGCTGATTGTATGAGCAAGACACTCTACACTTTTACCTAATAGAACTTCCATCACTACGTTTGCAGCACTTCCTCCGTCCTCGGGATGTTTCTTGTTGTGCTTTATTCCGCCAATCATCATCAAAACAATTGATGCAATAATTATGATTCCTGCAATTCTAGTAACAATCCAAACCTGTGCCCATTCTCCTAAGAAAAATGTAACCCATGGAACAGACTCTGTGTGAATCTTTGAGTACATGTTCATTACATCATATGATGCACCGATTGCACACATCATGATTACTACAATTCCACCGTAAAGTGTGAGATTTGGAATTGCCTCAAAGATCATTGTGTCTTTGTGACCCTCTTTCCATAATTTCTTGATGTGTAATACAAATGCCCAAACTAAATGAATTATTCCAAGGAAGATTGAAACCTTGAGTATATTGATTACTTGTTCAAAGTTTAGTTGTGCTACGCTGATTGAACCTACTAAAAATGAAACCGGATGCAATGCACCGCCCTCTTCTAGCAATCCTTTGAATGGTTGGAAGTAGTCTATGTGGAATCCAAACACCTCACCCGTTCCTACACCCGCTATAGCAGCTGCTGCACCAGAGATTGCAATGAGCATTCCCCATCTTGAGAGTGTGCCTTGTCCTTTTAGTTTGAATACAAGACCTAATCCCATTAACAAAAGTCCGTGTCCTAAATCAGCAAACATTACTCCATAGAAAATTGGCCACATCAATGCAATCATTGGTGTTGGATCAGCCTCTCCTTTCTTTGGAATTCCCTGACTTTGTGTAATTACCTCAAATGTTTTAACAAATCTTTTGTTATCAAATAATGTTGGAGTCTTCTTTTCTTCTTCTGGATCTTTAATTGGAATGTAACCTTGTATGACTGCAAAGTTTTTGGTTCCGCCTGGTTTTCTGAGTAGTTCTAAGACATCTTTTGCAACCTCTGCTTTTTCATGTAAAGTGAGAATTGGTTGTCTTATCTTTTTGATAATACCGGCTATTTCTTTTGTAATTTTCTTTTCTTTTTCTTGAAATTCTTTTAATTTTAATTCTGCAGTAGCATATGCTTTTGTTGGATTTTGTTCAATGTTTTCAGGAATTGAAAATGGGTTTGTATTGAAACTTCTCATGACTTTGAGGACTTTGTCAGTATCGCCAGAATCTGCAATGACAACTAGTGCCGACTCTTCTTTTGAGTTTAGTTCATAATTATCAATTGAAACATTTTCTAGACTTCTTCTGATTTCTTCAATGTCTTTGGTCTGTACAATGAAGAGATTTGTGTAAAACTGCTTCATCAATCCAAATCCTCCCAAGTCAAGATTCAATTTCTTAACGACATCTAGTGTCTCAATTAATGATGTTAATTCTGAAATTTGTCTTCTAAATTCCTCTCGTTCATCTAAGAGTCGTTTTGGCTCATCAATAACACTTGGGGATTGTTTGATAATCTCATCAACCATATCTTTTAGTTCTGATAGTTCATGATTCTGTTTTTTAAACACAGTTCCCTTGAACAAAATCTCAATCATTCCAACTAATTTCTCAATTCCTAGGCCTTTTACCACCTCATCAATATCTTGGAATGATTGCTGTGCTTTGAGTAAAATGTCATCTACTTCTGGTGTAACGGTCTCTGTTTGAGAATCAATCTTGTGAAACCACTCAAACTCTGTTAGTCTTGATATTAGGTTTGGTGTATCTGATCGCGGTAAAATGACTGTTCCGACCATTAGATCTGCTACTACCAAGATAACCACATGACCGACGAGTGATTTTAAAATCTTTCCAAATTCGTTCTGTACTAAACATTAAAATTCAATTCTTTAAAACGGCATTCATTGCCATCAAATTCTGCTTTAGAATCAACAATCGATCAGGTTTTAGAGCGAAATTCATCTGAATTTGCTCAAAGTCTTAAAAATTCTCTTGAAGATGCACAAAAAACACTCTCTGATGCTCTTCCAATGCTAGAAGAAGAGTACGACAAAATCATCTCTGATGGCAAAAAAGAGGCAGATAAAATTGAAAAACAGATCGTTGGAAGTGCAGATTTGGAAGCAAGAAACAAATCTCTTCTAATCGTTCAAGAATCTGCTGAAAAAGTTCTAGAAAAGGCAAAAGAAAAAATTGCAAATATGGACAGAAATTCTGAATATTCAAGTTTAATCACAAAATTACTCACTGAAGCAACATCTGCATTAAACACCAGTGATGTTATAGTTTACACAAATTCTAAAGACAAAGACGTAGTTCAATCCGCAGTATCAAATATGTCTGGCGCAGAACTATCAAGCGATCTAATCGATTGCATGGGTGGTGTCAAAGTCACATCCAAAGATGGTTCCATGAGCTTTGATAACACAATTGATGCTAGAATTGAATTGTTGAAACCTTTAATTAGAAAAGATATCGCAGCACAATTTAACCTAGGTAATTGATATGGTAGCACAAGGAAAAATTGTATGGATTAGTGGACCGGCAGTAAAAGCTGACGGTATGGCTGATGCAAAAATGTATGAAACCGTATCAGTCGGAGATGCAAAACTAATCGGTGAGGTAATTCGTCTTACCGGAGATGTAGCATTCATTCAAGTTTACGAATCAACAAGTGGTCTAAAACCAGGCGAACCTGTAGTTGGTACAGGAAACCCACTCAGCGTTTTACTAGGACCTGGAATTATCGGTCAAATTTATGACGGAATTCAAAGACCTCTAAAGGATTTAGCTGATAAATCTGGCTCTTTCATTGGAAGAGGAATTACAACAACTCCTGTTGATATGACAAAAGAATATCACTTCGTACCATCTGTTGCAGTTGGAGATGAGGTTCAAGCAGGAAGCATAATTGGAACTGTTCCAGAAACATCATTAATTGAGCATAAAATTCTAGTCCCACCAGATCACAAAGGTGGAAAAATTACAAAAATTGTTTCAGAAGGCGATTACGCATTAGAGACTGAGATTGCATCAGTTGAGGGCTCTGACGTCCCACTCAAAATGTATCACAAATGGCCTGTCAGACAACCAAGACCATATCTCAAAAGATATGATCCAACTGTCCCATTACTTACCGGTCAAAGAGTTATCGACACATTCTTCCCATTAGCAAAAGGCGGTACTGGTTCAATTCCAGGTGCATTTGGTACTGGTAAAACTGTAACACTACATCAAATTGCAAAATGGGCTGACTCTCAAGTCGTAGTCTACATTGGCTGTGGTGAAAGAGGAAACGAAATGACTGAGGTACTTGTAGAGTTCCCAGAACTCAAAGACCCAAGAACTGGAAAACCACTCATGGACAGAACTGTTCTTGTAGCAAACACAAGTAACATGCCAGTAGCAGCAAGAGAAGCAAGTATCTACACAGGTGTAACAATTGCAGAGTATTATCGTGATATGGGTTATGACGTTGTACTTGTAGCAGACTCTACAAGTAGATGGGCCGAAGCACTTCGTGAAATGTCAGGTAGACTCGAAGAGATGCCTGCAGAAGAAGGTTATCCATCATACCTTGCATCAAGATTAGCAGAATTTTATGAAAGAGCAGGACGTGTACAAGCACAAGGTTCTCCTGAAAGAGACGGTTCAGTATCTCTGGTAGGTGCAGTTTCACCATCTGGTGGTGACTTTACAGAACCTGTTACAACACACACAATGAGATTTATCAAAACATTCTGGGCTCTAGATGCAAGTTTAGCATATTCAAGACATTATCCATCAATCAACTGGATGAACTCCTATTCTGGCTATCTTGCAGATATTGCAAAATGGTGGTCTGAAAACATCAGTGCTGACTGGCTCAACCTTAGAAGTGAAACATATGGAATCTTACAAAGAGAAGACACACTAAAAGAAATCGTAAAACTACTAGGACCTGAAGCACTTCCAGACGAAGAAAAACTAATCTTAGAAGTTGCAAGAATGATTAAGATTGGAATCTTACAACAAAACTCCTTTGATGATGTTGATACCTACTGTAGCCCTGAAAAACAATTCAAATTAATGAAATTACAAGTTGACTTTTACAATCAAGGTCAACAAGCACTAAAAGATGGTGCATCACTAGCTGACATTCGTTCAATGGAAGTAATTTCATCATTACTCAAAGCAAGAATGGATGTAAAAGATGATGAGATGGATAAATTAGATAAACTTGCAACTGACATGGTTGAACAATTCAAAAGCGTTACAGGAGTTAAAGTTCAAAATTGAGTAACCAAGGCGGAGTTCAATACAGCAAGATTGCTGAGATTAAAGGACCACTAGTAATTGTTGATGGTGTAGATAACGCAGCATTTGATGAGCTAGTAGAAATTGAAACACTTGATGGTGAAAAACGTCTAGGAAAAGTTCTAGAGGTTGGAAACGGTAAAGCAGTTGTTCAGGTCTTTGAGGGCACAACAGGTCTTTCTGTTTCAGGAACAAACGCAAAATTTGTCGGTAAAGTTATGGAAATGCCAGTATCAGAACAAGTACTTGGTAGAGTTTTTGATGGTTTAGGAAGAGCAAAAGATGGTTTACCAGAACCAGTTGCTGATTCATTTTTAGATATTAACGGAGCACCAATGAATCCTGAACAAAGAGAGTATCCAAAAGATTTCATCCAAACAGGTGTATCTGTAATTGATGGAATGCTCACACTGGTAAGAGGACAAAAACTTCCAATATTTTCTGGCTCTGGTATGTCACACAACATCTTGGCTGCACAAATTGCACGTCAAGCAGCAATTATTGGAACAGATGATAGTTTTGCTGTCGTCTTTGCAGCAATTGGTGTGCAATACAGTGAGGCAGAATATTTCAAAAGAAGTCTAGAAGAATCTGGTGCACTAAAAAGAAGTGTACTATTTTTGAACCTTGCAGATGATCCTGCAATTGAGAGAATTATCACACCTAGAGTCGCATTAACAGTTGCTGAATATCTTGCATATGATTTGGGAATGCACGTACTAGTCATTCTTACTGACATGACAAACTATGCTGAAGCACTTCGTGAAATTAGTGCAGCACGAGAAGAAGTACCAGGAAGAAAAGGTTATCCTGGATATCTTTACACTGACCTTTCCACAATCTATGAAAGAGCAGGAAGACTAAGAGGCAAAAAAGGAAGTGTTACACAAGTACCTATCTTAACAATGCCATCTGATGATATTACACACCCAATTCCAGATCTTACCGGTTACATTACAGAAGGACAATTAGTACTTGGAAGAGATTTGTTCAGACAGGGAGTCTATCCACCAATTAACATCTTAATGAGTCTAAGTAGAATCATGAAAGACGGAATTGGTGAGGGAAGTACTCGTGCTGATCACCAAGAAATCTCAAACCAAAACTATGATGCATACTCTCGTGCTCAAGAAGTTAGAGCACTAGCAGGAATTGTAGGAAAAGCAGGTCTTACACCAGTTGATCTAAATTACATGAACTTTGGCGATGAGTTTGAAAAGAAATTCTTAACACAAGCAATTGATGAAAACAGAACTATTGAAGAAACACTTGGCTTACAATGGAACTGTGTCTCAAATCTTCCAAAGAATGAACTTACCAAAGTCAAAGACAAATACGTAGAACAATACTATAAGGAATAATTCTAATGTCATTTGGACAAAACGTTACAGCAACAAAGATTGAGCTTTTCAAGTACAAACGTTCAAGTCAAGTTGCAACTATGGTACAAAAAATTCTTGATGACAAACGTAAAGTTTTGCTAAAAAACATTGAAGAGATGATTACTGAGGCACAAAAAACTCGTGGTGGAATTTGGGATCCACTCCAGGACATTTATCAATCTGTTAACGAATCCTACCTCTCTTTAGGCGTAGCAACAGTAGACTCTGTAGCACAATCCACACCTGGTGTGATGGAAGTAGAATCTGATGTAAAACGTGTAGTAGATGTTACTATTCCTGTGCTTAGTGTAACTGAAAAGGATACAAAATCAATTCCTTATGGATTTGCAGATACAAATGCATCAATTGATCGTGGTGCAAAACTAATCAAGGATTTGCTTCCAAAAATCTGCAAGGCTGCCGAATATGAAAATTCTATTTTTAGTCTTGCAAAAGCACTTGAAAAAACCCAAAAATTGCTTAATGCTTTGGAAAATGTGATCATTCCTCAATACAAAACTAGGGTCAGATTTATCCTAGCAACTCTAGAAGAAAGAGAAAGAGAAGAATTCGCAAGGTTGAAAAAGGTGAAGGCTTCAATGGAGAAGAGACAGTAAAATGGCAAAAGACGAAATTAAAAGATTACTTGACAATTCTAAAAAAACTTTAGATCAGGAATATGAAAATTCCTCAAAAACGATCAAAGATAAACTTCAATCTGCAAAAAAGAAAACCTTGGATAAGATCTAAGAAAATTAGGTGTTGGTTTAAATATGGTCTCCAGATTTCAAAAAATGAAAATGAAACCACTTTCAATTTTATTACTTGCAACCATGGTAGTCTCACTATCTGGATTGACAGGTGTAGCATATGCTGCAGAAGACGGAGCAACAGCTTCTAGTGGTGATTCATTGAAACTCTTAGGTGCAGGTCTTGCATTTGGTCTTGCTGCATTTGGTGCAGGAATTGGACTGGGTCAAGTAGGTTCTGCAGGTTTAGCAGTAATCAGTGAAAACCCAGCATTACAATCTAAGGTATTCATCTTTGTAGGTATGGTAGAATCAATTGCTATCTACGGTATCGTCATGATGTTCATCATCTTAGGACAATAATCAAAAAACAATTTTTTTAAAAATTTTTTAATTTTTCTTCTGATATCTTAGATCATCGACATCTAAGACTCGTCCACAATATCTACACTTTAAGACAAGATTATCCTTGTCCATCACTTCCATTGTAGATTCAATATGTTCTTGACTATTTGTGATACAGTCTGGATTTGAGCATCTGAAAATTTGCTCAATTTGATTAGGAAGTGAAACTCTTCGCTTTTCCACCAACTTGTAATCTTTGATGATATTGACTGTAGATGCTGGTGCAATGACTGCAAGTTTGTTTGTATCATCATCTTCCAAAAATCTGCCTTCAACCTTTATCATGTCTTTTTTCTTTAATTTCCCACTAGGCATGTTCAATGCTATGGTGATGACATTTCCACGACTACCATCAATTTCCAGTGCCTCTAAGACCTTCAGACCTTTTCCTTCATTGATATGGTCAATTACGGTGCCATCTTTGATACGCCTGACTATCAAATCGGATTGTTCCATAGAATAGTTTGTATATCTGCCACTATATATGATTCAAAGAATGAATAATTTTTCCCAAAACGACATTATTTCCATACGTGATTTATCAAAAGATGATTTAGAACAAATCTTTGCAAAAACTAATGAAATCATGGAGATGCCAGCAGAACAAAGACGTGAGATAGCAAGAGGAAAAACTCTGGGATATCTCTTCTTTGAACCAAGTACTCGAACTAGACTTAGTTTTCAATCTGCTATGGCGCTAATTGGAGGAACCTCATTTGGAATTGCTGATGCAACTTCTTCATCTGTTCAAAAAGGCGAAAGTTTGGCTGACACTGTTAAGATTATGGCAGGCTATACAGATGCAATTGTTTTGCGTCATTCTTTGGATGGCTCTAGTAAATTTGCAGCTGAGGTTTCTGATAAACCGCTAATCAATGCAGGCAGTGGCACAGAAGAACATCCTACACAAGCAATTCAGGATTTGTATACGATACAAAAAGAACTTGGAAAAATTGACGGAAAAAATATTGGAATTGTTGGAGATTTGAAGTATGGACGAACAGTTTACTCTTTGTTATATGGTTTGAGTAACTATGATGTGAAGGTTCATCTAATCTCTCCAGAATCTTTGAAAGTTAGAAGTGATTCGACTTACAACCTTAAAGAAAATCTTTCATTTACTGAATCTGAAAATCTAGATGAATACATTGAGGACTTGGATGTTTTGTATGTAACAAGAATACAAAAAGAAAGATTCCCCGATGAAGAAGAATATGTCAAAGTAAAAGGCAGTTATGTAATTGGTCAGGACGTTGTAAACAAAATGAAAGATGATGCAATCTTATTACATCCACTTCCAAGAATTGATGAAATCTCTACAGATGTTGATTCTACAAAGCAAGCAAAATACTTCCAACAAGCAGAATATGGAAAATTTACTCGTGCAGCAATTTTGAGTATGCTATTACAATAAGAAAACAATAGGCATACGAGATCTATATACTCAATTATCATTAAATACAAACTTTGTAATAAAATATGGAAATGTCACTTTACGACTGTAAAGGAGGAAATCTCCTAATTTGCTTTGAGTGTGGCCACGACTCTAATCAATGCAAATGTACAAGCACAAAGGTTGAAGAATCTAGTTTTGTTTCAGCCTTTGAGTAATCAAGAATTTTTTTAATTGATATTTATGATTCCATCTTTAATCAAAAATTCAATTCCATCAATGAATGCAGAGTCTGGTATCTGACCGTCTGCCCACCATCCTGCATTGTTTTTCACCCACTCTGGAACTGATACTTCTTTTATCTGACCACCAACAACAAATGCAAATTCTGTCTGCTGACCACTTCCGGAAATATTTGAAAATCTTACAACTGTTAGACCTGTCTGCTCTTCAGAAAATGTAAAGTCTGTAAAGTCTGCACCAATTTTTGCAAATCTGTCTTCAGAGAAAATTGTCTGACCATTTTGTAAAATTGTCATTGTATAATCTGAATCCCTAACTGGTCCTAAATCACTTGTATCTCTAAAAGTGTAAATGAACTTGACTTTTTCTCCAGGAATGATTACTTTGGGATCCCATGACAAATCTACCTGATATTCTTCACTAAGAGTTAGAGTTCGAAGTGGAAATTCTATCTCTTTTCCTTTAGTTAAAACCAAATCAAGTGAGTTTGGCAGTTCCTCTCCAGTCTTTTTTATTTGATTTTTAATGTGACGAAGATGGTCTGGTAATAAAACAAAGTGCACAATACGATTATCTTCCTCTGAATAATCATCTATGAATATTGATGATTTGAATAATTCTATACCATTACCTGTTCCAAAATAATTTGGAGATAAAAACTCCAATGTATCTTTTGGAAACATTATTTCAGTATGTATTACATTGGTATGTGAAATGTTTGATTCTGAAAAATCAAACGGAAGACTGACCTTTGCTATATTTTCTTTTGAGTCATATTCAAAATTACTAATCTTATCATAGTATGACTTTACTCTAAACTCTGTTTCATTCATGCCTACATCTTCATTGTGATATGAAACCTCAGTCACACTGACTTGAACCTCAAATTCCACGTCACTAATATTTTTACAATTAATGGAGAATTGTCAGTTTTTTCCCATAACCCAAAATCATTTTTCTCACCAGAAATTTCGATACTATCTCTGTTAGTGACAATTACGTCTGGGTCAACTTCTAAAATTAAATTTCCATCTTCGGCATAAAACCATTCGTTTAGTAATAATTCTTCATCATTGAAAACTTCAACTTTGAAACTTGCATTGGTTATTGTTTCTCTGTTTGTATGATCATATGCATCTATTTTGATCATTTTTTGATCAGATTTGTAAAATTCTGCTGGAAGTAATTCTACAGTAACTTTGACTTCTCTGCCAAGAAGTAGCTTCATACAGTTTATCGAATTGAACTCTTATTTTACTTAGTGGAGATTATATCGTCAATCTTTCTCTTATCTTTGACACTTTTTACATAAAACAACGCAGTTGCGATAATTCCTGCAGCAACAATTGGGGCAACTAATTCTACATACATTATGTCAATTGATGTATCCTCTTGAACGACGGTTCTTTGAGTTGGTACTGCACTGATTGAAACTTTGCCTAATTTACCTCCACGTTGTTCCACAAACCAAATATCTCCGTTATCATCAGCTATGACAAATTGTGTAAATGATCCTTCTGTTGGAATTGGAACTTCCATCATTTGTTGATTATTTTGATCATAAACTACTAAACTATCAATGACGTGTTGTGCTATCCACATGTTGTCGTATTTGTCAAAAGCCATTCCAAATGGTAATGATTCTGGATTTGAGATTTTGACTTGATCAAAGCTGTCTAAAACTGGATTGAACTTTGTTACTGCTGGACCAATATGCTCTGCTATCCACACGTTATCTTCTTTGTCAATCATTAATGCAAATGGTTCTGCCATTGGAACTTCAGGTGCAAATTCAGTCAATTCTTTTGTCTTTCCATCAATTTTTCCCAATTTTCCTACAAGTGATTCGGCAAACCAAACATTATCTGAATCATCAATCTCTATTGCTGTTGGTCCAGCTTCAGGAGTGATTGTATTGATTATCTTGAATTTTTTTGTTGATTGGTTATACTCTAAGAGCAATGATTGATCAATTACGGCTACCCATACGTCATTATCACTATCTACTCCTACAGATGTTGGAAGTGATTTCTTAGTAACTAAATTGAATTGTGGAAGTTGAATTGTTTCAAATTGCAAATGTGTATGGAGTAAATTGTTCATCTTCTAATGAAAATTTCCATAGACGTGGTTTTTGTGCATCTGAAATCCACAAATTCTTTCCATCATACACTGGGAAAAGTGGGGCTGTCTCATCTGCAGGAAATTCATACTCGGTAATCTCTGTTCTAATGTCGCTTAACAATGGTTTAATCTGTAAATTGAAAATTGTATTTTCATTAGAGTTTTGTTCTCTTTGTGCTTCTAATTCAATCTGCCAGTTTCCTGCAAAACCAAATGTTGCATCTGCTGTATATTTTGTAATTGAACTTTGTACAGTTTCGGAAACCTCTGCTAGTATTGGTGAAATATTTTTCTGTGGATTAGAGACCTTTACTTTCAATCCTGAAATATCATCAAGCGGTTTATCATCAAACGATGAAACTATAACTGAAATTGTATTCTGACCTATTCCTGCAGGTTCTACTTTGACATCAAATTTTGCATTCTCAGAGAAAAGAATTGATTCATAACCAAACGTTGGCTGTAATGCATCTGCTGATTGAATTTCTCCTTCTGGTAATGAAGAATTTACCAACAATGCAACTACAGCTAGTAAAGCAATTCCTAATCCTGCTTCTAACTTTAATGGCTTACTAATTCTCTTTGAAATGTTCAGAGATTCGTAATTACTTGGATTTTTGAGAAATTTCACTTGATACATTCCACCAAACGCAATCATTGCAACTGCAAGTCCAATTTTTATCATGATTAATTTTCCATATGTGGATTCTGTGAGTGCTCCTACATTGTCATCTAAGAACCATAGTAGAGTGGGACCTGTGATGATCAAAATTCCAATTGCAATGATGAATATGCCTGAAAATCTTGGAATCAAGCTTAGAGTAATTTTATTTCTCAAAGCATCATCGGTTTTTGAAATTGTTGGAAGTGCAACAAATGCAAAAAATATTACGCCGCCAATCCAAATTGATGATAACAAATTATGAGCATAATCTAAAATCCATGCTGCTTCTAACTCTGTAGATGCTCCGTGACCCATCATTGTAGTTGTTGCAATTAGAATTAGTGATGCTACAAGTAACGGAATTTGTCCTTTAATTGATATCTCTTTTCTCTTTTCCATCCAGAACCATATTCCAATGATGATGATTGTAATTATCATTCGAATTAACCAAGTTGTTCCAAAAGTGGTTCCAATTACCTCAATTGGTGAAACCTCCAGCCTCCATGTTTGAACACCTAACATTATGAAGTTTGATGCAAATGTTGCAATTACACCATAACCGATAATTTTTGAAAATCTCTTTTTGAATTGTTCATTTATGTCGCTAAATAATTCTCTAAATCTAGTTTGTTGTGATGACCAAATTGTAATTGAAACTATTACTCCTCCAAGAACAATTGTTTGCCCAACAAGTCCTGGAAATCTTGCAACTGATTCTGGAATGAAAGTTGTTTCAGAAGTTTCTTGTGAATCTAACATTGATGTATCAACTTGTACATCTCCTACTCCAAATACTACTGCTGCTTGAACTAAATGTCCATCAACTTTTGAAAGAACTTTACTTGTTAGTGTGTAAACTCCTTCTTCTAAAGGCGGTGTTGTTACGATTAGTGATGTCTCACCGTCATTGTATGAAGTATCTCTGTTGTCAATTTGATTTCCATTTGCATCATACACTTTCAGTTCTGAAAAGTCAATTTCTACAGCCTCTGAATATTTTGATATGATTTGTGTAACTCCTATTGGAGCGTTTTGACCTTGACCCGGAACTGTTTCAAGCAAAAATGGGTGTGCGCTAGCTGCAGGTAATCCTAAAAAGAATATCAAAACAGGAATTATCCAAATCTTCTTCAATGATTTCAAATCATCGTACTTACAATTTAAAGAAATGCCTCTTCAAAAATTGTACTATCTTAGTAAAGATAATAATGTAATAATTTGGATAAGATATATTGAAAAAATCTTTTCTCTTACTTAGCGTAATTCTCCTTTCCGGATTTGGAATGTCTTCGGCATATGCTCATACAACTGTATATGTTGAACAATACGAGATAGAGGCTGGTTGGGGAGAAGAACCACCAGTTGTTAATTTACCAAACAAAGTTGTAGTTGAGGTTGCAATTTCTGGAGAAAAAGAAGGACTTAGAACTGGAGTTACTAATGCATTCAAAGCAATGTCTGCAACACTAATCTCTGGTGGAGCAGAAAAAACACTTGACATCAACTCAGATCCTAGACCTGGACATTATTATTCAAAAATTTTACCAACAAAAACTGGTTCTATGTCATTGAAGATTCAAGGTGAATTAAATGGATTACCAATTGATGTTTTAATTCCTATTGAAGATATTGAAAGTCAATCTATTATCGCATTTCCACCAGTTAGTGGTTCATCTTCTGCAGGTGAAATTGGTGCTGTAAAAAATGCACTCTCCTCATTGCAAAAAGATGTGTCTAATCTAAAGTCAAACGTTGGTGAAGTCAGTTTGACTGCAGGTGGAATTGACATTCAAAATGCTTACAACTTTGGTGTCTTCGGATTATGTCTTGGAGCAGCTGGAGTAATCTTGGCAGTAATTGCTATGATTCGTCGTAAATAAAAAAGCGATAGACATTTTCTGGCTAGACGTTATTCTTACCAACATGACACTAAGGGATATGTCTACCAATAGTTCAAAGTCTCTTTTAGTATTATACAGATTGGTACATACTACAACTGTACTATGAGAAAAATAAAATAAAAAGGAAAAGATAAGAAGTCGTCTAGATTCTTGGCATGAAGCTAAGTCTTGATTTTGCAGATAATGCAATTATTGAAGAAATTGCAACTACTAGAATCAATGCAGCTATTGTACCAAATTCTGGAACTGCTTGTGCAGTGTTTGTTAATCCGACTGGACCTGTCATTTCTTCACCTACCATACCAAATCCTTGGAATGTTACAGTGACATCAATTGGGCTGTCATCAGATGCATCTGCACTAAGTGCTGATGTAATGTGTTGACCCTCTCCTGTATGTGAGTGTACACCACTCTCGTCTAGGATAGTTTCACCATTTTGAGTTGCAACAATGTCATAGTTAACGTGTGAACCGCCAATTGTTACATCAATTGCTACTCTTTCACCTGCTTTTGCACCGTCTGCAATATCAATTGAGATATCTGCTGCAGTTAGTGTTTGCATTTCCATTTCTCCGTGATCATCATCTCCATGATCTTCTTTAGTTTCATCATGGCCATGATCATCATGACTTTCTCCTTCTGCTTCAACAATTACCATTCCTTCCATCCATGGATGAACCATACAGAAGTAAGGATATTCTCCTTCATCAAGTGGACCAGTTGTGTATGATTGGCCAGTCATTACTAATGAACTGTCCCATGCACCACTTGGACCATCTGCTGGAGTACCAGCTGTGGATGTGTGTGCTGCTGTGTCATTGTTAGCGAATGTAACTTGACCACCAACACCGATGGTAACTGTAGCTGGGATGAAACAATCTGGTTCACATCCCGGAACTGAAGAACCGTCTGCGTTCTCTACTGTTGCATTCATGCTGTGTTCAGCAAATGCACTAGGTGCTGCAGTTATTCCCATAGAAACAATTGCAAAAAGAACGAATAAGGAACTTAGTGTCTTTTTATTCATTAGGTTAATTTCCTGACTTGGACAATAAAAATGATCTCCAGATTTACGCCTGATTTATCGAAAAATGTACCACTTTGGTTTTTATTCAAATAATGAAAATATCAGTTATGAAAAAGTCAATTCTCATAGCTCTCCTAATCTCACCACTGTTTTTTGGTAGTGCATTTGCTCACCAAGCTGATTCGGTTGGAGATTATAGAATTGAGATTGACTGGAAAAACAAACCAGTAGTAACTGGAGAATCAAATGCCATCATTGTCTATGTAAGTGAAATGGACAAAAGTAAAGAGGCTGCAGATCAACCATTTGTTCCTGAAAAAGGAATTGAAGGTTTGAAAAAAACACTCAAAATAAAGTTAGTAGTTGATGCAGAATCAATTACTTTGCCATTACAACCTACTGATGTACCTGGAATGTACGAGTCCGATGTAACTCCAACATTTTCTGGTTGGTCACAACTAAACTTTATTGGAAAAATTAACGAACAAAGCGTTAACCTAGCATTACATCCACTAAAAGTGCAAGAACAAGAAATTTTACAATTTCCTCCAGTTGAAACAACTGTTGTAGAATCTGGTGAATTTGAGCGTGAGATAAATGATTTACGTGGTGATATTAGAGAATTACAAAACACAATTGATGAATTAAAACAACAAAATGAAAATTCAGCAAGTGAAACAATGATTATTGCTGCTATTGGACTGGGAATCGCTGGAATTGCAATAGGTGCAGCATCTTTTGCAAAGAAAAAATAATTTTATTTTCTTAGTTTCTTTTTAATTGCTGTAAATAATACGGCTGGTGCTACAAAGTACATTCCTACATTTAGAAGTATTACTCCTATGCCGTAACCTAGCATTTCATGTTCAGTATCGATTGGTACATGAGCCAAAATCGTAAATGATGTCAACATTGGTGTTAGTGATACTTTGACTATCTCTTTGAAGACTGGACTTTCTCTTTCATAATCAGCAACTGTTGGTGAGAATGAATAGTAAATCTGATTGAATCCTGTCATGAAAGATTTTCCATAACTTGTTTGCATTACAACATTGTCTCTTATTTCTCTGAGTTGTTGAACTTGCGGTGACATTTCTGAACCAAATGCTGCAGTTGCTATCAAACAACCACCTCCTTCATTGTTATTTTCTTGAATAGGTTGTGTTGATTGTTTCTCTCCAACGTTAATTGTAAAGTATGTAGTTTCTAATGGAATTGGTTGGAATAGGATTCCTTCCATCTCAACTTTAATTTGATGTTCACCATTTTCTAGAAATTCCACTGGAATCTTTACAGTTCCAATAGATGTGTGTGTAAGTGGAATTGGTCCAAAGATGTTTTCGCCATCTTTGATTACTGTGATTCTATAATCAATATGTTCTTGAATCTTGTTAAATCCTGGTTTAATCCAACCGATGTGTAATTTTGAAATAGAGTTAGCTTCTGCTTCTGGAACAACTGATAATCCAATATCTAACGTTCCCTGTTCTGATGGTAAAACTTGTTCATAATCTTCTGGACTTTCAGCAAATGCAGGTGATAGAAGTAAAGGAAGTAACATTAATCCTAGAAGATATTTCATAGTGGAAATCAATCTGAATATAATAAAAATGATCTTGTAAAATCTGAAGGAAATCATCGAATCATTAATAGGTGATTTATCTCCAAATTTTCATAATTGTACTACAAAAGTTTACTCTTACTTGCAGCAGTCTTTGTGACTTTGCCATTTCTAAGTGAAGATGCATTTGGACATGGATTAGGTGGTGATGCTGCACCTCCAATTAGTTTTGGTGGAATGGAAGTTACTGTATTTACTCAACTAGATCCTGCAGATATGACTGCAGGAGATGTTGATTCAGCAAATATTGCAATTCGTTTCTATGACATGCTAACTGATCAAAATCTAAATCAAGTAACATATCGTGTTGAAGTTTGGAGAAGCGGTGATCTTTTAGCTAGAGAATACTTCTACGATGAAGATGGCACACTAAACGTTGAGGTAAGACCAAAAGCCGATTGTTATGAAGCAAAAAAGTGGAAGTGTACTGACACTTATGGTGAAATACATGGAACTGCAGGTGCATATTTTGCAAGAGGTGATGGAAGACCACTAATCAATGGTCCAATATTTGAAAAAGGTGGATTATACAACGTTAAAGTTTCAATTGAAGGTGCAACAAGTCCTAGATCATTAGTTGCCGAACCTCTTAACTTTGACACATTTGTCAGTGTTGCACAAGACCAAGGATTCTTTATCAAAACTGCAAATGCTGAAGAAATTCCAGTTACTGTAAAAACTTACTATGATGATGTAGAAAATTTTTCATTTAATCAAAGTAATAATGGAATATCATTTGACATGCCATTTGATTGGAATCCTGAATATATCGAACTAGTACAAATGGTTCATGAAGAGATTCGTGTTCCAAAATCATTTGATGCATACAACGCTGAGACATCATTCAAGGGTTATGTGGATGGTGTAGAAGTTGATAAAAGAGTTCTAGTAATGGATCCATATTCATCTGAGACTGAAAACATTGTTCACTTTTTGGTAACTGGAACTGAATTGCAAAGAATTAACGAAATTCTAGGGGAATCTCATTATTCATCTAAACAAATGAGCTTTGAATTAGTTCCAGAAGGAACTGTTGAGAAAAACTCCTTTGATATTACATTTGATAATGGATACACAGCACTTGTTGCATGGGATTCCATGTATGGTGCAGGTGATGAAATTCCATTTGAGTTTTCATTCTTTGATAATAATGGTGCTTTAGTAAAAGATGTAATCTATGCATTTGGTTTGGTTAATCCACAAGGAGAACAATTCAATTTAGTTACTGGAGATACCCCTGAACAATATGTAGGAGTAAAATCAGTAGAAGGAATTTCTACACACATGATTACCATTCCTGATGATGGCTTGTATACTCTAAATTTGGTATTAACTGGCGAGGGATTCTCAAACTATGATGAGTTTTTCCAATCATCTCAATTGTTTGAAGTTGGAGTATCTACAACTAGTTCATTTAAGCCAACTCCATCAATGTCTGCCCCATCACAATCTGTCAACATTCCTGATTGGGTAAAGAACAATGCAAAGTGGTGGTCTAATGGAGAAATTGATGATAACACCTTTGCATCTGGTATTGAATTTATGATAAAACAAGGAATCATCTCAGTACCAACTACTGCAAGTGGTGCACAAAATGAAAACGCAACCATTCCTGATTGGGTTAGAAATAATGCTGCATGGTGGGCTGACGGTCAAATTGATGATAACACCTTTGCATCTGGAATTCAATTCCTAGTCAAAGAAGGAATTATCTCAGTTTAGACCTACCTGAAAATTATTATACAAACCTAACAAACTTTGATTGATTTATGCTTCCATTAAGAGATGAAAATCCACATCCACCAGGATTTAAACCAAAACTAACAATTGCATTAATCATTATCAATGTGATCGTATTTGGAATTGAAGTTGCAATCACTGGACAGTTTATTGAATTTTCAAATTATGAAGCAATGAAC
>LULM01000245.1_pt1 | contig 20498 bp, 40 predicted proteins | sample 728151 | NCBI WGS metagenome assembly LULM01 (sample SAMN03860289, study PRJNA289734) | marine metagenome | biome: seawater column; feature: ocean; material: water; isolation source: Red Sea water column Station 149 - depth 200m | place: Saudi Arabia: Red Sea | collected 2011-10-15 | depth 200 m
GGCTTTACGTTTACTCTTCTTAGCCATAGGGAATACATAACCACAGTCACATTCCCTACGACGAACATGTACAGATAACCCACAATCCCCGCATTTCTTTTCAGGCATACATTTTCTCCCGTTTTCTATTTTTTTCTATCCAAGAACAATATTACAAATAAACCAATACATAAGATACATAACACTAGCACATAGTAAAGCCATACACATATAGGTTATATATATAAGCAATAACAGAGACTTAGGTATTACAGGCATTAGATTACTTTCAAAAATTTAACCAGCGTCCGGCACATTTCGTGGGATTGATGCCCAAACGAGTATATTGTTGCCGTTTCATTGTGGGATAACGACCCTATAAGGGGTTAAGTACGTTTGTATTGTGTCCTATCGTCTAGTTTATCATGGAATATTGAGCCGGTCAATCGTTTTTTGGAAAAAAAGCCACAAGTTTGCACCATGTATTCCCGATAATATTAAAAGTGTTGCTTGATATTAACTAATTCGTATGATACGCTAGGGGGATGGCGGCGTAAGAGGCGGGAAAGAGACGCTACTGAGGCTAATCAAAGACTGTTCTTTGTTAGGTTCTGTGTTAGGGGATTTTTACCTGCCGAATACCGATTAAATTAAAAAAAACCGGAAGTTACTAAAAAACAATAACACATGGCTTGATTAAATGACTGGCTGTGGTAAACTGGAGTAATAAGAGTAATTTTTTAGGAGTAATAGATGAAGAAAGGTTTACGTTTAATATGTTTGGCGGCTGTCCTCTTTTTTCTAACACAGTCCGTATTGTATGGCGGTAAGAAGAGGCGTAATAGATATAATAAGAGGCTTCCGACTCCTCCAACATACATGCTACCATATCCATACGTGGACATGCAATATATATGTTAGCAAATCGCTAACTCACTTGCTCACTCTTCCAGCGTTGCGTCCCGTATTACCATAACCAATACAATAGGTTGCCCCGACCTACAAGCATGGAAGACCATTATACATATTACGTATATTGTGTTAGTACGGCAGGGGAGGTAAGCTATGAGTGCCTTCCACCGTATGTCTATCTTAAGAAATATACTTAGACGTTCGGCCATATGTGGTTCAGCACACGCCACGGAATAACCATAGAGTGCATTCATAAGGTATACTCTACTCCGATGTACCTTCTGATATTGTATATAATAGTCAACCTCTTATTATATGCAAGAGACCCTTACGCGTTACACCTTTCGCGCGTGAGGGTTTTTTTATGCGCTGACCGCTAACTCACTGGCCCATGATATACTCGCTGCGAGCGGCCCGATTCGGCGGAGACAGGGAGGGCCGCGCGTTTTACCCCATCTGTCGCCCTATGTCAAGCCCTCTGTGTATATTTTTTGCAAAAAAAAAAGTGTCAGAACGAATGTTACAGTGATTACCACAACCCAAAATGTGTAGGTCGAATCATCCATATAGTAACCTATGCCGATAGGACAGGTTGACCGCTATAGATTTTCTTAAAGTCGGCTTCCTCTAAGTCAGCGGCTCGTCTCTTGAGAGACTCCCACTTTTTGTCAGAGTAATTAGCAAGCCGTCCACCCAGCTCATCATACCTCACCCAACTTTGGTTGTCGAGGAATTGACCAGCCCGTGTTACACTGTTGACGACATCGAACAAACTGCGTTCAGCGGGTGCTATTTTGGATTCATGTTTAACCCATGATTCCAGTATAGCAGTAGCTCCACGTTTGTCAATCTTCTCAAACTGTGCAGTTGCACCGATGAGATTTTTCATAGCAACACCGTCTGTACCCTTAGCACGGATACCCAAAAGACGTTCAATACCCTGCGGGATAAGCGGTATTTGCTTTTCGATGTTATCTCGGAGTTTAACCGCTAGGTCGGTCAAATCAATGTCGCCCATGTGGACTACACGAATTTTAGTACCGGCGGTTTGATCCCAGATGCAACCGTTCATGCAGATAGCTCGGAACACCGATGGCATTGAGTATATTGCACGCTTGCCAATTTCACAATTAGCCAACGATACCATACCACCATAGTCCGAATCATCCTCTTCACGGATTGTGTCAGGAATCAACACGTTACCCCAGATTGTATCGGCATCGCCACGCCAGTGCGATAAACGCCCTGCGGGTACGATACTCTTAATCTGTTCAAGATACCAGCGGTTATCAACTTCGGCGTATTTTTCAGACAGGAAAGCACGCATTGTGCCGTCATCATAACACCGTAGCTTAAACTTAGAATCAGTTGGTAATCGTCGAAATCCATTACGAACGATAGAAAGAATCGTCGTCATGTCCTGAAAATCTCGATCAACCTTAACCTCATCCTTGTTGTTAAATACGTTTTCACGCAATGATCTTACAAATCCTGTGCCTTTGTTTTGGCAGGATTTAGAAACAAGCTGAGTTAAAGCATGGTCGGTAGGAACGTAGAACCCATCGTTTAGACTTACACCAAAAGATGGCTTACCGTTAATAAACTGTACGTCAAACTGAATGTCTGACTTGGGTACTAAGTAGTCCTCACGATGGCCTACTTCGGATTCCAACGCTTCCATGCCTTCATCATAGGAAATGGTTTTATCGTACCAAGATTTAGATACATGAGAGAAACCTTCCCTGTCGGCAGTTTGCTGGTTTTCAAGAACAAAATCGCCTTGATTGCCAGCGCCAATAATTCGTTCGTAATTATCCATTACAACACCTTTCAAAAAATCAACAATATACTTACTACTATCTAATATACTTGACAGTGGAAGAAGTGTAAAGAGGGGGCGAGAAAATCCCGCCCCTCTTATACGTTTCTAGCCTTGCTCGTGACTATCGGATTCACCCATAAGAGTGCTAAGATAATCGCCCACAATACTTGCGGCTTCGTCATAAGCAGAACTGTCACGTTCCATTCGCTTCAAAGATGGCAATGATTGCCCACGACTTTTAAGCTGTGCAGAAATCGAATTCCGCTTTGCACGGACTTGCTCTACACTACGATTTAGTGCAGTTGCCAAGTCAGCAATGGTGCCACCTGATTGATGAGTGGTGACGTAAGCCTTAACAAAATCTGTCGCACTGATAGGTGCGGCCTTCTGAGTGTCGGTCATGATTGACCCCTTTCAAAAAAAACAACTAATGGGGATAACTTTCTCCCCTCAACATACTTCCAATATAATGTACATCGGCAGGTTCGTCAATTACTCAGTAGCAAAATATCACAATTTTTCCAAATATCTTTGACTACTAGCACTGACCCTCGTTTACCTCTCCGCGAGCAGCATAGTTACGGAAAGACGCAGACTGGTAACTATGCTGCTCGTCTTACCCTATTCTCATTGTTAGAACCAAAGCGCCTCGACCAATGGCTTCTTGTCGGTGATATCCAGCACGGCATACTCAGCGCTACAGATTGGCTTTTCGCTGCCACGTTCTACAAAGCTGGTATGCTTGTACGGGTTATAGGTTACTAGCTTTTGGTTTTTAGGAAATATACTAACTCGCTCGGTCAGGTATCCACGAACGAATGCGTGAACATTCTTTTTCTTTTCCCGTCGTACTCTAGCATTGCCGCCTTGCTGTACTACAAATTGCGGGTCTTTAATTTCTATAAAATCTGTATGTACAACCGGCCTGCCTGATTGCCTAACGCTCCAACATTTTTTATGTAGGTTGAAGTATACTTCTACTTTTTTATTTTTGTCTATTCCGTTCATCTCTATTATTGTTACCATTTTTTCTAGGGTTGTTTCGGGTATGTATTCCATATGGTCTAGCGTCTCTAAATAATTATATCGCATTGCTGACCAACTTCTCTGATAGCTTTTTGCGTTTTGTTCCGTGTGCCTTGAATCCTACGATACTTTTACGGTCTCGCTTTTGGCACAACTCGCAAATATTGCAAGACATATCTTCCTGAGTCTGAGCAGGACAAACCACAATCGGCAAACCTTGATATTCGTCGGCCTGTTCTACTGTATCGGCGGATAGGTTTACCACTAGGCCACCAACTTCATTCATGCCACTAATAACGGAATTATTATGGTCGTCGGTAGGGTCATAGTGCGTATAAGTCCAACCGTCAGTATGGGATGCGGCATCGGCTAGTGCTTCACACTTATCGGAGTCTAGTTTACCGTTTTCGTTTTGCGGTAAATCCCCTGCCTGATTATGTCGCCACAATTCGTTTTTGCGGAATCGCTTTACACGATTAACAAAACCGTCCCAATTATCACCACGATTGTGCTGACTCACTTGGTTCCAGTGGATATTAAGAGGCCCGCCACCTGCATAACATTCATCAGCTATGCCGCACTCACTAGGGCAAGAGCTTTTTTCGGTGGTGGTAACTTTAATTGGCCCGACTTTACGATTGCCGGATATTTTTGTTAAATGAACCCAAGTCATAATTTTCTCCCTAACTAATTCCAATATAACATATATATCGGCTATTGCAATAATTTTCTTGAAAAAATTATCGTCGTTTTGTTTGTCTTGCTGTTGTCTCCCAGCCGCTTGATTCACCTGATACAGTGAAGGCGAATCAAGCGCCTCGTCTTACCTAATTTACTGCATTAAAAAACCCCCTACCGGCTGAGACAGCCGATAGGGAGCGGGAGAAAACAAGCCTCGTTTTGAGTCGAGGACTTGAGTGGCGTTTTATCGTCCGCCACGACGTTTTTGTAAGGGTGACTTGCAGGGGATTTGCACCCCTGACCGATTGCAGTAAAACGCAGGAATTAAGCTATTCCGGTGTATCCACCGATTTGGTTAACCGCCCCTCAAGGCATCCTCGGTTTCGTGTCGTTTTTCGTTTTACTGGCTTATCAACCGGCGCCAATTACTGTGCCAAGCCATATAAAAGCGAGAAGTGTGGGAGTTGAACCCACGATTACCACAATATCAGCCGGAAGTGTCATTCAAACTGATTTTGCTTCAACCACGCTACAGGCGCGCTTGGACACCTGCTCTACCGCCTTATTGCCGGTCTTGCGACCTTACATTGCCATAGGTTCACGGTAGCACCTCTCGATATAAAATTTGGTGTGCGGGAGCCACTCCGCATAAATCCTAAATTGTCCTACCAATCCTGTCACCCGAAGGTGCGATGAAGGCTTACACTGGACACCAAAGACCTACGGCCTTTGATGTTATCCCTGCGGATAGTCTCGTTAGAGACGGGATGGTCAACGATGTTACGCACATCTACGATTTTGCCGGAATATCCTTCCGACGTTGTGGTGTAGTCCGTTAGGACTTGACCACTTTTTAGTTCATCCTTGAACTGTTTTAGGTAATGAAACCTAACTTTTTGTCCTGTTTTCAACATAATGTTTTCTCCTTTACTTACAATTTACCACACTATACAACACTGTCAACAACCTACTCTGAAGAATTTTCAGTTTCACCGTCAAGCGAATCCGCCACCTGTTTCTCTGCGGCCTCTTTCTTGGCACGCTCTGCGGCTTTGGTTTCCTTGAAGCTCTCGATTGTCTCGGTCAGCGACTCAAGTAACCACTCAGCTTTCTCAATCGGCATCTCAAGTTCATACCGATTATCGACACCGCCTAGACCTTCCTCAGAAAAATCTACTTCGATTACGTTCGACCAAGTACGGCTGTAGGTGCTGACGCTTGACTCGTTGGTGAACTTCAAAACGGTTTTGGTTGATTTGGAAATTTCCATTGCTTTCTCCTAAAAAACTAACTAACTAACTATACTACCAGTTTACTATATATATCGGACTTTACAAGCCCCTGACTTCAATTATTTTGAAAAAATTCTATATGGGTGCGGATTTCACCTGCTGAATACTGGGCTTCTGCCCCACCGCTCTAGTCGCCCATCGGTCTCGTTCTCACTCGCTTTCTGCTTGAGCTGCTTACAACGCCTGAGACGGGCGAAGGCGTTGTAAGCACCTCGTTTTACCTAAAGGAAGCCCCTGCCGATAGCGAGGCGGGCAACATGGTGTTGTAGTGCTACCGACAGGGGCGGAGGAAGGCTATTCTTTATCTGTATATACGCCAATCCCAGAACTATATTCTTCGCCAAACATACCTACCTTAGTTTGTAGTCCGGCTTTACATCCGCTGCAAAATACAATCATACATCCTAATGTAAACGCTATGATGCAAAGCATCGAAGCCCGTAACTGTTCGTGTGTTTCAACCTTCATTATTCAATCTCCTGTTACCTGATACTTGTGACCGTTTTCTAATGTGATTGTTCCACCGAAGAACTCCCACATTATTTTAGTTTCCACTGCTTCACGATTTAACTTTTCCAGCTCCGGCAAATCCTCTTGTATTTGTTCCGGTGTACAATCTGTCTGTAGAATTTTCATAACCATAATCCTCCTCCTATAGTAATTCAATAAACCATCTTTTTTCGTCTTCGTCATACTTAGATTTAAACTCAACACGAGCATCTTGTAATCCTGATATAACCCAAGTAAACATTTCAGTTTTTCTAGCGGGTATCTCTATCGTCATTATGCGTTCCATACTTCCTCCTTTTTTAGAAAAGAACTGCCTACGCCGTGGAGAGAGTTAGCACGACGTAGGCGGTTCCCGTTTGTTACCCTACGCTGGGCAACACAGTATTTCAATATACTTCTCGTTTATACTTGATGTAGTACTTGATGTAAGACTGCAAGTCCATTACTTTTCTCCTTTACTTCGTCAATACTTTTATTAACTGGTCGATATACCACCAACCACAAAATGTAAATAAACCACCCATGAACATAAATCCAACAATGCCATATTCCTTACGGAAATCTATAAACTTATCTATCACGCTGCTTCCTCCTTAAACCAACCAGTGAATATATCTAAGCCTGCGTCCTGTCTGGCAGAGTATAAAGCTATACGCTTATCTCTATCTGAGTCTAGGACTTTCTTGTCCCTGTTTGACATCGGCAAAGAAATATCCTTAGTGAACTTACATCTCACCATACGTTCGCCGTTTCTGTAGTGTATTGTATCCATTGTATTCTCCCTAACTAAGATACCTGATTATAGTTTATATATCGGACACTGACAAGGAATTATTTAGAAAAATTCCCTAATTGCTCGATTTTTTTGTGCTGACCGTGTACGCTGTCGGCGTGGTCGGCTATCATGTATACCAGTGCCGGTTGTGTGTGCCGTATGGCCGATTGATACCTTGAGGTCATCCTGCTTGATGACTACTTTCCAGCTTGTCTTCTTTCGCTTACTCACTTGCTTTCTCCTTGAGCCGCGTTGTTGCCGTGATACAGTGAACGCCAACAACGCGCCTCGTCTTACCTGAAATAAACCCCTGCCGCCAAGGAAAGGAACAGTTACAGAGCGGCGGCAGGGGCATCACGAGCTTGGCACTACTCGTTTTTCAATGAGTCGCACCACTTACTGAATATTTCACGAGCCTCCTTTTTCTCTAGGTCAAAATCGGCTTGTAGCATGGTCGGCGCCCACATCATATTCATGGTTCCGCCATCTCGTAACTCAGTTAGGTATTCAAAATATTCTTGCATCTCAATTCTCCTTTTCTAACCATTCCCAACCTTGCGGCGGGGCTAATTCCCATAAATCAAATCTTTCAGCTCTAGCGGCTGTCACCACTTCTAATTCGGCTTCGTGTTGGCTTCCAAATTCTGGATATGGGCAACCATCCATAAATCCAAACTTTACCCCGAATTCCTCGGTTTCATTTAGTTGGTAAAATTCCCAACCATTCTTCAACATTCGCCACTCGTAAACTTCGTGAGTGTTTCCGTGGTTGTCTTTTACTTTTCTAGTCAATTGCTTACTACTCATTGTTTACCCCTTAAACCTCAATATTGGACACGTTACAAAACCCGCTGCAATCTTTTCGCCGGTATCCTCAAACAAACCGCTATTGATAAACTGCTCGTTCAGTCCTTCGTTTTCGCTATAGGTCTTAGCGATAAAACAATCCTTGTCTAACACAATCCCGTCAATATTAGTTGATAGTGTTGCGTATGGTTCTTCTGCTGTGTTTAGCTGAACTCTAAGATTACCATTTGCGTATCTGTCGGTTTCAATCCAACCGGCTTTTAATTCGTCGGTGATATGTGAAAATAAAATTTCCATTACTTCTCCAATTCTTCTTCTAATTTATCGCACTCATTAAAAACCCGCTTGGTTTCTGAATCAAAACCATCAACTATAGCAAGCCATTCCATCCACTCGATTTCTATATCCATCTTATTACCTTTCGTGTTAGGGTGCTGTCGGTTACCCCAGTTGAATATTGCCTTTTGATATTACTATTATCAGCTATCGGTGTGACACGTTAGGTCACTCGGTCACACTTAATTCTGAATTTTTTTCTGTTTCTTTATCCATCAGAATCATAACGTCGATGATAGCGTTGGTTACTTCTCGACTGACTCCATCGGCTTGGGCTTTGTAAACGACGTCCCATAGGTCGGATTTCATTTGTTTTTTAGCGTAGCTCATAGTGTTTTCTCCGATGTTAAATTAGGGGAACTGGAGCGACCACAGCGTTCGTGGAGCTTATCCTCCCTTGTTCTCCCTCAGCCGCTTGCTTCACCTGCGACGGGTGAAGGCGAAGCAAGCGCCTCGTCCTACCCGACCTATGTCAATAGGTATTTTAGGATTTTTTCAATTTATTTTCCTTTCCAATTCTCGGCCATGTCGGTGGCTTCTTGCAGTGTTAGCCATCCGTGTACTTTTTCGTGTACCATTTCGCCCACTTCGTCATATCCAGCGAACTCGTACAAACCACGCTCACCACCATAACTAAATGAGGACTTCACAACACTATACTCAAAACCATATTGAGATTTGCCTGTTGCCTGTTTGCCAACAATGTAGCCATTCAGCGGCTTAAATTCTAACTTAAACATTTACTTTCCCCTTAATATTATTTTCCCATAACACAAACAGCAACGGAGCCGTAACAATAGCGCACAATATAATTTCAGTTATCATTATGTCCAACTCTCCCAACTACAACCGCACTCGTTGCAAGTTTCCTCAGTTTTGACGCTGTAAGTGCCTGACTTCTTAGTCGTTAGGTCATAACGCTTACGTATCTCTTGGCGTTGGCGTGGTGTACTTCCGTACCTGTTGCCATCGGCATCTATCTTCGTACCATATTCCATATAGCATATGGTTGTTTCGTACTCAGTACCACACTCGGCCAAGTGCTTTGTGTATTCTGCTGGTGTTTCTTTCCAGCCGTTCATAATTCCTAAATACTTCATTGTTTTCTCCAAAACGTTTACTTGTTATGTGATTATTATCGTCTAGGGTCGTGACACGTTAGGTCACTGGGACGTACTTTCCTACAATTTTTTTCCACTTTTTCATTACATAATCATACTTACCCTGACACTCGACGGTTCCCATAGATGAGCCGGTTGAGCCAACCCAGCTAGCGATTGCCCACTTGCCTAGTCGATTGCATCGCACTAGGTGACGTGTGCCGGTTGGGGTTTCCTTGGTCATTCTGATCTCGTATGCTACGTATGCCATAATCTCAATTTTCCCTAAAAAATACTGTTTTTTTTCTCGGCCTGCTTGCCTCTCAGCCGCTTGCTTCACCTGATACTGTGAAGGCGAAGCAAGCGCCTCGTCCTACCTGATGGCCTCTAATGGGAGAGCTTAACCCCAATAATCGGGGTCGTCGTGCGCCATAAACGCAAACGGAGCCTGTCGGCCTTCGTACTCGGCCTTGCCACAGCCGCACGCATCGGCGTAACACACGCCCATGTGGATTTGCGGGTTATCGACGAGGGGTTCGCCACAAGCGGCGCACTCCTGCGTACACGCGGAGGTTTCCCCGCAGTATTCGCACTGCACGCCCTGCGCGGGTGCAACGCGCTGCTGGGCGACTTCGTTGATGCGCGCGCAATCGCGCAGTTCGGCGTTGAATTCTGGACTTGTCATGCTCGTTTCCTCCTCAAGCTGCTTTGTTGCCGTGATACAGTGAACGCCAACAAAGCCGCTCGTCTTACCTCACCCATGTCAATAGGTATTCTGGAATTATATGGAAATAAATGCAGATTTTATTCGCTGTATTCTCTGAGTCCTACCCTGTAATCTATGGCAATCTTCACATAGTCGAGCGGGTAATTGCCGATATTGTAATCACTATCTACTACTAGGATAGGGCTAGCATTTACTTGGTCGTTATCCATTAGGAACTTAGCCGCTGCATCTAGTGGACTATCAGCATCCATTACCCATTGACTGATAACAGTAGCCTTTACGGGATGCTCACCTTCCGGCATGATATGCGTTGGTAATACGTTGCCCTGAACTTTATACTTCATCATCTTATTTACCTTCTAGTTTTTCCTCAAGTTTATCGCACTCATCAAAAACTCGCTTGGTTTCGTTGTCGAACTTGTCAACTATCTCAAGCCACTCAATCCATTCCATAAAATAATCATTAGGCATAATTTTCTCCAAAATTATAGACAGCACTCGGTCATATTATTCCAGTTGAATCGCTTGAACTGGCTTGGCACTTTGCCGTTCCAATCTTCACGGTCTTGAAGTGGTACGGTCATTTCCAAAGTTAACCAACCACCAACCGAATACCAAGCATCGCTTGGTCGTCGTCGGCGTACAGACTCGACCACTCGACCAAAACGGACTAGACCGTTATACTTGAATGAAACATAATCACCGTTTTCAACACTGTTAGCGAACGCTTGACGATTTGCGACTTCTGTTTGTAAACTCATAATTGTTTTCTCCAAAACTCTTAACTTCTTAACTATTACTATTATCGTCTATGGCTGTGACACGGTTGGTCACTCAGGGCAATAATTATTTATTTTTTCCTGAATTCTTTACTCATAGCCAAGTATCCCGTATTCTCGTGGTACTTCAAGAATGCGTCCATTCTTTCGTCTATGCCTTCCCAACCGTAACGGTTGGCTAATGCGTACATCCAATCCCAGCACTGTTGGTTGCTTTCGCCATCATAGCCTAGCGCCAATGAGATTCGGGTCATTGTGTCTTTGATGTAGGTTGGTGATTCTGTGCTTAACTGTGGCATTTTGTTTTCTCCGAAAAACGTTTTCTCAATCTCTTATATATATATTATCGCATATGGTCGTGACACGTTAGGTCACTCGACCAACATTTTTTCTAAAAAAGGTCAAAAAAAATAATCGCATATTTCTTGGATTTTTCATAAGATTTTACTTGACATTCCCTTATTGAGACTAGTCTCATTAAGCGCCTTAAGCAACCTAGTACGCCTGATACAGTGAAGGCGCACTAGGATGCTTGTCTTACCTCACCTATGTCAATAGCAAATCTAGAATTTTTTAGAAATAATCCCAACTATTTTTTAGTCGAAATCAAGAGAATTTTTAACTTCTCCCCAGTCAAACCATCGACGACCTACCAATTCAGGGCAATACAAACCCATGTGATTCCATGAGCAAATTGCGACGAACTCCAACCCACTCCAAAGTTTAACGGTCATATTTTTAGTTGTCATCTTATTCCTCCTCGTATTCTGTATATTCATCAACAAAGTCAAACCAGTCACCCGCTGCTCGCACAGGGTGACTGTCCTGCTCTTGCGGATCATAGCCGCCGTTGATGATGCCCTCTTGAAATGCGTCGAAGTTATTAGGTAGGTAGCTCATTTTGTTTTCTCCAGTTAAAAAGTAGGTAAGGCGCCATTGTTATAGTGTTAGGCTTCACTCAAGAATGGCCTACTGGCCACCTATCTACCACGCCCTACCCTCTAGACCTCTTAGGCCGTGCATATCGTGCAACACGTCCCAAGCCTCTTGTGACCTGTTCCACTCTTCGACAGTCATGCCGAATTGTTCGTGAATCGGGCGGGAAGCCTCAGCTTCCTGCAATTCGCGGGATGCTTCCATTAGTTCGCCCATCTTGTAGGCTTCAGTTTCTTCGACGCTGATGTTTTCGTTGAACTTTGTCATTTTGTTTTCTCCCAAAAACTTTGTTGTTTGTATGTCTTCTATTTTAGTTATATCGGCAAGATTGTCAATAGGTCTTGACTACTTTTTTATATTATTTTCATATAATACAAAAAGAAGTGGAATAGTGATAATTGAGCATAAGATAATTTCGGTTAGCATTTTGTTTTCTCCAACTACTTAGTAATGCCTTTGATGCTTTTCATTTTAACATAATCGGCATGTATTGCAATAGGTCTTAAACATATTTTTTTAAGAATAACTAAAATTATAGCAATTCTTTTTTCTCCAACCAGTACAGAATATTAACAGCTACTACTAAGCCAACGACTATACCGTAGAACATACTTGCATCTATATTCATATCTAACTTATCCTATTTAATGGTTAACTTGAACTATCTAATTATTGCACACGGATTTTATAGTGTCGGATAATTCTAAAAAAACAACAAAATAAAATAATGGCATAAATTACGACAAAATTCCATTTTTTTATATGGCTCAATCCACTAGGGGGGTTTTTCGTTAGCGAAGGAAAGTGCCTATTTTGTGCCGAAAATCGCGGGGTGGTGCAAACAAAATCAACCCGCTCCGCTTCCTTTGTCTTAGCTAATCCATCCTCTTAGAATCTGAGCGAGCCACTCGATTAGAACCGGGCTGAACCACATCAGTGACAAAATGAAGATGACAAAAGTAACATCGCACCAGTCGGTTGTTGGCGGTCTGTACTTCTCTCCCCACCTATCTGAGCTTGTTAGATGCCGCTCTGAATCTTCTTCTGGCGGCTTATATGGATTATGCATCTATTTGTCGCTTGCTTCCGTTCTTTTTCATTGCGACTTCTGGTTCGATACCTTTATTCAAACGATTATAGAAAGCGGCGTAAGATACCTCACACCTATCATCGTCTACCCATTCTGCTATATTCTTTTCTTCGCCAAACGCCGCAATCTTAACATTAGACTTCATGTTATTGGCATTTTCTTTAGGAGTCATCTCTCGCAGATTGTTGCGAGTGTTATTAAGACGGTCTTGATCCGCATGGTCAACGAATATATACGGATTTGTAGTGCCTGTGACCATTCTATGCATAGATCTTGATCGCCCCTTAACCTTCGTTACCGCATAACCATTCTTATTTAGATGCCAGCTATACTGATTTAAGATAGGATAATCTTCAGGGCTTACTTTTGCGAACTTTCCAGCGCCCGCAACACCACCAAGATAAATTTCTACATAATCTTTATCACTCATCACTACTTTCCTTCCTTATTTGACATTTGCCACGACCCTGTTTCTTCCCTATACCCTGCCTGTATCGAGATTTACGAACTTGATCTATTGTGACCCTGTCTTTTTCTCCTAGACTATATCTAATACGAGTTAATTCGTCAGCAATCTGACTGTCCTTAAGTATGTTACACATTTCCCTAACATACTTGTGTTCCTGACCGTTTAGTTTCACTACTGTCTCCTAGTTGTGCTTTCAAAAAGCTTTTAGTGTATAGTATCATACTGGCAACTTTTTAATTTTACACAAAGGGAATAAACATGTCAGATAAAGTTGGAATGCATTTGAGCATAAAAGCTACTGGTAGTGTCGAAAAGTCCGTATCAGAAGACCTTTCAATTGAAGATCCAGCAAAACAGAAAGCAAAGGCCATTCTGGAAGGTGAAAATGAAGATACCAAAGGGAATGACAGAGAAGGAAGTGCTGGAGATAATAAATAAAGTCGCTAGCCGCTACGCTCACAAGTTCCGATTTGGTTACTTTGAGGCGGATGATATACGTCAAGAGGCGGTAATAATTGCGATGGAAGCTCTAGAACGCTACGAAGAGGGTCGTCCGCTAGAAAATTTCCTAGCAGTACACGTAAAGAACAGACTAAACAACTTTAAACGCGATAAATACTACCGCCAAAGCAAAGTTGACTCTAACACACAAGAGAAACATAACAACAGCAAGAAGTTTTTGATGGAACCTCTCGACATTTCTAACATTAGAGATGAAAAAGAGGACAATATGAGAGTCGAAGACGATTTTGTTATAGACTTTGAGCAACAAGAAGTGCTAAGAATTATAGATCAGAACTTAGACGTGTCACTTCGGTCCGATTATTTACGAATAAAAGACGGAGTTTACGTGCCAAAGCCTAGAAGAAAGCAAATATACGAAGAAATAGATACAATCCTGCGAGAGAACGGATATGAAGAAGGGCAGATTTTCTAAAGAAGAGCAAAAATTCATAAAAGAGAACTACGAATCTCTTTCTATAGAAGAAATTGCAACAGAATTGGACAGAGATCCTGATTCTGTTGAGTCTTACGTGAACTCTAAATTAGGTAAGACAGCAATAGACAAGCGAGAAATCGAAGCTTACTACGATTTGAAGTCAAGACCTTACTGGAAAGAGCTTGAAGGTCAGTTTACTGAGCGTGAACTAGAGATTCTTATCTATCACTGGGGCCGAATAATCGGACAATTCCGCGATGATGTCCTCCCTACCGAAGAATTACAGGTTTTAGACGCTATCAAGCTTGAAGTTTTAATGAATCGCGCGTTAAAAGATCAACAAACTAACCTAAAAGACATAAGTAAGTACGAAGAGCTGGTCACGGACGAGAAAAGAAAACCGTTAGAAGTCCAAGACAAAGACTATATCTACAGTTTAGAGAGGCAAGTAGCTGTTCTAAGAGCCGCCTCGGAGACTATGAATAGAGATTATAAAGATTTACAAACAAAAAAGTCTTCCATGCTAAAAGACCTAAAGGCTACAAGAGAGCAAAGAGTAAAAAGGCTGGAAGATTCTAAGCAAACCTTTATTGGTTGGGTAAGAAACCTCATGTCCGACCCACAAACACGCCACGAAATGGGTATGGAGATGGAAAAAATGAGACTAGCCGCATATAAAGAGCAAGAAAGGCTGTCAGAATACCACCAATACGAAGACCAAATTGTAGATCAACCATTTCTAACGCCAGACACGGTAAAAGATGACTAACAATATAGTTGTTGCTGGAATGCACAGAACAGGCCACCATCCAATAGCTGTATGGTTGCTACACCAGCAAGAAGAAATTCACGATTTCTCAATACAAACAATAGCACCTTGGTTATTTCAAATACAAAACCACCAAGGAGTTAGTATCCTCGCTAATAATCCTCTTAAGAGAGGCCCCGAAGAACATCCTGACAAGGAAAAGTTCGACGATATTATGCAGGGTATGAATCCACACCGTATTATTCTGACGCACGAACAAGAAAAACTCTCGCAGGTAGCTTTTGCTTGCGCTCATTCTAGTTCGGTGTGGAAAAAAGACAATAAACCTAAAGTCGTTGTTGTGCTAAGAGATTTTAAGAACTGGCTAGCTAGTTGTATTAAAATGGCTGAAAGAGACAACAAAGAAATTAAGGATATTATAAACGAAGACAAAGTAGAGATATACAAAGACCACTTTAGATATATAAACGACGAAAGCGCCGGAATACAATATATTTTATACAATGAATGGGTAGAGAGTCCTGAATACAGAAAAGAGATATGTAGTAACTTAGGATTATACTATACCGACTCTGCTATAAATCAATTGTCACCATTTGGTGGCGGTAGCTCCTTTGATGGAATGAAATACATTAAAACTGCTTGGGAGATGACAACTACCAAACGATATAAGTACATGGAAGACAACCCTTTCTATAAAGCCTTCCTACATCAACACACTGATGCCCTATTACTTAGCAACGAGGTCTTTGGCAAATACACATGAAAAGAGCAATAATATACGGAGTAACAGGACAAGACGGATCATACCTTTCTGAATTCCTACTTGGTGAGGGATACAAGGTATATGGTGTTGCACGAAGATCGAGTAACGACAACACTGCCAGATTGCCCATTTCCCTAACTAACAAACGTTTCGAGTTGGTTCAGGGTGATGTAACAGACCCAGCAGGCATCTACCGATTGTTGAGCAGCGTTAAACCACACGAAGTGTATAACCTAGCTGCTCAATCTCATGTTTGGACTTCTTTCGAGCAACCTTCTACCACTTGGGATATTGTCGCTAAGGGATGTATGAACATTCTTGAAGTCATTCGTTCCATGCAGAAGAAACCACGCTTCTATCAAGCATCCTCATCGGAGATGTTTGGCGATAACTTTGATTACGATAGTGATGGCGATGTTTACCAAGACGAACTAACCGCTTTTAATCCACAGTCTCCCTACGCTATAGCAAAAGCCGCCGCTCATCAGGCTACAGCGCTCTACAGGGACTCCTACGGGCTTTTTGCCTGTTCGGGTATTCTCTTTAACCATGAGAGCGAAAGGCGCGGAGAAACGTTCCTGACGCGTAAGGTAAGCAAATACGTAGCTAAATTGTACCAAGCAATAAATGAGGGATACTCTATACCGAAATTGAAGCTTGGCAACCTCAAAGCGAAACGTGATTGGGGCTATGCTCCTGACTATGTTAGGGCAATGTGGATGATGTTACAGCAGGACAAGCCGCTGGATTATGTTATCTGCACTGGTGAGAGTTATACAGTAGAAGACTTCGTAATAGAAGCATTTCAGTGTATAGATATATATGAGTACAGTGATTATGTAGAAATAGACAAAAAACTATATAGGCCGTCTGAAGTTCCGTATCTTAGGGGCGACTGCTCAAAAGCTAGTAGACTTCTTGGATGGGAGCCACAAGTATCGTTTGAAACGCTTGTAGCAAGAATGGTAGACCATGATATACAAGATAGAGATAGACATTTCGAAGATGTTGCCTTTGCTGAAGAAGCTGGGTATATATCGGTATAAGCAAGAAAGCACGCATATTTTTGTTCAGGCAGAAGACCCTGACGAAGCATGTTTTATTGCTTTAGCAAAATTAACGCAACAAATGCTAGAAGAAAATAATACAGCAGCGGTCAAGGATACAATAAAGGATCTTCGTCATATGGTTAGAGTCGTGAAGCTCAGAAGGATTGGTCCAAGAATATCATGAAAAGAGATTATAGCGATCCGGTATATGCCGAATGGCGCAAGCGTATCTACGAGAGGGATTCTCATAAGTGTCAAATGCCCGGATGCAAATCAAAGCGTTCAAGACTCAATGCGCATCATATAATAAAATGGTCAGAAGCTCCACACCTGCGTTATGATCTGAATAATGGTTTGGGACATACTGAGAGACAATGAGTAAGTACATAGTTCTAAGAGACACGAGAGAGAAGAATGGCTGGGATTTCAGCTCTCAGGATAAGTGTATGGCCGTTAAGGATTGGGGTCTAAGGACGGGCGATTACACTGCGAGAGGCTTGGAAAAGAGCCTAGTAATTGAGCGCAAGGCCAGCACGGGCGAGATAGCTATGAATCTTGGGCAAAAGAAGAATGCGTTTGAAGCAGAAATGGAGCGGATGTCTAAGTTTCGATGGGCATACATTGTATGTGAATTCTCTATAGACGACATTATGTCGTTTCCTGAGAATTCAGGAATACCGAAAAAAAGGTGGCAGTATATGCGCATGAACGGTAAGTACATATGGAAACGAATAAGAGAAATTGAAGAAGAGTTTGGTGTTGTATTTTTATTCTTTGATAACAAACACGACGCTGAGGACAAGGTCGTTAGGATATTCGATGAAGTAACGGAGATACTAATACGTGAACAGCACTCTTAATAATCCTAAAATTCTACAAGACGCATGGCTGAATATAGACAAAGACGAATCGGAGCTAATAAATCCTTTTGCTTTAGATACCGAAGAAGAGTTTCACATAAAGCTTACGTGGTTATTGTCTAATCCAGAATACTTCTCTTTTATATGCAAGTATGTTTTTAATGTAGAAATACTACCCGCGCAAGCATTAATGCTCAAAGAAATGTGGGGAAGAAAGTTTCCAATGCTTATCGCTAGTCGTGGTTTTGGAAAATCTTTTATACTGTCGCTCTACTCTATGCTAAGAGCGCTCCTGATGCCCGGAAGAAAGATCGTTATCGTTGGTGCTGCCTTCCGTCAATCTAAAGTCCTGTTTGAGTACATGGATACAATATGGAGAAACGCACCTATATTGAGAGATATAGCCGGAGGCAGTAGTGGTCCACGTAAAGATGTGGATATGTGCAGGATGATCATTGGCGATAGCACAGTGACGTGTCTTCCATTAGGTGATGGCTCTAAAATTCGTGGTCAACGTGCTAATGATATTATTGCTGACGAATTTGCATCTATACCTCGTGCGATATTTGAAAATGTTGTAGCAGGTTTCGCTGCCGTAAGCGCATCTCCGATAGAGAATGTAAAAAGATTGGCTGCAAAAAGATTAGCTGAAGAAGAGGGCATAAACGTAGAAGAGGATAAGGACGAAGTTTTAGATATAGGAAACCAGATCATACTTTCTGGTACGGCATACTATGACTTCAATCACTTTGCCGAGTACTGGAAAAAATGGCGTCAGATAATAAATAGTAAAGGAGATCCTAAAAAACTCTCTGAAATGTTTGGCGACAATGAAGTTCCTAAAGACTTTGACTGGAGAGAATATTCAATCATAAGAATACCATTTGAGCTTTTGCCAGAAGGCTTTATGGATGCTGGACAGGTGGCTAGATCTAAGGCTACTGTTCATGCCGGTATATACCAAATGGAGTTTGGAGCTTGTTTCTCTAGCGATAGTAATGGATTCTTTAAAAGATCATTAATCGAAAGCTGCATAGCCTCTCCAGAAAACCCAATAAGTATGCCTAGCGGAGAAGTAAATTTTCACGCATCGCTTAGAGGTAACCCAAACGGAAGATATGTATTCGGCATTGATCCCGCTTCTGAAGTAGACAACTTTTCTATTGTCGTCATGGAGTTACACGAAGATCATTCAAGAATTGTTTATTGTTGGACTACCAACAGGTCTGAACACAAAGAAAAAATAAAAGCGGGCGTGGTAAGTGAAACGGACTTTTATTCTTACTGTGCTAGGAAGATAAGAGACTTGATGAAGGTATTTCCTTGTGATGAGATCGCACTAGACGCTCAGGGTGGTGGTATAGCAATCATGGAGGCTCTGCACGATAAAGATAAGATACAAGAAGGCGAACTTCCGATATGGCCTACGATAGACGAAAAGAAGGAAAAGGACACAGATGGAGAGCCGGGACTTCACATTCTAGAAATGATACAGTTTGCTAAGGCCGACTGGGTTGCCGAGGCAAATCATAGTTTAAGGAAAGACTTTGAGGATAAAGTTGTACTCTTTCCATACTTTGATGCAGCTACTATTGGACTAGCAATATCTGATGATAAACTAAAAAACAGACTGTATGACACGCTAGAAGATTGTGTTATGGAAATAGAAGAGCTTAAAGATGAACTTTCTATGATTATTATGACGCAAACAACTTCGGGTAGAGATAAGTGGGATACTCCAGAAGTTAAACTTCCCGGAGGTAGAAAAGACAGACTAAGAAAAGACCGTTACTCTTCTCTCATAATGGCTAACATGTCCGCCAGAAGAATACACAGAACACCAGCAAAACCTAACTACGATCCTGTAGGTGGATGGGCTGGAAAAGCTGTTGGAGATGGCGGAGAAAGCTTTATAGGACCAGCTTGGTTTACACAAGGAATGAAAGATGTTTATTGATTTGGTGTATAATCAATTAGATTAATTATTCAATCATTCCAATTACAATTCAATTGAGGCAGACAATGGAAGACAAAAATCCAGAGATACAAAAAACACAGGGTTTTGTTACTTGGGCAGACGACTCAGGCAAGCAACAAGTTTTATTGGAAACCTCAGACAATATAGACCATTATGATGGCATTCAAAAGTCTATAGGCTACAGGCGCAGGTCTTTTCTGGACATAGATACAAATAGGTCTGTCAGAACTGGTTTTACACGCGAAGACTACAATCGCTTTAGAAGCGAAGAAGCAGTTCCAAAGAAACAAAAGGAAGCTATGCAGATGTGCATGGCTGCTTACGATAAGGTAGGGATTGTAAGAAACGTCATTGATCTCATGGCTGATTTCGCATCTCAAGGAATTAATTTAGTTCATCCTAACAAAAGAATAGAGAAGTTTTATCGTAAGTGGTTTCAAAAGATTAGCGGAAAGGAAAGATCAGAAAGATTTCTAAATACGCTATACAGGTGTGGAAACGTAATAGTTAAAAGAAGAACCGCTAAAATAAGCAAAAAAGCTGAAAGAGAACTAAGATCTTCTGCAACTCCGGATATGGACATTCAAGAGTTGTTGTTCAACAAAAGAGAGATACCTTGGAAATTTGATTTTCTCAACCCCCTTTCGGTTGAAGTTATTGGTAACGAATTAGCTACGTTTGTTGGTCAACCCAAATATGCGATAAGGGTTTCCAAAATAGTTAGACAACAAACAAAAAGAGGACTGTCTGGTTCTGTTCCTTATAACGCGAGATTGTCTGCAATGTTACCACCAGACATTGTAGAGGCTATCAAGAGCGGACAAGAGCTTATTCCGCTAGATGAAAATAAAGTGTCAGCATATTTCTATAAGAAAGACGATTGGTTGGTTTGGGC
>LULM01000416.1_pt1 | contig 19872 bp, 11 predicted proteins | sample 728151 | NCBI WGS metagenome assembly LULM01 (sample SAMN03860289, study PRJNA289734) | marine metagenome | biome: seawater column; feature: ocean; material: water; isolation source: Red Sea water column Station 149 - depth 200m | place: Saudi Arabia: Red Sea | collected 2011-10-15 | depth 200 m
ATCGGTTTACCAGTCTTTGGGTCTATTATTTTCCAAACACCGTTCTCCAGCACGTGACGCGGACCGGCAGCCGTCGGTGCCACTCTAGTAGGCGGTGCTGACGCTGGTCTGTTCTGTGGTACAGGCGGTGATGACGCTGGTCTGTTCTGTGGTACAGGCGGTGCTGCCACTGGTGAAGGTCTCATCTGTGGTAAAGGCGGTGCAATTCCAGACATCATTGCACGCCGAACTATTGGATGATTCTGCATTTTTGGACCCCATCTTTCTTCCCAAAACGGAGCTTGGTTGGGCATTGTCCTCATTATACCGTCCCAATGAGTGTTAAGAATATTTAGCGCGCGCGGATCCGAAAGGAGATTGCTCGGGCCGGTGGGCAGGGGTATTTTTTGCGCAAAATTCGGAACCATACCACCTCTCTTAAGAAAATCAGCGATGCTTGGTCTTTGCGTTATTGATGTTCCAACACTCTTTTGTGTGTTTTTAGAAAATAAATCAATTGCAGATTTTTCGTACTTCACAAGTGCTTGCGCCTGTGTCATTGCGCCTTTAGTTCCCGGCGAAACAAAACGTAAAGCACCATCAGGCGCGCGCATTACTTGTGGTGCATTTGCTCCAGTAGCAATCCACCTTTCTCCAAAAGGAGTTTTTACAAGCGCACCGCCCGGAACCTCTTTCACGGGGGTAAATCTTCCGGTTGCCGCTCCACCAAGACGCCCCTTTGTCGCAACGCTGGATACTTTTGAGCTTTTACCAAGTTGAGCAGCACCTTTCGCTGCTTGTGATTTCCCAAACAATTTAGCTATCGCGCCGAAACGAAAATTAGGAACTTGACCGCCTCGCCGCGCGCCAAATCTCATCCTTTGTTGAGCCCAAGCGGCTTGAATCCAAGGGGCCCAACCGACTCCTCTAGACTGGTTCATCATCATGTTTCGCCGTCTTCCATGCACACTATATGGATCAGCATATGGATTATACGCGCCACCAGCAACCGTGCCGCGTGCATTCAATGCTCCGAAAGAAGATATTTGTGGGCCTCGTCTACGACCAAAAAATTGTCCTGCGCCAAGACTTAAGTCTGTTTGCGGTAATCTATTCGGTGTTCGAGGACTCGGTACTTTTATAGGAGAGACAGCTGATGGATCACTAACTTGAATAGTATTATTGTTGGGGTCTTCTATTACTGTTACTTCGCCTTCACCATCACCACCGACAGGTTGAACACCTCCCATAAGCGCGTCGACACCCACCGCCCCTGCAGCACCAGCCGCCACGGCTCCAACGCCCAAGGGTATCGCTTTTCGCCCAACTTTCTGTGCAAGAGCTTGAGAACGTCCCACAATCGAACCAACTCGAGTCGTATCGGTCATTAAATCTACGCCAAATTCGGCCCCGCTTCCCCTTACTTTTAATTTATCTCCAGAAGCAGTAAATAAATTCTTTGTAGTTTTATCTTTTAAAATCGCTTTAACTGCATCATCTGACATTCCGCCGTGATTTCTTAAAACGAGCGCGAGAACATCATCTCCATGAGAAGAATTCTTTAAGGCGTCAGCAAGACTAGCGGTTTTCTTTCCTCTTCCTAGAGTTATACCATCGAAAGCTTTCAATGCGTCCTCTACGCTATCTCCGCTTTTTAACTTATTTATGAATTTTTCAACTCCAGCGCTTACCCTAGCTCGTTGACCAATTCCTCCAGAAAGGCCACGACTTGATAAAGCTTTTCCAGCGGTGCTTACGGTTACGTCATCGCTCTTAGATAAAGTCTTACTTAGGCCTCTTGATCAGGAATCGTACCTCCGCGACGAAAACCTTTTTCTGGTCTAATTACAGACAAGGGGTCCCAACCGCTCGAAGTAGAATCTTTCCATAAATCCGCATATCCTGATAAAGTGTGTAGTCCAGACTCTTTGTTTCCAAGTCCATATACTAAAGCTAAGTCTTCTAGTAGCTGAGACGGAGGTTTCCCTCGGGAAATTACTTTTCCACTTTCATTTTTCATGTCAAAGACGTTTCTTAATTCTGTTCTTGCGTCTTTACCTAAGTTGCTCATGGTCCAAAAGGCAAGTGCTTCATTAGCGATCATTACTTTCGCTTGTTTTTTAGCTATCCCTTGTCGTTTCAAATCATCAAAAGCTTTTTCGTATGAATTCCCCGTGCCTAACGCTTTCTGAAGTCCGGGCGTGTTTACAAACAATCTATGAAATGCATCGTCTGGTATTTTATGCACGTTGTCCATAAGCATCTTGTCATGTCCAAAATGAGTCGAAGCCGCATGAACCCCTTCATGTAATAAGGTTTCTCTAAAGTCCGCTTGACTTCCGAATGCTCCCATTCCTTTTCCGTATTCTCCTGTGTTAATGGCAGATTGACTTAAATCACTTGGCCAAGCAAATCTTTCACCTTTAACACCATGCCGACTAACACTCGATACCCACTGTCCTAAAGTATTACCCTTCTTTCTCGCGCTTTCTATGTCGCTTTGTCGTTCTCTGCGCCGACGTCTACCGCCCGGTCCCCCCACCCCCGCATCACCCATATCATGTATATCTTTAGACATAGCGGGTTTTAAGGGGTATGTATGTTCGTATTCTTCGAGTACTGCTCTGAGTGCGCCGGGTGGCAGAGGCGTCATTCCTAACTTGTTGCCACCGCGTAGTGCTCTTCTATCTAAACCATGAATAGAAGAATCTCGCATATCTTGATAACTTTGGATGTCAAGATCTTTGTATTGTCTCCGATTCCAATTTTTCTTTTCAGCTTCTTCTAATGCATCATACGCTTTACCTTGACTTTTTTGATGCCTATCTACTAACCATTTTCCACCCATTATCGCCGCACCAGCCCCAAATATCATAGCCATCATATCTTTCGCAGCTAAGACACGCGCCATACTCAAATTTGGAACTCCTTGCATCTGAAGATTCTTCATGCTTTTCCCTGTGCTACGATGCATGCTAATCGCATTAGAAAGTGAACCTTCTGTGTTATTGTAAACGCCAAAACCCGATGGGTTTTGTGCGTTGCGAAGTCTAGAATCTGAACCAATTTTTACTTGCGAACGAGCATAACCAGCCGCCATTTCTCTTCCAACAGCATCACCCAACGGACTAAAGTTAGGAATGCTTCCTCCACGCCGTCGAGTTAGAGTAGATTGATTAGCAGACTGAAGAATTCCCGCAATCTGATCGCTTCCGCCCGCCCCACCACTGAGAAGAACTTTTAACATAGCTTGTAAAAGTCTAATTTGTTCTTCTGATGCGTGTGCAAGAGTGCTGCCATTTAATGCATTACGCATCGCTGGACCTTGTAATCTTGTACCCTCTTCTAACGTTTTTCCATTTCTTCCAAGGGCCATGGCCATATCCTTTAATTGTGGAGCGGCCTGTTCAAAGGTCATTCCACGGCTAGCCAGTATCTCCTGCGATGTGTCTCCGATGTCACCACGGCCCCATGGGGAATTTCGCCGCAACCAGTTTCTCACGGTTTCCCCTTCTTTATCCGTTAACGCTCCTATTAATTCGCTATTACCCGCTTTCATTGCGTCTGCTAATACGCCCGGATCGAGAATAGCGCCTTGTGCAGTTTGTTCTAATCTTTCTCTCTCAAGGGTTTCGTTAAGTCGAATCATGGATTCTCTGAGCAGATTTGTGGCAGACTCAAGTCTTCCTTGGGATTCTCTTAAAGCTCTTTGTGCTGGCGTTTCATCTTTAGCGGGGGCTCTAAATTCTCTCGACTCAGCCAAGATTTCTCCGCTTTTACCAACAAAACTTTTTAGTTGTTCTAAAGTAAGGTTGGACAAATTATTTCCATCTGCTAAAAACTGCGTTACCTGCCTTTCTGCGTCAGTAATTGATGCAAATTCTGCTACTCCTGCAGCTTGTAATTTGGCTGCGGTTGCGCTGTAGTCTACGTCGGTTCCTACGGTTTTAGCGATATCTTTAAGAACCACTTGCTGTTGATTAGAGCTATAATTAAATCTATTAAACAGATCTTGAAGTCTTACACTACTTTGTTGTTCAACACCTTGACCAACGTTTATTAAGCTGCCCGTTGGAATTTTTATTCCTCTTTGGAACTTATCTAAATCTGGTAATCCTAGCGCCTCGCGAGCCTGTTCGCTAGCCGCTCTGTGCATTACACTTGGGTCTTGAAGCGCGGTTTGTCTCTCTCTAATTTCTCTACTAAGTTGACCCGCTCTTACAAAATTTCCTTTTCGCATAGCATCGTCTCTTGCTGCAGATATTTGCCTTATCGAAGCTTCAGCTTTATTTACCATGTCTCTGAGTTTTCCTTCGGTAGCTTCTTGCAATAAATCTCCCCATACCCCGCTAACTTTACCTGTATCGAAATCTATTTCAGGAGTCACTCCTCCCATCCTTAAAGATTGAGCTCTTGTCGTCGCGTGCCTCGCCCCCATAATAGCTCCAGTGCCTCCCGCAGGAACGTTACTAGCCACTAATAAACTTTCTCTGAATTTACCCCAGAACTCATCCATTCCTTCTGGTTTTTCAAAACTAGCCCATGCTCCACCCAACTCTTTAAGTATTGTTTTTTCCAATTCAACCCGCTCCTTGGCAATTTCCATTTGTCTTTTCGCCAAGCTAATTCCTGAGCGTTCTGCTTGCTCTGCTCTACCCAGAATTTTTAATTCTGATTTACTAAGCTTTCTTATTACTGTTGCAAAATCTTGACTTGCCCCATAAGAGTTTACCAACGAATTAGCAAACTCTTCTTGGCTCATGGCGGCCATATTGTTTCTAGCAGCCAAAGTTCGGGTGTCTTTTGCTAGTCTTTCAATATTTAGAGCTTTTCTTAAATCGTCAGAAGTTCTTCTTAATAATTTTGCACCTTCTTCATCTCTGAATATTCCACCTGCCTCTGATCCAGCCAAACCAAATAAAGCAGAGTTTCTTCCAAAGGTTCCAATTGTCTCATCGAAAGCTTTAGATAAGCTTCCTGTAATTTCTGCTTGTACTTGTATCTTGGTTTGTTTTTCTAATATTTCAGCTATTCTAGATTGGAGTTCTTTCGGGTCACTAATACCCATAATCTCTCCTCTAAATTCAGAAGGAATATCTAATAATAATTTATTTAATTTTCTTTGTAATCTTATTAGAGTTTTAGGTGCCGTCTCTGTGCTTTCTGCGGCGGCTTGTAAATCACTGAATGTAGAAGTATATTGTTGTATAGCTCCTTGTAATTTTGTAAATTCTTCTTTTACTTCTTCGGATTTCTTGATGAATTTAGAACCGAAAGAACCCATGCCTTTGCTGATGCCTTTTATGACTTGAACGAGTCCAATAGCTGCTCCCGCCGCTACCCCCCAAGGCCCCGCACCAAACGAAGCGAGTGCTCCAGCTATACCAGTTGCAGTACTAATTGCTCCGCCAATTTCACTTACTAACGCGTCTCCTTTTTCGCTCATACCTAGGCCAAACGCTGACATAGTTTCGGTAACTTGAGGTATAACAAATGAAAGAGTAAGAGCGTTTTCTTCTATTTTATCAGCGAATTTGCTAAACCCGCCTTTTGCTTCTTTTTCAGCTTTCTTAGCCGCTTCATCTGTGGCGTCTGCCGCTTTTGCGGCCGATTTTTCTTTATCTTTATGATGAGCAATTGTTTTAGTGCTTATGCCTTTAAGTTCTTTGGCTTGATCCTTAGAAATATCTCCTGCTTTTTTCGCCTCCTTCACCGCCAGCCCAATTTCCTCTGCTAACTTATGTTGATCGTCTGAGCCAGCTGCCGCTGCTGCAACTAGGTCTTTGTATTTTTGGCCTAACTCGCTCGCCAGTTTCTTTTGCTCGTCTGTGCCCGCCGCTAAAGTTTTTGCAATGTCGGAGCCTTTAAATTTAGGAGCTTTTGTTGACCTTTTTCTAAAGTTGGGAATTAAGCCCATCCAATTGGCTACTCCATGCATTTTGGGATCGATACCCATTCCTTGCGCGCGGCGAATACCCTGATTAACGCCCATCGGTTCGTCACGCGTATTGGTTACGGCTAAGCCAGCTGGGTTTTGCGGGCTTCTTAACTTAGGGCTTTGATCAACGCGAATCCTACTCTTGGGAACTCCTGCCGACGCCTCTCTCTTTATCGCATCTTGTAGTGGATTGGCAAAGTTAGGGATGAAGCCTCGGCTCCCTGTTTCTACTACTCCTTTCTCGATATAATCTTTCCAATAATCTAATTTAACCGGTGTGTTTGTTGACGCAAAATTTTTAGGAATACCAACATTTGCATCACCCTTAATTAAAGCTGAAAGCAAACCAAGTTCAGTAGTCCCTCCTTCATTAATAACTCGCCCTAGGTGAGCCACACCCGGCTGTTGTTTATCTTTTCCTACTCCTCCGAGCACGTCTGCAAATGCGTACTTAATCCCTAATTGATTTAAATCTATTTCTTTCAGATATCCGCCACCGCCCGGCTTTTGCGCTTGAGTTCTTTGTCCGGCACCAAGAAATTCTTCGCCGGGTATCATGCTCGTTGGGTCGTCCGGATCGTACATCTTATTACCCACGTCATGTTTAGTTACGGTAACCTTTGTCTTCCTGTCGAGGTACACATCTCTTCCTATGTCAGTGGGTTTGATAGTTTTCTTTGCGGAAGCTCCAGATATAAATATATTTTTAATTTGCTCTGCCGTTGGGTTACCATGAAATTTAAAAACTCCTGCATTGGATAGCCTATTCATTTGTGCGACGGTGGATTCAACTTTTCTTGGTGCTGCTAAATCTATAGGGATGCCTTGCGCTTGAGATGTTGGTGATTGACTTCCCATCGTAAATCTTAAAGCTTTTCCCATCATATAGGCATCACCATGCCCCTGACTCAAATGAAGTTCCCCGTGTCTATAAGTGGCAGTATCTTGAAGCCCCATCTTCAACATCTTTCCGCCAATTGAAGGCTGTAGTTTAGTGCTTAAAGTTCCACTTGTATCATTTGCCATCTTGATATTCGGAAAATCTATAGGCGCTGGACCTGACGATGCACCCCCCGGTAAAACGTTGGGGCCTCCTTTCGACCACCCCTTTCCTACCCCTCGTAAAACAGCTTCGGCTTGATTTTCAAAGTTTTGTCCGGCTAACCCCGCTGTCATACCGCCCACTTTAGCTCTCTTATACCAATCAAGAAAATCAGAATAAAATAAAGAAGTTTCCTTATCAAACATAGCTAAATTTTGAAACCATTCCATAGAAGTTCCAGCAGAATGTTGTGACCCAGCTAATCTGTCATAATATCTTCTGCTACCGAAGCCATGTTTTTGACTTACCGTTTTAGCAAAAGCAGTAATATTTGTTGGGTCTCCATTTGCCTGCCAAGCGAGTCCGCCGGGTTGTAGCTCTTCTTGAATTATTCTTATGTTATTTAATTTTTTTGGATTGGGCCAAAGAGCTACCAATGGATTGGCTGCCCCGGGGGAAAGTTTTGGATTAAAATTTGGATTAGGATGACGGGCGTGTCGTACGATACTTGTTAGTATATTAGGTTCGTTTGCACTTAAAACTGGATCCGCCGCTTTTAAATTTGAATTTGGAATTAATTTTTGTGCAGGATATTTCTTTTTCCCAATCGTCACGGCCGATCCAATTCCTTGCGCTGCAAAATTTGGAATAGAGCCTCTGGAAACTGTACCCGGCGGTGGGTTTGGAGATGAGTGAGCCAAGGTCGGACCATCAACGATTTGCCATGCTTTACCTTTGTGTTGTTTTAAATAATTTTTACTTGTGGAATCTACTTTCGAGTGAAGCTGCATAGAAGTCCCTCTATAGCGAGCCACCTCATTTCCCCGACCTCCCTTGAAAGATTTTTTATCCTTGAATATACGGAGTATCATTTGTCTACCGTGGTCGGGATCATGACCCATGGCTTTTGCAGCTTCGTCACTATAGAAGTTAGGAATGAAGCCCTTCACCATGATACCAAGGCTTTTTGCGTGCTCCTTGGCGGCGTTTTCACTATATATTTTGCCCGTTGGCTCGTATCTCCATCCGCTGCCGTCCGCCAGACGATTAAAAAGACTCTGATAATCATTCATTGGGCCTCGCCCAAGTTTGCTTTTGGGATGCCAATTAGGTCGTGGCGCGCCCATGCGAATTAAATCGGCAACTTTGAGACTGTCTAACGGCGAGGGCCCCGGTATGTACCCAGCGATGTGGTCAAGCGGCTCTGGCAGTGCGAAATTTGGAACATTCCCCCCTCTTCGAAATACGTATCTACCATAAGGAGCGGATAATCCACTGTTGGATGCTCCATGATTTGCAAGTAAGCTTTGCCAAACTCTTCCTGAATCAGGAGATAATTGATTAGCAGAATAAATTCCTTTAAATCCAGCAGACTTAGCTTTGTCTTTTATTTTGATATAGCTCTTAGTTCCAAACCCTTGCCCACGCAAAGGATGGTTTGCGGGAGTGGTATAAACGCTTGCGCCCTGTATAGCAAATCCACCCGCGAGTGGATCTTTGACTGCGTCCGCAGTCATAGTCATAAAATCAACCTTTTTTCCTTTTCCTTGATCCACTTTAGTTTTATAAGTACCAAATTTGTAACTTTGTCTACCCGAAGCGCCCGCCCCAGTTGTTATTGTGGGTTTAGCGTTAGGACCCGGAACTCCTCTAAATCCGCCAGTTGCAATGACGTCCCCCTTGGCAAAGTTGGGTACGAACCCTTGACTTTTAACATACGAAATTGTTGCACCTATTTCGTTTAGTTTTTCTTGGAGAGGTGTGTAATCTCTACTACCAACGTTAGCTGAGTTCTTTCTGCCCATAGCTCCAGCCCCGGTTGCTGTTCGCTTATTTCTAAGTTCTTGGACTTGTTCTTTGCTTCGGGCAATAAGATAATTTCTTTGTGTGCGGGGAGACAAAAACAGGTTTTTTCTTTTACCAATCGATCCTGCTGTGGCGTGAAGGAAAATCATAGCTTCGTTGGTAGCTACGTCTTCCGGAGTCATTGCGTAGCTCCCCCCCTTTGCTTTGTGGGCGTGATGACCTCTTAATTGTTTTTCTGCATATTTTCCGACGAGGGGTATTTTACCTAGTATTTTTCCAACGCCTTCTTTTCCCCTGTGATAAACCCCTTTGGCTCGACCTTTAACACTCGAATCCGGTTCACCCTTGACTCTCATTTTAGAGACTAGGTTTTCTGCGAAGTAGTTCTTTCCACTTCCTCCGGGACCAGCAACATTGATTATGCGTCCTCTATGGCCACCTCCGAGAGCGTGGTTCATCATCATCGTATATTGTTTTTGTCCTAACTTGTCCCAATCTATGATTTTTGCAAAATTAGGAATCATGCCTTTTCTTAAGCCGTAAGGATCAATACCTGTTTGTTTGATGGCTTTTTTTCTATGGGCTTTACCTTCGGGACTGCTTTTCGGAGGATTAATCCAATCTTGTTTATGGCCCGTGACCTTACCAGAAATCTTTTTCTCAGCTGTATTTCTGACATATTTACCGAGCCCCGGCATTCTATCCACAACTGCTCTAGTGCTGGGTTTTGCATAGGAAGCTTCTCTAAGTTCTTGTCTTTTTGCTGCTTTTTCTTTTTTGCTGTAATTTGGAATATGACCCTTAGACTTTTTCGGTATATGCCCCTTTCTTGAACTAGCCATTAACGGATCATCTGCTCTTGAGGGTTTTCCGCCGGGCGGAACCATTTCACCAAACGTGTTTCCAATAGTTACTCCGACTTTATTTAATGAAGAAGCTATTTGATCGGCTATTCTTTTTTGTAGATGCAGCGCTTTATTTTCTAATTCGATTTGATGTAAAAGGGTTTTGTGTACTTGACTAACTGCTAATTCTCCGTTTTTAATTTTTTGAATAATGGCCGGGTTGGAACCAAGCACGTCATTTATTTGTCTTTGTAGAAGAAGTTCGTTTTCTGATATTTTACCCATGCCTGTTAAAGTTTTAAAAGCGTCCTGAACTTGCACGACTAGCCTTTGAAAAACTCTAAACAAGGTTACGCCAGCCAAAGCTAATCCACCGCCCTCGAAGAACTTTCCTAATCCGCCTAAAATTCCTTGGGCCATTTTACCACCAATGCCTTCTCCAATATCGATGGATTCCATCGCTTTGTTAAGAGCGCCGGTTAACTTTTTAACCACGGGACTAAAGGCTAAGCCGCCCATTTCGGCAGCAGTCTTTTGAAGATTTGCAACTGTTTTATTCAGGGTCGCTGCAACGGTTTTGTTTAATTCTTCATTTCTTCTAGTAGCTTCATCAGTGGCCTTATTTGAAATATCTAAGGCGTTCTTATAAAGAGAAAACTCCTTACCCAAGTCTCTTAAAGAAGCTTTTAATACGTTAACTTGAAAAACGCCACCAACTGATTGCGTGATCTGAGATTTTTGAGCGTCTGACAAAGTATCAAAGGTTTTGGCTAGATCTTCTAAAACTCTCATAGCTGGTCTTACTTTACCAGCAAGATCAGTAGTTCTAATCCCCAATTCTTCAAGCTGCTTTAAAACTCTGGGTCGTTGGATACGAGTAAATATGGTTTTAAATGAGTTACCAATAACCGCACCACCACGAGCGGTGATTTGTTGCGCTGATGTAACCGCAGCAATCAATTCATTAATGTCTAATCCCGCTTCTTGAGCGCTACTTCCTACGCGCTTAACCGCTTCTGCTAAATCAGCAGAGCTAACAGCGAAAGCTGCATCGACCGCGGCGAGCTTGCTAACGAATACAGTAGAATCCATAGCTGCTCTTGAAAAAGAGTTTAGTGCGGCTGTAAGAGCTTCAACCGCAGAGACAGCGTCCATTCCTGAAAGACGCGTTAGAATAAGTGCATCACTAGTTCGTTTTAAAGTCTCTTCGACGCTAAGACCTTGTCGAGCTAATTCTGTAGCTGCACCAGCAACGGCTTTAAAGCTTTGAGCAGTATTTTTTGCAACACCAAAAAGTTCATTTCCAAATTTGTTAAGATTTTTACTGGAGATATTTAGAATGACATTAATGTCTGCGAGTTGCTTTTCTAAATCAACAGCGGAATTAAATACCGCTTCGATACCTCTTTGAAAAGCGTATAAAGCACCAGCAGAAGCACTAAACGCAAGCACACGCGCGTTGGATGCTTCCAGCGATTTTTCGAATTCTCCAAGTTGACCCGAAATTTTTCCTAAAGGTCTTGCGAGGTTACCTTTAGTCCTAAAATCTAAGGAGTATTTTTTCTTGGTTAATCTATCAATGTCCTTAATAAGTGGCGATAAATCTCCACCAATACTAAGGGTTACGTCTCTTGCCATTGCCTTTTACCTTACACTTTGTACAAATCAGTAACTATATTTACACTATCTGATTTACCTTTTTATAAAAAACTTAACACAAAATTAATCTATTTTTATGTTCTCCCCCTTTTTGCCATGACCATGGATTTCTAGCATATCTCCGAACGACAAGACTCCTCCCTCTTTCCCGCGACGTTTCATTTCTTCGTGTAAGTCCACTACTTCTTCACCATCTTGAGCTTGGGAAGCAACTAAATTTTGTATCTCTTGCTTGTCTGCACCCATTACGGTGCCTCCTACTGTATCTTTTTGAAGGTCATGCTTTCTAAGTGATTTATTATTTCTTGATTCAAGCATAGCTTCATACCAATCAACTAAAATTTTAGGGTTTTGTAGAGCCTCTTCAGTTGGATTTTTACCTTCTTCAAGAACGCTTAAATACCTTAGCCCATTTGAAAATAAATCTAACTGATAGTTAGATAAATCCTTCACCGCTTTTCCATAAAATATTTGTGGGTTTTTCTTCGAGACGGCGAGAGCATTGATAAAAAAAGTGCAAGCTGCCAAAGCTCTAAGGTCGGCAGGGTTTAGGTTCAACATCATGTAGTTGTTAGAAACTGCTATTTCAGCCAACTCTGCTTCTGAGGCGTCGTAAAACTCCTCTTCAGTCCAATACTTTTCTTTTAGGTCTGCGTTTTTATAAAGAGAGTGTCTTAGATATTCCGTGCTGCATTTTTTCTCTACGTAAGATTCTACCGTGAATCCAATCAATTCGTTTCTTTCGAATACTATTTCATTTAGTTCTTGTTCTTTTTTCTCTATTTGTTTAGATTGGAATTCTATCTGCCGCTTAATTAATAGTTTTTTTACAGTTTGTCTTAAGTTTAGAATTTCTTCTTTTTTTGAAGCTATAAAGTCTTCTTTCTCTTGACTCCATAGCCCGTCACGAACTAATAGATCGATTTTTTCTTTTTCAGTGAGGACTCCTTCAGCTTTAGCTTTTTCATAAAGCTGCTCGTCATAAGCCTCTATGTCTCCAAGCTCAGATTCAGCAAAATGCTTAATATATATTACATCATCCCTGTAATTAAACTCCGAATATCCCCTCAGAACATCTCTATACAGCTTTCTATATTTTCTTGTGTCATCCTTGTTCAACTAACTTCGGGGGTTTCTTCGTTTTGTTTCGCAACTATCTCTTTCTTTTCGACACTTTCCTCCTCGACAGCCTCTTCAGTTACGGCTTCTTCTTTAGGAGCTTCTTCTGCCTTCGCTTCTTTTTTTTCTGGTTTTTTCTTAGCGGCCTTTTTCTTAGCTGGTTTCTTTTTGGGTTTTTTAGCTTCAGCTACTTCTTCTTCAGCTACTTCTTCTTCAGCCACTTCTTCTTCAGCTACTTCTTCTTCAGCCTCCTCTTCGAAAAATCCACCAGCCGCTTCAGCAGCGTAGAGTTTCTCTACCTCTTCGAATTCTTTCTGGTTTGAAATACCATTTAGATACCAAAAGGTAACGAAGTAAGCGAATTTTTTTACAACCTCAGTCCAAAAAGGATCATCAGACTCTTCTAATTCGTCATACTTATCTAGTTTTTCTTCGTATGAACCCTCACCAAAAACAGGAGCATGCCTCGTTTCTCCAGTTTTTTCATAGGCTAAATTCAAAACCCACCACATGATAGTTTGGTTTTTCGCTCTGTTTTCAGCAGTCTGGTCGAACAAGCTCGATTGAGCTAATTCGTATTCTTGTAGCTCTTCTCGAAGCTGCAAAATATCCGCCATCAATTCTCCAGCTGCTCTTTCGCGGGTTTCCTTGTCTTTGTTTTCTAGATTTAATTTTAGCTTTTCTAAATCGTCTTGCTTCTTCGCCATCTCATAAAAAAGCTCTGCGTAGTGAGACTTTTCATCATCACTTAAAGGTCCGCCGTCGTCTTTATACCTCTTGGCAAGAAGAGGTTTTGTCAACAGCCCCGCCTTAATTCCCTCGGACAGTTTGACAGCGTAAAATAACTCGCCGTTTTCATACATTTTCCTGTTCGGTTTTTGCATGCGAAACGTTACGGGCTTTTTACTAACCACGTCTTTTTTAACGGTGACTTCTTCACCTTTGTCGTTTTTGGAGGTGGTTTCTTCAGCTTTTTAGTATGCGACATAACTTTTGTCAAAGTTCCTTGTAGCCTTTCCCGTTGTTCCTTTTTCATGTTTTTAATTTTTTCTAGATTAAGTTCTATAGTTATCATATCCATATGCCTTTCTAAATCTCTAAGAGTTTCGTTTCCTGAGTCTAATATTTTTTTTCTCAAATAAATATATTTATCTTCGTCAAAATAGTCTATATTTTCTACAAAATCTTTAGAAGTTTGTTTTTCTACTTTCTTGAGCATAGCTCTATGTTCACGTAGTAGGTCTTCGGTAGTCACGATATAACGCTTGAATAAACTAGTTATATTTCTTTGAAGGTGGAATAGGACGTATTCCTTTACATCTAAATCCTCATTATTTCCTGCCATAGTAACTCCTTTTACCTTATTGTTTTTTACACCCAAAACAAAAAAAATCCCCCGAAAATTAATTCGGGGGAGTGAATCTTAATTAAGTATTAAGCGTACTGGCCGGCTTCAACAGCAGCAGTATAGTTAGTGTTGTTGCAAGAGGATCCTGCGCCAGTCACCTTCGCGATGATAAGGCCATTGGATGTATCCTGCGGTCCACCGATCTGCGTACTGAAGGAGAAGTCAACGCTCTTGTTGTCACCGATGCTCGATGAGAACGACTGAGAGTCGAGCTTACAACCCTTGAGACGCCAGTCCATACCGTAGTCGGAGGGCGGCTTAACACAAACGTTAATGTCGAACGTGTCAGCGTCACCGCCTTGCTCGCCCGCGGGCTCACTGGAGTTTACGCTACCCACGAACATATCCTCAATACTCGCTCTAGCTTTTGGATCATCCATGTTCGCCTTCATCTCACCGATGTTAGCAGAGAAATCCAATGTAGCTGTCACGGGGAAGTCGATTTCCCGAGAGAACGCGAAGCGGCTTCCCAGTTTCTCGAGAGGAGTTCTACCGAGATCAACGCCTACCGAAAAGCTTTGAACCTTAAGGTCTGCGGTGTCAAGACCGAGCGTAGCTTTACCAAGCGCGGTAACATCAACAACAACGTGGTGAGGCTGCAAAGCGGTAGCAACGTTCGTGGTTGTACCAAGAACTTTGACAGCTGCCGGAAGCGTGGTATCACCACCAACCGCTGCGCCATCATACACGGTCACAGCTGGATTGGTAACCTTGGTTAAACCAAGCGTAGCATGCCCAGAGGTATCCACGATCATGTTCAGGCCTTCAGCCGAAACGGAAGCGGAAACGAAATCACCAACAGAGCCATCAACGGAATAAGAAGTCAGACTCATGTTACCGAGACCGATAACCGACTTCCAGTTTCCAGTGTCGCCAGCATTGATATCGCCACCCTCAGCGGAGGTCGCAATGAAATAATTCAGTGCATCGCCCTTACCGCTCAAAATGTTTGAAATACAGCTGTTCGTATGACCGATATCAAAACCAATTAACTTCTCTTGCTGACCACTAAATGGATAGTAAGTAAAATCAAGCGAAACTGTTGGCTGTTCAATGATCAATGAATCAATTCTGGCCAATTGACCGAATTCGTTAACATCTGTACGTGAAATGTCGAAGCTATAGTTCGCGCTTTGAACACGGTGAAGCTGAACAGCAGTTTGGCTGGTCCCCGTGTTACTTACAAACAGAGCCTCTGACTGATAAATAACTCTTTTTCTTGCCATAAATTTATTCTCCTATAATATATATATTTGTAGTTTCTATGTAATCAATTACAGCAGAATTAAGCTCTTGTGAAACCCTTTCTTTTGATTAACCCTGCCATATTGTATTACACAAAAAATTTAAAAAAACAATAACTTTAATAACCCGGAGTTACAGTTCCAGTAACGTCGGTCATCCTACCCGCCGCCTGAGAAGGCTGCCTTTGATTATGTAATACAAAATCAATAAAACTTGCCTGAATTTGGGGATTTACACCTTCTGTATATCCTCTAGTTATGTTTCTTGAAATTACTATATCGTCTATATATAGATATTGACCCGCAGCCACTTTTGAGGTGGCAATATTAGCATAATGATATCCAGAAGGAGACCCTCCTAACGCATCAAAGGGTAGGTCGTCGGAACCGACAAAAGGAACTAAATCAGTAGCACAATCTTTAAATATACTACAAACCGCATCTAAGCTAAAGGCATTATCAGCCAAAACCACGGCTCGGACATTTGTACTTGTGGTATTTGTTCCGCCAAATTCGAATGGGACATTCGAGCCTCCCATATTTTTTAAGAAGATAGCCGGATAAGTTTGATCGTGGAATTGTAACCCCGTAACCGGGTTGGTTACTTTGGGTCTGAGGTTTATCTTAGTTTCGAATAATAAACTTTCCTCAGGCATACTTGTTAAATAAGTATTAAATTCTTTAACAGAGTAATATGCGCTTTGCCTTGGGGTCGAAGAGGTCTGAGCTACAGCCGTTCTTGTATAAAAATGTCCTTGTGCGTGATTTATAGACTGTAATCTTGGCCCGGTTAAACCTACGCCATAATGAATTCCATCTACGAATATTCCACTGGGTACTTGAGCACCAGTTATTGAATAATCAGCAACAAGCTGTTTATGTGGAGCAGTATAAACATAATAATTATAAGACCCATCTTTGTATAAATGACTAGGTTGATTATCGTAAAGATATCCGCTATGGTTTATGAAAGCCTCTCCGACGTGACACATTTTATGGTCTACATAAAGCATCAAGCTGGTCATTACTTTATTGTCGTATTGGACTTTCATTTATATTTTCCTAATATTTTTTTTAAAATTTTCTATTATTTTCGAAACATATTTTACTGGAGAGAATGTTCCTTGATGTACCTTTTGCTCTTCTCCACCCTTTTTTCCTCCCTTTTTAGCTTGAACACCCTTTTTAGATCTTCCCGATTCAAAAGCTTTGTACATATAAGAACTAAATGAAGATATGCCGCGCTCTATACCGCTTATCCAACTTCCGCTTTCCCATGGCATTTTTGCTTCATCGGAAGAGTTTAATTCTGTTTCATCTAAATAATTTATTGTATATAATTTTGTTACGACTTCAGGCTTAGAGCTTTTAATTCGTCGACCGCGACCAAGCAGAAAGGTTTTCCTTTGAATCAAAGAGATTATAGACTGTATCGGCCTAGCTCCCGCAGGAAAACCTATAAAAGTAAATAAGTTCCCGCTTCCAGCACTCAGAGTTCCGCTAAGGTTTGTTGCGCCCGCGCCAGCAGAAATTTCCTGAGAAACTGGATGATCAATAAACTCTTTAATCATTGTGTTTTTGGCTGTTTCTAACTTTTCTTTAGCTCTTCTTTCCATTTTAGTTTCAAGAGCTTTAGATCTTGAAATCTTTCGAGCTATTAATTTTATATTAACCCGAGACATTAATTAACCTCCTTCAAATGATAAACATAAAACTCACTAGATAAAAACTTCTTTGGGGTCACCTCAGAAACCACGTTGAAAGACTTACCGTCAATATCGACTCTTTCTGTTATTCCGCTTTCCAAGAATAATTTAGTTGGTTGTTGTACTTTTATTCTAACATAACCATCAGGGAAGTACGCGTTTACGTTTGAATCGTAGTCCGTATCCATAGAGTCGTTATATTTTACAACCGCCGGGAATACACCTGATACTGGAGCGTTTGCATAATTTACTAAATTAGACATATCACCATAACCGTAAAGATAACTTTCGTTTATAGTCGTTACTGTTTTGACGGGCTCTTTCCAGATGACGATATCTCTTTTGAAGGTGTCAAAAATATCATTGAATATTCCTGAAACCACCGCTTTATCGCCACTGTTTATTAAGCTCGCCATTTTAGTTTATTCTATTGAACTCCGTATTATATTTACTTTTACCATGTTCCCCAGCTTCAGTATCGTCTCCAACAACTTGTTTTGGGCTAGATTTATCGGTTTTATAAGCTGTTATAAGCTTTTGCAATTCGTATTCTTCTGCCCTCTTTAACGACGTGAGCGTGAGTAGCACTTGGTTTCTGTTTATTTTTGTAACACTCTGTTCTCCATCAGATACGGAAATAATCGATTCTTTTTCAATGGTGCCTATATTCTTCCTGACTTGGACGTCATAATGGTGCACCATATACATCTTTTTAAGGATAACAGCTTCATCCGCAAGAATTTCGTGACTATTTTTATCAAGAATTTCTAGCGTGGTAGAGTCAACTTCAAATTCTCTATTGATATAATTATTAAGTGCGCCCACGTTAGCTCTAATCCAGTAAGAAATTACTGGAATAGACGTGTCGGATGGACGTCCTACTTCTCTAAAAATATCGTCGGCAATATCTACAACCTTCATACGCTTATATTTACACCATAAGAGCGTTTTCAATTAGACTTTGTTAACTTTTGTTTGATTATTTTAAACTCGGTAATAATAACGCTTTTTTTGTTTCTTGCTCGATTTTGATCTTGTATTAATTTAGTTAACCAAAGGTTTAAATTCTTTTTTCTTATAAGGTATCCTTTATTTAAATATTTTTGCAGCCTTCTGCTTTTGTTTTTAAAATTTATGTTTGGGTGATTTCCAATATAGTGAATTTCTTTATTACCTAAATGTTCAAAATATTTTTCGTGATAATAAAAGTTTCCTTTCTTGTCTATCGCTGCACAGCATACAGTATAATCGAATCTTGTAATACATGCTTCTGGAGTAGTACCCAAATGTATTATATTTATAGCGTTTCCTTCGTATTCAAAAACCGTTGGAGAACCCATCGTGTTGCTCTCCCCTTCTCGCATTTTACCTCCAAGCGAAATAAGTTTTTCGACAGCTTTTTTCTTCTCAACCGCGTTAGGAAAAAATATGTCTAGGTTTTTACATTCTTTACCCAAGAAAAAGTCAGAAATAGCTCCGCCAGCAATCCAGCAATTAGAATCAAATTCTTTTAGTATCGGGAAGCCTATTTTTTTTAAATTTATTACATTAGTTTTCATTGCAATTAGAGGCCAGCAACGCATTCCGAGCAAGAACTATACGGTTGTTCAAATGTGCCAACGGCCGTGCCGCCAATACTTGTTGCTGTTATCTTAACGCATATTGTATTACCGTCACCATCAGTAAAACTTCCAACATTATCAACGCCCATACCATAACCTCCGATTACGCCAAAATCATCATTAAGAATATATTTAAGAGAAGAATCTTGACAGTTTACGGTGCATACATTACCTCCAGATCCAACGCCATCGCAGGGGTCGCTAGCACCACCTCCTTCTGCAGCAACTGCTTTTCCCGCGCCGAAACCTAACGTTTGATATCCCCATGTAATTGGTCCTGCCATAACTTTACGCCTCGTGTACGTCGTCTACTGTATAGAAGAGCTTTATACCAATCAACTTTGCATCTTCTCCGGCTGTATCACTACCGTTCCCTACGACTCTCGCTACGTTAAAATAACATATTTCTCCAGCGGCAGGAGACCCAGCAATTGTAACTGCGCCACTTTCTGAAGTGATATGAACATCTTTTGCTGTTCCTATGTTTGCGTCTGCAACTACCACCTCTGTACCAAAAGAGGTATTTAAACTATCATCATTAGCTAAGGCTACGCCCGCCAACCCCCAAACTACGCCATCAGTATCGGTAGTTTCTGATGTCCAATATACTTTAAATGTTACTGTGCCTTCGTTCCAGTAAGAGGGCATCGCTATTGAAAATTGCGCGTGTTCTTCGGATGAAGCGTCAAAGTCTAACGTATATAAATCGGGACCAGTATTACCACCCGAATCTGTTCCCGCTAAAGCAGCGCATCCTGCTGTTTGCGTTGGATACATCGCAGCGGCAGGAATCCAAATTGATTGCTTGCCTATCGTATCATTAGAAAGAACCGAGTTTGAAGCTGTTATACCATCTCCCGCCAACAACGTAGCCAAATCTGCTAAAGCTTCTTTTTTGGTGTCGCCAGTAGCCCCACCATCTAAAAATAATATATAATCACCGTTAGCGATAGCCGCTTCAGAAGCTTCTGTGAGATCAACATTAAAAGTGGTGCTACTTAAATCTAGTAATGTACCAGCAGAATAACTAGGACCAGCGGGACCAGCAGGGCCAGTGCTACCAGCAGGGCCAGTAGGGCCAGTGCTACCAGCAGGGCCAAGGGCCAGTAGGACCAGTGGCTCCTTGAGCGCCTGTGCCGCCAGCAGGGCCAGTGGCTCCTTGAGCACCTGTGCCACCAGCAGGGCCAGCGGGGCCAGCGGGGCCAGTACTACCAGCGGGGCCAGTAGGACCAGTGGCTCCTTGAGCACCTGTGCCGCCAGCGGGACCAGCGGGACCAGCAGGGCCAGTGCTACCAGCAGGACCAGTGCTACCAGCAGGGCCAGTAGCTCCTGTTGCACCGCTAGGGCCAGTGCTACCAGCAGGACCAGTGGGACCAGTGGCTCCTTGTGCGCCTGTGCCGCCAGCAGGACCAGTGCTACCAGCAGGACCAGTGCTACCAGCAGGACCAGCAGGACCAGTGGCTCCTTGAGCACCTGTGCCGCCAGCAGGACCAGTGGCTCCTTG
>LULM01000089.1_pt1 | contig 19816 bp, 12 predicted proteins | sample 728151 | NCBI WGS metagenome assembly LULM01 (sample SAMN03860289, study PRJNA289734) | marine metagenome | biome: seawater column; feature: ocean; material: water; isolation source: Red Sea water column Station 149 - depth 200m | place: Saudi Arabia: Red Sea | collected 2011-10-15 | depth 200 m
ATATGGAACTAATTATGGACAATGGCTTGGAATAGCAGCATCACATGAGGTTGCAATGAATACGGCAATACCTGTTGATTGGATTAAATGGGTTGGTTGTCCAAAGGCTCTTAAAAGAGATGTAAGAAAAAGATGGCTTAAAGAAAAAGCGAGAGAGTTGTATCCCGATGTCAACAAATTAACACTTGCTACATCTGATGCAATTTTAATAACACATTATGCGAAAGGAGAGTATTTTAATGAATACAAAAAGGAGACAAAAAAAGCTAATCTTTAGTTTAAAAAGAAGAATGAGAAAAGCTATAAAAAACAAACAACCTGAAAAAGTTGTTCATATAATGAAAAAACTAAGACAGCATGGAGGAATATAATGACATATAAAAAATGCACTTTACCAAAACCTGGTAAAAAAGTAAAACAACTTAGAGTAAGAAAAGGAAAAGGTAAATCTTTAACACCAACTCAAAGAGTAAGAAAAGGAAAAGGTAAATCTTTAACACCAACTCAAAGACAGAAAGCTATAACTGACTTTAACAATAGTTGGTAGATTGAACCTAAATAACAAAATAACACTATTAATAATATTGTGGGTATTAGACAAACTAATAATTTTAATTATGTTTTTTCTCTTTGATTGAGATGATGGACATATATAAAAAATGGGGAGGAAGCGCCTACATATTGAAAGGAGAGGACTGGATGCCGTTAACAGAAGGATATTGCAAAGGCTTTGATATTGATTTAAAGTTTGGTAAAATGGGTGAGGAATTTACTCAACAAGTATTTGAAGGAAATTCAAAAGTTGAAGTAAAAACAGAAAGAGATATATGGATGACAACTGGTAATGTTGCCATTGAAATTAGATGCAAAGGAGAACCATCAGGGCTTTCAACCACAGAGGCTAACGTATGGATACATTTATTGGCTCATAAAGGCGAAATAAAGGGCGGATATTTATTTATTGTAGATGAACTTAAGGCTTTTATAAAAAAACGTCATAAAGAGGGTAATTTAAAAATCGTTATGGGTGGAGATGATAATGCAAGTCAAATGGCTTTAATACCAAGAAAAGAATTATTTGAAGAAAAGTTGCCCTATTGATATTCCGTAGTGTTTTAAATCTTTTTCTAGGTTTGCTGATTTTAAATATTCAGCGATAGATTCGTTCATCATTCTTACTCTTGCTCCATATTGGTTTTCAAGTTTTGCAAGCTCTTTTGATAGAGGTTCGTTTCTATCTAACCACTTGATAAATTGCATTGATTTTGGTATCTGTTTTGCTGCTCCTCTTAAAGTTTTTGCATTTATTTTTGCTTTATTAGGATTCATTCCAGTTACAGTTCTTTTCATTGTGCTTACTGCCTTTCTAAGAGCATCTTCGTGGCTAAGTATTGGCAATCCATCTTCATCTATTCCTCTATAATAATAATCGTTAGCTCTTGAGAGCAATGACATCATATACCATTTCCCTATAGAATTTCCCATAAGGTCTGTTTTTTTACCTGACTCAAAAACATTCCAAAATGCTTGCATATATTTACTTCTTTTTATATCGGCTTTAAAACTATTTTGTGCTGATATTTCATCTCTATCTCCATATTCTTTAAGCATATCGTAATAAAGTTTTCTAAATCTTTTTGATTGACTTGGATAAGAATCTGGATTTAAGTATCCTTGTTTTAAAAGTTTAGATGTATTGTTATATAAAGAAGCAGAGCCTTTTAATATTTCTTCAATTCCTTGACCTGCAAATTTTTCACCTTTAGCTATTCCAAGTAATGCATTAGCTGTAACTCCTATTGTTGATAATACGGCTGGATACATGCTCATTCCAAGACCTTCGTCTCTCCAAGGATTTAAATATTCAGAAACAATACCAAGAAATTCACCCTTCCACATTATGGTTCTAAAAGTATTCCATTCATTTGAATTTTCTCCAGGGACAGATTGCCCTAAAACTTTATCATAAAAATATATTAAAGTATTTCCTGAAAGATAAGCTCCAAGACCAAACATTATAGGGGCTAAATAAGATTTGTTTTGTATGGCTGTTGCTGTATTTCTAACAGTATTTACAGTTGCATGATAAGCCATTCTTTTGTATAATAATGCAGATTGAGCTAGAGGTGCTCCCGCCCAATCAGGCATAAATAAATTAATTGCAGCTCCTTGAGTATTTATGTGAGCATATGTGTTCATTTTTTGATACAAGTTATCTACATTCCTTTTATTTCTTCCTGCTATTTGAGCAGGTTGTCCTTTAACTCCATTTAAACCAAATTGTTTTAATAAAGATATTTCTTTAGAATCTAAATGATAAAATCTTTTTAATCTATTTTCTGCTCTTTTATAACTTTTTGAGCCTTCTACTCCAAACTTTATCCTTCTAACAAGATTTGCTTGGTCTCTTTTTCCAGCAAGAACAGATACAAATCTATTTAAATCTTCACTTGGTCTCATTAAACCAAATCTAAAGAATCCTTTATCAGCTATCTTATCAACAACTCCAGCTACACCTTTCATGGATATATGTCTCAATCCAACTTCAGTTGCTCCTGTTGCTCTAACCATAGCTCTATTATCTTTGTTAATTATGTCAACAAAACCCATAAAAAAATCTCTTAATCTAAAAGCAAGTAAGGATTGCGTGCTTCCTACTAAAAAGTTTTTAAGACCAGACGTTGGAAAAGATAATTGCATTTTCGCCATAACAGATGTGGTGTGCCTCACAAGTCTTATTCCATCTGGATAATCTGTATATTCTCTATCAATTTTTAAATGTTCTTTTATTCTTTTTTCAGTCCAATCTCCAAGCGCTCTATCTTTCATTGATATTTCTCCAAGAAGCTTTCTTTCTCCTTTCATATTAAAACCTTTAATTTTAATAAATTCTGGAAAGTATTCAATGTTTGCAAGAAACTTTGCTTGACCTATCGCGTAATCTTTTGTTGTTAATCCAAACTTAGTTTCATATACGTCTATCATTTTTCCATCAATAAGTATTTTTTCTGGAAGCTTTACGTGCCTTTTTTTCAAGAATGATGGAGAATATTTTCCTGGGGAAAATTTAAACATTTCGTATAATTCATTAATAGCAATTGAATTTGCATCATCTCTAAACTCAATCATTTTATTGTTAAATTCTTCTTTTGTATATTTTTTATCACCAAAATGCCTTTTAGTAAGATTTTTTGCAACCGCCTCTGTTTGAGCTTCAACTAATTTTTCAAAATGTTGTTGCTCTGGTCTATAATGTTTTTTGAATTCTTTTGTAAGTCTTCTTTGTACATAAACATCTTTTTTAAGCCACTCTATATTTTTATCAGCCATAAATTTTTCATATTCAGCATCATTCAATATGTTTTTAAGTATGCCGTCTTTACCAACGAGTTCATTTTTATAATAATCCATTAATTCTTTATGCCCCTCAAGTACTTTACCTTCTTTTGTGTTTTTATAAGTCCATTTTTTTTCTTTATTCCATTTATTTAAATCAATCGCATCTTTAACGAATTGTTTTTCTGCTTTGCTTAAATATCCTTTTTCAAGTCTTTCGAAATATCTTTCTTTGTCAAATAAATATGTCATATCTTGATATTTTTCCCATTTTCTATTCCCAAGAAGAGCTTTCATTTTTCTTTCGTAATCAGAGAATTTTCCAATATGTCCTATTTCCGTAGAAGTATGCGTCCTCATTCTATTTGCAAGTCTTTTTAACCCAACAGATTCAAGAACAGTAGTAATTGGAAGCGCCCATTTTACATTGGAAACAAGTTTAAACCTATCTGCAACATCTTTGTTTAAATTTTGAGATGCTATTCTATCATCAAGCCATTTAGTTTCACTTTTAACCCAGTCATCTTTAGTGTTAACTATTTCCATAAAATCTTTTAATTGTCTATTGCTCGCTTTAAATATATCTCCATTTTTAACTTCCAAGTCTTTAAGTAATGTTATTCTTTCAGATTCGGTTACGTTTTTTTGTAATCTTAATTTTTCTACATCTCTAAATAGTCTAAACTTTTCTACAGAATTAGGCATGTTTCTTATAGCACTTTTATCAAGAGTTCCTATTGTGCCTACAAATTGTTGCAACTCTGCAATTTCTGCGCCTTTACCTAGTTTGAAATTATCTCCAAGTTGACCAAGACTTCCAATATATCTTATCATGTCCTTTCTTTGAGAGCCTGTTAATTTTTCTTTAAATAGTTGGTCAAAAACATCATTGGCATATTTTAAAGATTGCTCAGGGCTCATTTGTTCTAATCTGTATTTGACTTGCCCTTTTGCAAATTTAATGCCTTCCGTTGAAAATCCTCTCTGAACTCTTTTTGCAAGAACTCTTGATATATCATTAAAGTTTCCAGCACCAAAAGCAACTTTAACTTTAGAAACTAATTGCTTAACAAATTGTCCTATTTTATTTAACATCCCTTTAGAAAAGTCCATGCGTGATGCTTTGCCTCCAACAATATCAGCAAGAAATTCTTCAGCATCTCTATTAGGATTCTTTTTCTTCCAAGCTTTATATTCTTTTGTATTTATAGCAAGTTTTTCGCCTCTTTCAATTAACTTTGTTAATCCTTTATTATTTGATGCTCTTGCAAATGCTTTTAATCTATGTAAATTTTCATGATAAAAATCAGCAGGTTGCCATAAACCTTTTTGAAGTTTAATAACTCCCTCTCCAAATTCTCCAAGAACTCCTTTGTCAAGTCCTTCTCTTTTTAATTGAGCTTCTGACAGTTTGTTCTTTTTCATAACCTTGTCAATAAATTTATCTCTTATAACTTTATCGCCTTTGCTTTGAAATACCATTTCCTCAGGTAATCTTTTAGCTGCTTTTTTCTTTGATTTTGGTGGAATTAACTTCTTAAGATAAGTAGGAGTAGCTTTTGTAGAAGTGTGTCCCATTTGAGCAGCTAATTTTTCAAGAGATAATTGCTTTACTTGACCAGTTTGAATAGCAGAATCTCCATAATCGCCCCTAAACAATCTTCCTGCTTGTAATCTATAAGAAGCTTTTCTTGCGGGTATTTCTATGTTCCCTACTGTCTTTTCTCCAGGAATCATTCCTTCCCATGCATAGTCTTTACCAATAAGTCTATGCTCTACTCTTAACTCTTCTCCAATTTCCTTTGTAAAATATTTTGTAAATTTGCTAAAATTTGCGGCAGTTTTAAATGGAAACAATTCTACTGCCCCTTTTTTACCAACACTATCTGCATAGTTTATTAAATCTTGTGCTAAGTTTTTATCTGTAATATATGTGGGGGCTTCTCTCTTACTTCTTTTAAATCCAATAACACCAGTATTAACATCTATATCTGATACTTTAAAATTAGCAATTTCTTCAGGCCTTGCTTTAAATTTTATAGCAACTTTTAATGCAAGGTTTGCTCCTTCTCCTGAAATGTTTTGTCCTTTTGCGTATTCATGTGTATTTTTAGTAAGAGCAAAATCTTTCATTTTTTTGTAAGACTTCGCACCTCCAGTAATTATAACTTTTCTTTCTCCTTTAGGATTAAATTTTCCAACATTCTCAACTATGTTTCCAACAATTTTCTTAAGTTCTCCATGTCTAAAAGAAATTGCAAGTGCATCTCTTGCATTATCAGCAGCAGCAGCTAATCTTTTTAACTGCCTTTCATTTAATTTAAGTTTTTTTAATGCTTTCCCATCATAAATATCTACACCTAATTTATCTTGAATATAATCTTTTGCTAAATTTGCTTTTTGGTCAGCTGATAATTCATTGATATTCTTGCCTTGAAACTTTTTTTCTTTTTCTACATACTTCATAAGACCTATAGTTTCATTTGCAGCTTTTCTATGACTTCTTGATTTCGGAAGTAAACTTAAATTGTATGCTAATAAATTCTTATGAACATCAGATATTGATGCAGTATTTACAATAGGAATTGATTGCTCGTTTCTGTTTAATAATTTTTGCTTTAAAACTATGTTTTCAACTTCAGGATATGTTACCTCTCCTGTTATTTTTTGTACGTCTTTTTTTAATGATTGTATTTCGGCCGTAAGGTCATCAAAAGGTTTTGCTTGAGCGATTAATTTTTCTTCTTGTAAAAGCTTGTTCTCTTTTGCAATATTGTAAATCCTATTAATGACTCTTTCTTTTCCTATAACTATACCATCAGAAGATACTTTAAAGTCAACTCCCTTTTCAAGATTTGCTTTTTTAGCATATTTTAATATTGCATCATTGCCCCATTCTTGTAAAGCAACTTCTCTTTTGTCTCCATCTATTCTTGTTGGTCTTCTTTCTAATACTGCTGATTGACCTTTATCTTGAGATACTCCGCTTTTTGAATTTGTCCAATCAGCTGTTTGGTATTCGTTCATCCAATCAATAGATTTTTGAATATTTCTATCCCATCTTTTAAGGTTTCTTTCAAATCTGTTTAATTCATTTTGGTTTTTAGGCTCTCTTCCAAAATATTCTTTAAATGATTCTCTTATTCTGGGCTTTCCATTGCTATTTAAAGCATTATCTACAGTTCCTTTTAATAGAAGACTATATTTACTAGCAAGGTCTGCATATTCTCCCCAAAGTTTATTTTCACGAGTTCCTAATATATGAGCATTTTTTAAGAAATTAGGATTATCAAAATTTCTATTCATTTCCATTATTGTATCAAGAGCTTTATCTGCTTCTTTAAATGCTACCTTAAGATTGCTTTCATCAATTAAATTTTTTCTAATCATATCTCTAAGTGGAGCAGGAGCATCTGCGGGAAGATTATCTAATACTCTCTTACCACTTTTGGCCATATTTCCAGTTACGCGAGATTCTAAAGCCATTTCACTTTTAAGAAACTTCTTTGCATCAAAAAACCTATCCTCAGTGAAAGCCCCTACTGCTCTCATTCCACCAACAACAACAGTATTCATGCCTAATTGTTGCCAAAACTCTTGACTTCCCAATTTAGGAGCTCCTTCTTCTCCTAACATTGTAGGCATTGCTGTAAATAAAGCAGCTTCTTCTCCCACTCTTGCAGCAGGATGACTTGATGCTAAAGCAAGCTTTCTTGCAAAACTATCTTTTTTCATATAAGATTGTGCATATCCATATAAAGAGCCCATCATTCCTTGAGTAACACCTCCAGCAACAGCAAACATTGGAAGAGAATGTAGCATTTCATTAGATGCTTTTTTCATGGCTCTGCTTACGTTTACATCTCCAATTCCTCTAACATTTCCTTCATCATCAACATCTTTGTATGCCATTCTTTGATTAGCAACATCTTCAGTAAATACATGAGCAGCAGTAAAGCCTCCTCCTCCAATTCCCATGCTTACCGCTCCGTCAATCATATTTTGAGCTACAGTTCCCATTTTAGGATTTCTTGATGCTATACTACCAAATATTCCATTTTTCAAGAATTTATCAGCTACTCCATGCCCAAATAAACCAGTTCTTAAAGCTCCCGATGCAAGTTTACCAACTGCCCCTGTTCCTATCATTACTCCTACTTCAAGCGGAGAAGCCATTCCTACTAAAAATTGACCAGCTTGAGCATACCATGAAGGGTCATATTCCTCATCAACATCATATTTATCAAACCCATTAGCAGCTTTAAATGCCTTTCCTGCCATAGAATCGTTATATGCTTGTTTAAAAAATTCTGGAGATATACCAGCGAATCCTTTTTCCTTAAAACTCTCTGGAATAAAATCTCCATTTACAAACCAATTATTTACATATGAAGATTCAGTTTTTATATTCTTTAAATCATTTCTATCGTATCCTGGAGTTTTATATACAGTTTTTGCAACGGATTGCTCGTAAGAAGGGACATTGAATCCTTGAGTTCTTAAATCATCAATTATCTCTTTGTCTGTTTTATCCCGATATTTTTGTGGAAACTTTTGTCTAAAACTATCGGCAAGTCTAGTTACATTCATAAATATTATTCTTCTTTATAATTTCTAATAAATTTTATAAAATCGCGAACCGACAATCCTGCTCCAGCTATAGCCATAGCAATATTTCCCCAACCTGGAACAGTAGTACCAACTACTTGTCTTGCGATATTCTTAGCTGCTTGTTTGCCCGCAAATTTTGTTAAAGCTTTTTGGCCTGCTTTACTTGTCACAACTGAAGTTAATTTAGGAGCTAACCATTTCCCAACTCTATTTAAAATTCCAGTACTTGCTCCCGTTGTTGCTATATCTTCTGCGGTATCCGCTACAAATCCTTCTCCTACATCTAAACCTAATGCATCTTTTATTGCTGCTCCAGCTCTAAATTGTAAAAGGCCTCCAGCAGCTCCAACTTTCTTAGGATTCTTTTTAATAAAATTTTGTGTAGCTTTAGGCAATTTGTTTATTAAGTAATCTTTTAATTTAATAGGATTCCATTTACTCATTTCTTTATTTGACATTATCCTAGATACATCTTCAGGCTTTACTTTGAGTCTTTTGGCGAGAGATTCAACCATATTCTTTCTAATACTATTTATTTTGCTTTTTTGAGAATCTATCGTAGATTGAATTACTTTTCTTTTATTTGCATCTTTAGTATTATTTAATTGAGTTGTTAAACCTTTTATTCTTTCGTCTATTTTGTTAATTCTTTTAAGAGCTTTATTTGTGCTACCTCCAGATTTTGTTGACTCAAGAACAGTTTGAATTTGTTTTCCAGATAAATTATATGCAGTACTTAAATATTTAGCTCCATCTTTAGTAGCTTTATAAGTAGCCTTTGCAATATTTTGCACAGTTTTACTTGATGCCAATGCTGCTCCCCCAAGAGCAACTCCCGTTGCAACCTTGCCATAGTCTATTCCTTCTTCGCTTGCTTCAGATTCCACATAGTTATCAAGGTCGGATTGTGCTTTTAATGCTTCATCTTCAGCAGTTAGTTCACTTCCTTCTCCTTGCTCAAATTCTCTTTCAAATATTTCTTCTTCAGTAATTTCTGATTCAGCCCCAAATTCATATTGCTTATCTAATTCTCTTTTTTCTCTTTCTTTTTCAGCTTTTTGTTCTTCTTCTAATCTTTTTTGTTCTTCTAAAAATAGCTTTTCTGTCTCAGAAAATGATTGCCAAGGAGCTTCTGTTTCAAGAAGATTCCCAGTCATAACTTTGTATTGATTATTATATTTGTCTGCGTTGCTTGAAGCTATTCTTTTTCGTTCCATAAACCAATCATCGCTAATAACTGCATTTCTTCCGTTTTTAGCTATTTCAATATTAAATGACGCTAAAAGAGCTTCACCTTCTTTGTCGTTTTTCATCCTATCTTCAAGCTCTCCATATGTTAAATTTTGAGCAATAGCCTCTTGATGTTTTTGGTCTAAATAAATAAAAGTTCCCTCATTAGTGCTATATTTATTTTCAATATATTTTATATCTTCATCAAATTTCTTTGAAAATTCTTCGTAATTACCAGACAATATATCATATTTATAGTTTTCATACATAGCAAGAGATTCCTCATCCATATTACCTTGCTCATCAAAAACCATAAATTGACCTGAGTTTTCTTCCCATATAGCCATTTTAGATTCAAGCATACCTCTTCTATCTTGGATTGATGACAATAAAGAACTACCACTAATATTATTAGCACTACTATATTTTTGTCCCGATTCTTGAGACATAGATATTTTGCTTTCAAGTTCATTTAAATTAGATATTTCTCTAGTCATTTCATCCCAATTCATTGACCAAATTTCTCTTGATAAATCTTCTGAACTTCTTGTTAAATAATTATTTTCATTATAATATTTTTCAGCTTCTTGATATGCTAAGTCTCCTTGAGCAAATATCTGTTTCTTTTCTTCAAATGGAAGTTTTAATGAGTACTCATCATAACCCATACTTGTTGAATCTGCATTATGTTTATTAATTAAATTTGTAAGATTTGCTATTTCATCCGATGTGTTTGCATTTGCAATTTGAACGCCTAATGCTGCAGTTTTATTTGCATGCCTTGTCTTTGCTTGAGCTCCTGCTTGTTGGAATCCTTGAACTAATTTTAATAAATCATCAATTGAAGTTCTTTCAATTCTTTGCGATTCAAAATCATTCGCCATTTAAATCTCCTTATAAATCACCTTTAATTTTCATTGCGGTCTCTTGCCATTTACTTATAATATCTTGCACTCCAGTAAGACCTTTCATTTGTTGTTGTCCTGTCTGTGCTAATACTTCAGACATTCCTTTTCCATATACATCTCTTGCTTGTTGTCCAAATCTTTGTGCTTGCCCGCTTCCAGCAAATCCTCCAAATGCCTGTTGCCCTTTTTGTCCCCCAAGCATTGAAGCTAAATCTCCAGATAAAGAAGCTCCTCTTGCTTGTATTTGAGGTGAATAAGTTGCTGATAATCCTTGCTCAAGTAAATCTTGAGATATTCCTTTAAACAAGCTTGGAGGAAGGTCTTGCGCTCCAAGTCCATAATATGACCTCATTTGCTCTGCTATTCGTTCAGGAGAATAACTTGATATAGCTCCATAAGAAGGGTCTGAAAATCCTATTTCTGTTAATTGGTCTAATATGTCTTGTAATAATGCCATAAAATCTCCTTATCTAAACATCATTAATAAATTTTGTAATAAATTTGATTGTTCTTGTTTTAATGCTGAGTCTGTGGGTTTTTTCATTTGTTGAAATAAATTTTTAACAAATCCTTGATTGGATAACTTTGCAACCTCTCCAAATCCTCCTAATGATTCAAGAGCCTTTTTTTGAGAATCAGAAAGAAGGTTCATAGCTTCCATAGCTTCTCCACTCATTACAGTGTCTCCAGCTGCATCTTTAGTTATGTTGCCCAAATCAATACTTGAAACATCTCCTCCAGCTTCAGCAATAGTTCCTGAAATATCTTTTGCAGCTTTAACATCTCCTATTCCACCTTTTATTTTATCTCCAACTTTACCCATTGCCATTGATGTAAGTCCCGAAGCAAGTCCAGATTTTAATAAATCTCCAGTACTTACTTGAGTATCTGCTATCATTTTATCAAATGCGCTTTTTTGTTGAGCTTCATAGTCTTTTGCTTTTTCTCCAAGAAAAGTACCTCCAAATCTTGATGTATCAACTCCAAGTGCTGCTGCTTTAGCAAGCTTTGCTTGCTTTTCTGCATGTTTTGATTGTCTTTTCATTTCATTCATTGAAAGCAATCCGCTTAAAATAGGCCCAGCAATAGGGCCAGCAAACATGGATACAATCTTTCCAAGTTTTCCCCATTTGCTTTTTTTCTGTTTTCTTCTAAGCTCTTCTTCTGCTTTTTGGGTAGCTACCCTTAATTGTTCATTAAACTTTCTTTCCATAGAGCCCATTTGACCAGCAGTCGCCATGTCAGCTTCTTGTTGTTCTCTTTCTTTTTTAATAAGTTGTTCACTTAATCCTAATTGTGATTGTGCTAATTGATATGGGTTAATCATTGCCATATGCTTCTCCTTTTACGTTAAATTCCAGCTCTTAAATATATTAAATATTATCATTATATACAAATTTCTATTGTTCTCTATGATAATCTAAATCTATTTCTATAGCATCAGAATTTCTAATTGTTATGTTCAATTATTTAATTAATTTTATTTTTTTAATAAACTCATTTTTAAATCACTATAAAAAGTATTTTTACCAGATACTGCTTTAATTCTCAAAGAACCTGTTTTTGCATTAAATTCAAATGACACTTCTGCTCCTGACTCTCTCATGCCTACTTTAGCATCATTAACACTCATCTTAGTTATATGCTCATTTGTTTTATCTACTGATTCATCAATTTTTTCAGATAACTTTTTTAAAAAAACCATCATAGAATCTTGGTCGTTATCATCATCTATAATATCATTATATTTGTTATTAGTTTTATCATCTCTAATTTTTTTAATTGCCATTAATCGTATTCTCCACTAATTGTTACACTAAAATAAACATCTTGACTTCCAGTATTGCTGTCTTTTTTCCACATAATAAATATTGCATCTCCAGCAGAAAAAGAATTACTTGAACTAATATCTGTATTTATAGAAAATGTTCTAGCTGCACTAGAAATTGTAGCTGGAGCATCTGATGTTCCTATTAAAGTTAAACTTGTACTTGTCGCATCATTTGTTGGAGTTCCTTTATATACATAAAATTTAAATGGGTCTGTAGCCCCTGTATCATTAACATACCCTGAAGCACTTATGTTAGTCAATGTTCCATCTGCAGGAGCATGAAACTGACAAGCAGAGGCATCATACTGATTAATTGATGTAGGAGATGAATCTGAATTACTCCAAAATTCACTATTTGGTCTATATTGAAAATAATACAAAGTTGTGCTTGTTTTATTCGTTGCATATCCTCCAGTATTTCTTGTCCATCTTGTAGTTCCACCACCACCTGACAATAAATTAGTAGCAGTTCCTCCATCTGTTTTAAAATACAACACATCACTATTTACATATAAAGAACCATAACCACTATTAGGAGTATCTGCTACCCCACCTACATCTTTTAATAAAATAGGACAACCAGTAAATACTTTGCTAGATTGTGCAGTTGATGTTGTTGCATCTTCAAGAAGTCCTAATAAAGCAGAATTTCCAACATAAAAACTTACTAAATCAGCACTTTCTTCTACTATAAAAGTATCTCCACCACCATCTAAATATAATTTTCTTCCAGAAGTAATATTAATAGATTTAGTTAAATTTATAACACCATCAGGACTTAAAGTTATATTTCCTCCTGCCCCACCTGCATCTACAGTTTCTAAAGTAGTTGCACCTGCTGCATCTACTGATATAGTAAAATAATCATCTGTGCTTGAACCACCTGCTTCATATAAAGTTAAGGTTGATAGCGCATGATGTGAAGTTATTGCAGCAAATTCAGTACCTGCTGTTTTGAAAGTAGTTCCATCTATTGCACTATTTGAATCATTAGTAGAATCTAAACTTATTTTTCCACTAGAATCTATAACTAATGCTCCCGATATTATTGTGTCTAAACTAGATATAGTTAAATCACCACTAGAATAGGTTACATCGCTTAAATCATTAAGTGCTGCAACACTACTTGTACCTGCTCCAATATATGACCTTAAATTAGCTCCAGTTACATATTTAACAACTCCACTATCAGACATTAATATTTTATCTGTATCGCTTCCAACTTCTGATATATTGCTTATAGTTAACCCGCTACTACTTAATGCTGCTAAATCAGCACTTGCATCTTTAAATGCTATATCTCCTCCGTCTGCATTTAATTCAATATCTCCTGATACATCTAATGTTAAATCTCCAGAGCTATCAACATTAAATATTGCATTATTGCTTGAATCGTAACTTAATTTAAGTAAATTTGTTTGAGCGGATGTTTGCCAATTATCATCATAATTAGAATTGTATTTAATTTCTAATGTTGAGCCATCATATAGTAAAGTAGGCTCAGCATCTAAATTGCCAATACTTCTTCCAATTGTTAAGAGTTCATTCTCTGCGGAACTGCTTATATTATCATATGAATCATTATCCGAATAATACCATTCTCCCCCATTTGCAATACAATCTTCTTCGTTATTATATTGACCTAAAGAACAATATGCATTTTTGTAATAAATATCAACAATAGGAATATCTAAATCATCAACAATTTCTCCGCTTGTTCTATATTTAAGAACACCTTCATCGCTTACAATAAATTTATCCGTATCTTTTGTTGATTCTGTTAACCTGTCAATTGTAATTTGATTTGTTTTAAGATTTCTAATTGAAGAATTTTCAACATTTCTTGCTTCTTGAAGTCTATTTGCTACATACCAAGTATTTGCTGCTTTTGTACAAAGATATACCCCTCGTCCTTGTATTTTTGCTATAATTATGTCTCCTTCATTGCCCATTGAAGATGTAGGAAACGAGTTCAATACTCTAGTTCTTGAACCTTTTATATGAAGATTATTAGGCATTATTTTACTCTTTTAGTTTTATAACTTATAGATATATCATTAATTTCAAAATCAGAAGCAACTAGGCTAGAGCTAATTTGAAGTTTAAAACTATAAACATTATTTACTAAAGAAGGATTATCAAATTTCAACTCAGCAGTTTTCCATTCGTTACTTGTTGAATCAAGGGTGCTTGAGCCATAACATGCCGTATTTGTTCCTTTAAATTTACTATTTGTAGAAAAAGCAACATTGTAAGAACTATTTCCATCAACCGCTCCATTTACCGCTATATTTGAATCTGAATTAGTTTTATATGTTATATAAACTTTGTATAGTTTTTTTCTAACCGCTATATTACCAAAAGTAAAATCTTTAGTAGTAAAATAAAAAGCTTTTGCATTTGCATCCGCCACAGGAGTGTGTGTCCATTTTTTAATAGAATTTATATTAGCGTAAGATGTCTCTCCAGTTTTAAATCTATAATACAATATTTCTCCATCTTGATTTGTTATCATATTGCTTATATCGCCAGTATATGCCAATCCTCCTTGCGCAGAAATAGACCTAAAATTAAATGTAAAAGAACTTGTTGCAAAATGATAAGTTGCAGCATCAGGAATTGCTGCAGCATTAAAATCATTTGCTCCAAATTTAATTACTAAAATATCATATCTGTCATCAAATCCTATTACTGGATTATTTGAATATAAAGATGAACTTACTAACCAATAATTATTTGATACAGAAGAATAAGTAGAATCAACTGGAATTTTATTTTCAATAAGATTTTTTAATTGTTTTCCATCGTATAAATAAAGACCAGATTTATTCGCCCACACAATTCCATATGGAGTTGTACATACAGATGCTTGAAGATTAACTCCAACATTATCAAATGTATCTTCTAAAAATTCATAATCTCCAGATGTGCTTATAACAAATACTTTTCGTTTTTTAAATTGCAATAATTTATCTTTATAAAAAGCAAGTGCTGTAATTTCATCTCCATCATTAATTGCTACATCAATAAAATTAGATTTAGGTAATAAATTATATTTACCTATAGGAGATTTAATCATTCTATCTGACATTATTTCTCCATTTTGAAGTATATTCCCAACATAAAGCCTATTGTTTGCAACAACTGATGTTTTATACCTACAAGTTAAATTGGAATTAGATTTTCCATCTTCTTGAGATATTGTGGTTTCAGATTCATAACTATTAACTTCATTAAAGTTTTTAATATTTTCTCTTTCTATAATCCATTGTATTTTATTTCTACTTATATCAAGATTTGGTTTTGAAGTAACGCCAGATATGGTTGTATGAAGAATTTTTGTTTTATGGTCAATATAAAATTGCATATACCAAATATCAGATTCAGTATCTTTTAGATAGAATTTTGTTTTAGATAGAAAATTGTCATCAAAGTAATTATTGCTCATATCAATTACTATATTAGGAGAAAACCCTGGCTGTATTATACTTACTCCTGTTGAAGATTCTCCAATAGTTATATTAGATGACATTATAGACGATTCTTCTTCAAATATATTAACAGAACTAGCTCCTACAACAAACTTTCTTCCTCCCCATCCCATAGCTGTCGTTCCATCTGGTTTTGCCCAAGAAAATTTTACAGAAGTTTCTCCAGAAGAAATTGAAGATTCATCTTGCTCTACAATATCTTTACTATAAAATTCAACTTTAGCATTATTTATTTTTAATCTTTCATAATAAGAAGTATCATGACCATCTATAGACCCTGAATTTGCTTGATTCCAATATTGCTTAATATTAGATGTGTCGTTTCCAGCAGTTCCAGATACTTGAGTAAATAAATTGTTAGAAAATCTATGCGTATCGCCACCAATATGCGCTCCGTACCATTTACTTTGATGAGATGATTTTTTAACTTCTATGCAAACTAAAACATCATCAGTTCTCTCTATTTCTCCTATATTAAATCCAAATTCTACATTAAATCTTATATTTGCTCTTCCAGTTAAATGATAATTAGCATCCATAGTCATAGCTTCAATATTAAATGAATTAGCGACACCTGGCATAGCATCTTCAACAAACCACGTATTTCGCCAATTTTCATCAGGAGTTTCACTATGATTATAATAAACGCCAATTGGATTATCAGCTAGTAACATCCAACCATGATAAACAGAATTTTGCTCATATGTATCGCATCCAATTTGCTGGTTTTTTTCATAATTAATATTAAAAGGAATATCATTACCGTTAATTAAATCATCTTTTAAAGTTCCATTATAATTTTCTGCTATTTTTCCAACTCTTACTTTAAAAAATGGAGGAATAGCTGAACCTCCAAGGTCATAACCACCAGTAACAGCCCCTTGCATCATATAATCTACGTTAAGTTTAATTGTTTTAACATCTCCTGAGCTACTTGGCTGGATATCATCCATTCCAAGGCGATTATCTAAATCTATTCCTTTAATTACAAAATACAAAGGATTATGAGCTCTAAAATTTTCACTTGTATTAGTTTTATGAGAACTACTTACGCCATGGATTGTACCTCCATACATTCCTCCTGTATTTAAAATAGAATCAAGGCCAGGGTCAATTCCATATGTATCGTCACCACCTACAAATGCATATTTATAATAATCGCTATTTACATTATAAAGAAAAGATTGAGAACCTGCAAACATACTTCCATCATCTCGCCTTAACCTTCCCCTAGTTGGCAAGTTTGAATTGTCATTTCCTTCAAAAGTTCCTTCCAAGCAATCACTTTCTCTAAAATATCTTATTACAAGTCCGTGATGAGCATCTGGGCCATATTGCTCTAAAGACCAATTGTATTCCCAAAAATTTTCGCCTTCAAAATATTTATTTAAAAAAGATTTCCATCCTTCTTCTTCGGTATAAAGAGTTTCAATTGCATCGTATTTTACATATTCCGTATCTTCAGAAGCAACATCTCTTGCATTAATATTTGGAGGAGATGGTACAGGATTTGATATTTTTCTCCATCCTCTTAATTTATCATAATAAGCTAAAAGATTTCCATTAGAATTAGAAAAATTTGCATCAGATATTTTTAACATTCCATTTATATAATTATAAACAGGTTTTGTTTTTAATCCTTGCATTCTAAAAAAATCTAAATCCCATGTACTTGTTAACGAAGAATGCAATGATATTTGAGAATAAGTTGTAGCATTATTAGATAATAAGGTTATAGTATCTCCTTCTTCTGAAGTTAATCTTATATTATCAAAATATACTTCTTGTCCATTTGATGCTTTATCGCTATCTACTGCATTAATATTATTACTTGCCCTATATCCATATTGGCCTGCGTGTAATCTTAATACCCAGTCAGAAACCTCAGTATAAGAATTTGGCAAAATAAATGACATGCTATAATTACTAAAACCTTCAATTCCGCTTCCAAAAGGATTGGAAGCTTGTTTATTATAGCTCATAGTTACTAAATCATTATGAGCTTTATATACAGTCACTCCATGTAAACTTGTATAACTACTTGGTTGAGATGGAGCAAATTTAATTCTTATTGTATCGCTATTAGTATTTCCAGACGGAATAAATTTTATATAATTCATTGTATAATCTTCAGCTACATCTTTTGATTTGGTGTTGTATAAAGCTCCGCCAAAAACATATCTTTCTGTTCCAACTATTTTTCTTGAAGTTCCAAGAGTTGTCCAAGGAATTATATCTTTAGAAGTTGTAGTATTTTCTATTTTGTACATAATTCCAGTTGGAGAATCATACAAAAAGTTTAAATGATAAGGAGTGCCAATATCTAATGTTAAATCTTGATATATATATGCCTCTGGCCCCCCTGAAAAATTCATTGCCGCCGTTGAAGTCATCTTGCAAGTCCCATCGTGTCCGTCGTATCCATCTGCTGCTAATTCCGAACATTGTAAAACACCAGGGTCTGTGTTTGCATCAACTTCTGTCCATTCATTTGCCGTTCCATTATGCGAAGGAACTCCATCAGCAAAATCTCCATTATTAATATAATTAGCGTCAACTTCAGCTAAATAATTTGGTTGCTCGTTTCCATTCACCCATTGATTATCATATAAAGAATATCCTGTTGTGTCTGTGGAATTAACAGTAAGAGTGCAATATTTTGACGGGTCTTCAGGGTCGTATATTCTTAAAATATCTCCAGCTTTATAGCCTTGACCTCTCTGAAAACTTCCCGACATAGAGTCTAAAGTAGAGACTATTGGTTCATTACTTCCATTTTGCGCAACAAAAAATCTTGCTCCATCCCCAACTCCAGTTACAGTTACTGCATCTTGCATTCCTAATAGTTTATTAGCATTATCTGCTGTCCAAGTTGCTGATAATGTCCCTTCTCCTGTTGTTGGAGTTATTATATTGCTAGATTCATCGTTCATTGTTTTTATTGAACCAACTGTATCTGCTACTGTTGTTGAATATAATTGAACCCATGGAACTTTATCTCCATATGTTGTTCCAGAGCCAGCTTCATTTCCATCTGACACCATATTATACCATCTGTCTTTTGCTGCACAATCAAATGATAAATGATATTGAATTCCAGGCTTTATAGTAAAATCTCCTTTGTATTCCATATATCCTAAATTAGAAGATTGGTCATCGGTAATGCTTACTTTTTTTGAATAAATATAATAATTATCTTTTTGAGTTTCTATTGCGGTTAAATATGCATTACTTAAATCACTTCCATTAGTGATAACATCTTTATATACAGTCGTGCCATCTTTACCATACCAATCAGAAGAAGTATCCCACCTATATATTACATATTTAGAAGTATTATCAGGAGTTGTACTCCAAGCAGGAGCTGTAACAAGTGCAGTAGGAGTAGCATCTGTGCTTGCAGTTATTCTTCTCGTTTGCCCTAATCCAGTTCCTTCATAAATATGGACTGTCATATATTGATATGCATTTAATGCTGCGTTTGCTGTAGCTTCTAATACTAAACTAGTGCTTGCTGCAGTAGAAGTTGTTCCAGTTTTTATTCCAGATGCAAATTTCCCATCAATTGCATTTGCCGAATAATCTGAAGAAAATTGAAATAAACCATATCCTGGTTCAAAATTTGTAGTTTCTAATAAATGATGAGATTCTGTTGCTATGCTATGTTCACCCATTCCCGCTACACGAATAATTCCAGCTTTATCTACAATTGCATTCCAGTTTTGCTGAAATTCACTATCTTGAATATCACGAGGGTCTGAATAGCTATTCAAACCCCCTGCGAAATTGTTTATTTCAAGTAACTGTTTTGGCATTACTTCCCTTTTATTTTATCGGCAATAGGTTTTAATACCATATCCCAAATTAAATCATCTTTTTTAGAAGGGCTTAACTTTATTACTTTTTCAACTACATATAAAGCTAACAAAAACCATTCCCAATTGCTTGTTATAAATGACATCATTTGTTTTCTCCTTTGTTATTTGATTTTGCTTTATTGCCACATGAGCAGCAAATAAATTCTTTAGGGGGGTGACTATTACTTTCAAGGATTTTTATTCTTTTTGTTAAATCTTTAACAGCTATATCAAGTTCATTTTCTTCTTCAATATATTTGCGCATTTTTCTTAATTCTCTATTTTTCATAACCTTTTTAAGAATTATGTCTATAACTTTTTTAGCAACTATACCTTGTATCATAATAACCTCCTAAGCTACATCATCTATTATTGCAGCAACTACACACTGAACATTTCCTCCACCTAATGTTTGGTCAGGGTCTGCCGCTACTGCATGAAGATTCCCCACTGTGGTATTTGGTAATTTAGCATACCAAGATTCTCCTGCTCCAATTTGTATTGCATTTGAAGAACTATGCGCAACTGTTGAACCATCTAGCACTAGATGGA
>LULM01000085.1_pt1 | contig 19545 bp, 18 predicted proteins | sample 728151 | NCBI WGS metagenome assembly LULM01 (sample SAMN03860289, study PRJNA289734) | marine metagenome | biome: seawater column; feature: ocean; material: water; isolation source: Red Sea water column Station 149 - depth 200m | place: Saudi Arabia: Red Sea | collected 2011-10-15 | depth 200 m
CTTATTTCAGTGCCGCACGTCAAGTAATACAATCCGAATCCCCAGATCTTGTACTGGTGGGCTCGACTTCCATGGGTATGGATCTCGCCCCAGTATTGGGAGTCTCGCTTGACCTACCTGTCATTTCCTATTGTTCTGGTATTGAAACTTCAGGAGACAGTTTCGAATTTAAGAGCCAGCTTTATGGAGGCAAGATGGAAGTTAATTCAACTGCGCCGAAAGCGGTTACAATGGTGCTGGCAGGATCTTTTTCTGCTGATGAAGGTAAATCAGGTGGTAGTGCTAGTGTTGAAGAGGTGTCAGCAGACTTTGGTGCTGGAAGAGTTAAGTTCAAGGAACTGATAGAACCAGAAGCTGCCGATGTGGACATTACCCAAAGTGATATACTGGTTGCCGTAGGACGTGGAATCGGCAACAAGGATGATATTGAAGTGGTGCAGGAATTGGCCGAAAATCTGAAAGCTGATCTTGCATGCTCAAGACCCATTGTTGATGCTGGGTGGTTGCCTAAATCTTGTCAGGTTGGTAAATCCGGACTGAAGGTCAATCCGAAAGTATATATTGCCCTCGGTATTTCCGGAGCTCCTGAACATCTTGAGGGGATGAAAAGCTCATCAACCATCATTGCAATTAACACTGATAAGAATGCTCCGATTTTTGATTTTGCTCATTACGGAATGACTGAAGACCTCTTTGACATCTGCGAAGAACTGGAAGAGTCTCTTTCCTAGTTCTATATCATGCGAACTTCCTGAAACCCAGACTTAAAGTAAGCATGCTCAGCACGACAGAACAAATTGCCTTTTTTCTCCTCGTAGTAATCTGTGGCGGATTGGCTTTCCAAGGTTTTCGGAGAATCTATGTCATTGTTTCTCAGGGAAAGCCTTCTTACAGGACAGACAATTTCCCATCAAGGCTAATAAAAGCACTGATTGATGTTGGTCTGCAGAAACCGCTTTTCAAATCCAGGCCGATTGTCAGCCTATTCCATTCCTTCATTTTTTTCGGTTTTAGTTTCTACCTTCTGGTTAATATTAATGATCTGCTGGAGGCCTATATCGAAGGCTGGACTACAATCGGAAGCTCCAATCCTGTGGCGTGGGGATTCAATCTTTTTTCCGATCTTTTCAGTGTCCTGGTTTTAATAGGAATAATTTATTTCCTTATTCGCAGGTTCATAGGCAAGCCCAGGGTTTTTGAATTCAACAAAAACGTCAAACTGCAGAAAAAGGTGGAGGAAGGAGGGATCCGCAGTGATTCGCTGATAGTAGGTATCTTCATCATTCTTCATGTCGGATCACGTTGGCTGGGTACCGCTTTTCATTTAGCGGAACGTGAAGTTGGAGAATGGTCGATGCCCACAGCCAGTCTAGCAGCCCCGTTATTTTTCGGCTGGGGTGGATTGGAAACGGGAATCCATGTCACTTGGTGGCTTGCAATGGGCCTTATTGTTCTATTCATACCTTATTTCCCGCACAGCAAGCATATACATATTTTTCTGGCTCCCCTTAATCTTGCATTTGCCAGTCGTGAAGCCAATGGGAAGCTTGTGGAGCCAGTCGACAGTTCAAATCCAGGAGCGTTAAATCTGGATGAACTTCCATGGAAACAAGTGTTTGATTCCTATGCCTGCATCATGTGCACACGTTGCCACGAAGTTTGTCCGGCCCATGAGTCCGGTACCCCTTTAAGTCCCTCCGCACTTGAGATAAATAAACGTTACTTCATAAACCAAAACTCGTCTGAACTGGCAGGTGGGAAATTAAAATTAGACCTGCTCCAGGAAGCGATTTCCGCTGATGCTGTCTGGTCCTGCACTACCTGCATGGCATGCGTGGAAGTATGTCCGGTTGGAAATGAGCCGATGCAGGACATACTTCAGATACGACGCAAACTGGTGTTCGATGCTAATATGCCGGATGAACTTTCGGATGCTCTCCGCAGTCTCGATGAACAGGGAAATTCTTTTGGAGAATCCTCAAGAAAACGGACCAGGTGGACTCGGGATCTTGACTTTCAGATCAAGGACGCTTCCAAGGAAACAGTGGAATACCTCTGGTACGTCGGAGATTTTGCCTCTTTCAACCAAAACTGTACAGAAAAGACTCGAAAGTTTGCAGAGGTGCTGACTGCTGCAGGTGTAGATTTCGGCATCCTAATGAAAGATGAGAAATCTGCTGGTAACGATGCGCGCAGGGTTGGTGAAGAAGGTCTGTTCGATGCACTCGCTGAAGATAACATTCAGACCCTAGAGAATTGTGATTTCAAGCATATTCTGACTACCGATCCCCATACCTATAACACGTTGCTAAACGAGTATCCTTCAAAGGGTGGTGTTTATTCGGTTAAGCATTATTCAACTCTTTTAATGGAGCTGATTCATTCGGGGGAGATCAAAATTACCAAACCTCTCAAGATTAAAGGTACATACCATGACCCCTGTTACCTGGGACGATACAATGGGATATTTGATGCCCCTCGTGAAGTGATGCGTCAATGCGGAGTAGAATTACTTGAAATGCCGCGAAACCGAACAAATTCCTTCTGCTGCGGTGCAGGAGGTGGGCAGGTCTGGAAAAAGGAACATGAGGACATGAAGCAGCGTCCCAGCGAAAACCGTATCGAAGAGGCCCTTCTGACAGGAGCCAACTATTTTACAGTTGCTTGTCCTAAGGACATGACCATGTACTCAGATGCTGTCAAAACATCCGGCAATGAAAAAAATATGACTGTCCGTGACCTTGTCGATTATGTTGCAGAAGCGATGGAGCTCGAAAAACTGAAAAACGAAGAAACATATGAATCCGTGCCGGAATCTTCAATAGTTGAAAACGATGCATCTGAATTACAGGAGTAATGATTTAGATATAAGATGTTAACCAGAAAAGAATTTTTTAACAGAATTTCAGTATCCAGTGTATCTGTTTTCGCTTTTGGGTCATTGTTGCCCTTTCCTTTCAGGGGATTGGCAAATTGGAATCAGGACGCTTTCCATTCAAGGCATTATCAAAAGGCTCTCGAATCATTGTATGGCTCCAATGTGATTGAAAAAACAAACAATATTAAAATTCAAGCACCTGATGTTGCTGAAAACGGGGCTTCGGTGCCAATTACTGTTTCAACATCAATTAAAGGAATTGAAACTCTTAGTATCTTTATAGAGAACAATCCTTTGCCTTTGATTGCCTCTTATAATCTCAGGCAATATGCGATTCCTAATTTTTCGGTAAGAGTTAAGATCGCAAAAAGCTCTCCAATACATGTTGTAGTAAAATCTCAGGGAAAACTTTTATCTTCCTCAAAAAAAATCCATGTTTCTGTTGGTGGTTGTGCTGAAGGCTAAGGAGGTTTATGGCTGGTAGAATCAGAATCAAAGCAGTCGAAAAAGCAGGAACAGTTACTGTCAAAGCATTGATCAAACACCCGATGGAAACTGGGCGTCGAAAGGATCAAAGCGGTGATTTAGTACCCCCTCATCATATTACCGAAATTAAGGTGATTGTTAATGGAAGTGAAGTCATGGAAGGACAGTGGGGTACTGGGATTGCAAAAAACCCATACATGTCACTTCAGTATTTTGGGAAGAAAGGAGATATAGTAAAACTTAAACTACTGGATAATAAAAATAATAATTTTTTTGTGGAAACAGTAGTTAAGTAATTAAGCCAAACTTACACACTAATATAAATGGAAGAAGAAATAGCCAGCAAGGTGCTGATCCTTGGTTTTTTGATTGCAGCAGTCATGGGTTTTTTGGGGAATCGTACTCAGTATTGTACCATGGGTGCGGTTTCAGACTGGATCAATCTGGGTGATACCAACAGACTCAGAGCGTGGTTGTTTTCAATTGCTGTGGCAGTTTTTGGTGTAAGTCTGCTTGAATTTCAGCAATGGATTGATCTTGAAGAAACACGTCCTCCCTATCGAATGTCATCACTTCCCTGGCTACGGTTCATTATGGGAGGTATCATGTTCGGGGTAGGTATGACTCTGGCCAGTGGATGCGGGAAAAAGTCGTTGATACGAATTGGCGGAGGAAGTCTGAAGTCCTTTTTTGTTTTTCTGGTCTGCGGATTTTCAGCCTACTTGATGACTCAAACTGTTTTTTATGAGATTATCTTCCATTCCTGGTTATCACCCTTAACGATTAATTTTTCTGATTATGGTTACAACGGACAGTCTCTGGGAGAATTAATTTTTGGAACAGACGGATTTTCTGGAAAAAATTTCTTATTAGGACTTACTTTGACAATTTTGTTAGGGTTTTGGATATTTTTTTCAGGTGAATTTAGGACAAGATATGGCTTGATTTTAAGCAGCTCCGTCATGGGGCTTGGTGTAATTGGCGGATGGTATGTAACGTCCGGACCTATTGGGAAAAGTTGGCAGGAGTCTGCCGAATGGCTGGATCAACCACCAATAGGCGTCGGAGCTCAATCGTTTACATTCATCAACCCGATGGGTGAGAGTTTAGTTTATCTTCATTCAGGATTCAACAACTTGCTACTTAGCTTTGGTGTATGCGCTATAGCAGGTATTATAGTTGGATCTTTCTTTTCGGCATTAATCTTTCGCACTTTTCATTTTGAATGGTTCCCCTCCTTTAAGGATTTCATGAACCATATGATCGGAGCTGTACTAATGGGAGTTGGAGGCGTTCTAGGAATGGGATGTACCATTGGACAGGCAGTTGCGGGTACATCTACAATGTCGTTAGGGTCCTTCATCGTTTTCTTTTCCATTTTATTTGGAAGTGCAGTTACAATGAAAACCCGCTATTACCTCATATATTATGAGGATGAAGCCAATCTTCCAAAAGCACTTATGGCATCCCTGGTGGATTTCAGGCTATTGCCAAAATTTTTCAGAAGATTGGATTCTATTTAATTGCCAGATTACCCAAACATGTCTTGGGTAATTGCATCATACCACCCCTGGGCATATTCAGCTTCCTTCCACCTGACGTCGGCATTTTCTGCTTTGGGGCTTAAACCACCTGATCCTTTGATTCCAACAATGGTGTTATCCGATATCTTATAGACTTTCGCAACGGAAATTCCATGATTGGGAGCTACAAGACTATAACAGGTATTGGAATAAGAGGGCTCAATTGGTTCTGTTCCATCAAATATTGATACAATTGACGCTGCTGCTACTTTCCCCTGACTATTTGCTGAGAAACCGGATTTAGGCATTTTACCCGCAATACAGGAGTCTCCGATCACATGCACTCCAGGAAGTAATGTGGATTCGAAAGTAACCTGATTCACAGGACACCAGCCTTTTGAATTTGTTAGTCCTGAGACCCTGGCAATATTACCAGCCTGCTGAGCAGGGATGAAATTAATGACATCACCCTTCTCCATTCCAAATTCTGTCTCAACTTGCATATTCATTGAATCTACTCTGGTAATTTTACCTCCGGCAGATGCAGCACGCCACTCGATCAAGTCACCATAGTGGAGATCCCATCCGCTCATAAAAAGTCCTTGTTTAGAAAACTTTTCTTTAGCATCTAAAACAACAATTTTTGATTTTGGTTTGTGTTTTTTCAGGTAATGGGCAATCAGGCTGGTACGCTCATATGGTCCGGGAGGACAGCGAAATGGATTTCCTGGAGGACAAATCAAAACCGTACCTCCATTAGGCATGGCTTCTAATTGTTTCCGAAGCAACGCTGTTTGTGGGCCTGCCTGCCATGAATGCGGCATTCTTTCTGTCGCAGCCTGGTTATAACCCGGCATCGAATCGAAGCGGAAATCAATTCCAGGAGATACCACAGCCCTGTCAAAACTCAGTTGTCTGCCATCTTCCAGAGTAACCGACTTATTTCCACTAACCCATTTTGCCCGAGCATGAATTACTTTCACACCATGTTTGTTTTTTAGAGCTCCATAGCCATGGCCAATGTCACTCATGGATTTTATTCCACCCAATACCGTATTGCTGAAAGGGCAGGTGTAAAAGGTAGGGTTAGGCTCAACAAGTGTGACTTCTATATTAGAATTTAATTTACGCAAATACTTGGCGGCAGTAGCGCCTCCAAACCCTCCTCCAATAACCACTACTTTCCTTGATGCTCCAAGCACTAAAGAAGGCATGCCGAAGGCGGAAGCTACCCCCAAGCTAGAAACGATTTTGCCAAAATGTCTTCTTGAAATTTTTTTCATTTTTCCTCTTTTGATTTATTTGTTGGCTAATTTCCCAAAGTATGAAGCAATCAACTTTATATCTGCTTCACTATATCCTTTGGCAATTCGGTTCATCACTGTCCCCTTTCTTTCACCTTTACGAAAAAGGAGCATCATATCTTCGATGTATTTGGATGATTTGCCGTATAAACTGGGCATGGCTCCTGGGCTCTTTCCATCAGTTCCATGACATGCCGCGCAAGACATTGACAATAATGTTGCTCTGTCTGGTCCACCAATCGCTAAATTCGGTAAGAGCCAGATGGAAATAAAAATCATTAAGTAAAATAATTTTTTCATCTTCTCCTCATATTTTAAGATTGAACGAACTTTTACCAAAAAAAGTGCAATGCTATACAAATGGAATCATTAAATCAACATTTTTTTATTAAATTATTATTGGGCCAACGACAAAAAATATTTTCAAAAAAAAATATCTGAAATAAAACCACCTGGAAAGTAATTTAGATTTTTGTACGTGATTAAATTTTCCGTACAAATCAAGGTAGTCAATCGGCCCAGAAGTTTATGTTTTTTTAAATTAACTTGATAAATAGAGTTTTTTTGATAAGAATGTTCGCTGCTAAACAATGTTTTCTGAAAATTGAGTTTATGTAAAGTACTTGAGTGAATTTAAATTAAGGACAAAAAATGACAGTAGATACAATTGCAGAGGAGTCTGACAGTTTAAATGTAGCATTTCGCAAGGGCTATGAGAGGCTTTTCGAAAAGCAATGGCCGATCTGGATTGGAGGTTTGCTGCTCGGAATGGGCAATGTCTTCCTGTTTGCCTTTGATAGACCATGGACTGTATCAAACGGTGTAAGAAACTGGGGAGACTGGTTTTTCAACGAAATAGGTCTAATTAAAATTAATGTCCTCCCTCCAAATCTATTTTCCAGTTCAGTGCTCTGCTTCGGAATGATCATCGGGGCCTTGGCAGCGGCATTGCTAGGCAGGCAGTTTCAAGTACGTATGGCGCCGGCAAGGGAATTGTTCAAGGGGCTGCTCGGTGGAGCACTGATGGGAATAGGGGCTTCGCTTGCTTTCGGCTGTAACATAGGAGGTTTTTTTAGTGCAGTCAGCGCCCTATCAATGGCAGGTGTGGCCATGATGGTCGGATTGATGGTAGGTGCATTTGTAGGATTAAAACTGCTGGTATGGGAGATAGAGTATCTCCCGGCAATTTCCTGGGGGGCAGAAAAAGTCCCGAAAGTGGATAACACGTCAGGAACACCGAGTAAAGTCCAGCCAGTTGCAGGAATTATGGTTTTGCTTCTGAGTATCCCCCTGATCTTGACTTACGATGCTCTTGATTATTCCGTAAGCGGTGGATTTCTACTTTTTGGACTGCTTATAGGAATCGTAATGCAGCGCTCACGCTTCTGTTTTGTGCGGGCGTTCAGGGACCCTTTCATGACGGGCGATGCAGAAGCTACTAAAGCAGTTGTACTTGCGGTTATTATAGGTGTAATTGGCTTCACAATCCTGAAATGGACCGATTTGAGATCCTGGGATGTTTCCGTTCAACCAGGATTTTGGATAGGAAGTCTGATGGGTGGAATAATCTTCGGCATTGGGATGTCTTTTAGTGGTGGCTGTGCATCAGGTACTATCTGGCGGGCTGGTGAGGGACAGGTTAAACTCTGGGTCACACTTGTCACGTTTGCCCTTACAACGTCTTATTTCAGGGACTGGCTGGTTTCAAGTGGATTGAGGTCTAGACTTGGGGAAGAGCTTTTTCTACCAGATATTATAGGTTGGAAGATGGCACTGATCATTATTATTGCCATAATGTTCCTTTGGTATTTGTTGGCTGTTTGGAATGGAATAAGTAAAAAGCTGGTAGTTGTATGATCTTTTGAATTAGGCTGATTCATAAAGTTTTACAAGGAAGGTCTCAATCAGATTGGTTAAAGTAGGAATTCTTAAGTGTACATACATTTAAAACGCAGAAGGAGGTTGAGATGATAAATTAGATTATTTAGGTTACAATAAATGGTGGTTTTGACCGCCGAATCTCCTCCCTGATTTTTTAGCGGGAAGAGAAGCAATCAACACAAATCTATAAGGAGAAAGTTATGAAAAAAAATTCAATATTATTGGCAGCATTTGTTTTCTTGGCCGGAATAATTTCAGGATGTGCAGGAAAAGGAATGCATGCAGGTCATGGAGCACACGGAGCAAAAATTGGAGCACCATCAGAAGGTATGAGTTCTGAGGAGTATCAGTCTTTGATTAGGCTGGACCCCCAGAATACTATGATGGCAAATTTTTCAGCAGCTAAGGGAATGGATGGGTATTTCCTTATTGATAACCAAGGTGAACCTACTGTTTCAGTGGTTGACTATAATTTAGGGGAGACAATCAAAAAAATTAAGCTAAGTGATCCTCCAGGGACCAACTTTAAACGTGCAGGGAATCATCATATTTTCGTAATTCCAGGTGGAAGATATGCCTGGTCTTCTCAGCGCTATGAAAAAGATGTAATGTGGACCATAGATTTAGCAACCCTTGAGGTAGTTGATACTTTTCAATTAAGTATGGGAGGAAAAACGATTAAAGCTCCTCTGCATATTGGATTTGCATATGGAACCCCTTTGGCGGTAGCGGGCAACATCTTAGATAAAAAGAAGGGATATCTAACTTTTTTGAGAACCGACACTCGCCGTCCTTCCCACATAGTTGAACTAAGTTGCCCTGGAGCTAGAGACGCAATGTTTACATTTGATGACTCTAAAGTTTTTACTACTTGTCAGCAGGAACCGAAGGGTGCTTCGATTGTTGATGTAAATGCAAGAAAGGAAATCAAATTTATTCCTATTAAGGGAGGAAGAGCTGGAGGCATGACTGTCGACGGGAAATATTTTCTAGTTAGTGGTAAGCAGGCAGTTGTTCTTATTGATACTGCTACAAATGAAGTTCACAAAACAATTAAAGTTCCAGGCGGTGGAGGGAATTTCACTTGTCTCCCTGATGGATCAAAGTGCTATGTAGGTTTAAGGAAAGACAATTCAGTCGGAGTAATTGATATGGCGAGTCTTGAACTGATTAAAGTCATAAAAACCGGTAAAAACGGTAACCGACTGTACTTAAATCCTGCTAATTCCAGGTACGGAATTTTTACAAATGAATCTGGTAAATCGGAAACTGTATCTGTAATTGATACCCAGAATGATGTTAAGGTTATAGATCTTGAAACAGGTTTGGGACCGCACAATGTTGCTTTTAATCCAGAAGGAACACGAGCAATTATTTCAACAAAAAAGGAAGATGTAGCAACACTTGTTGACACATCATCATCAGATCCTTCTAAGTGGGAAATAATTACCACAGACATTGATTCGGCTGTAGAAAATAACGGTGTGCGCTGGGTACCTAGTCCAAGTGCTATAAAAGCTGCAATGAAAGTATTTGAATCTAAAGATGATCAAATAATGGAAATTGCTGCAGCAGATTAAGTTAAATTAAATGGTGGCCGAAATTCTAAAAATTAGTTTTTTGGCCACCAATTTGTATGTGTCTTTCTGCTCTCAAAAAATTAATTTTTTGACGGACAAAATATTTGCACTAATTTCAGTTCACAGGAGTATTTAATGAAAAATATAGAAAGTATTTCAAGAAGGAAATTTATTAACTATACGATGGTTGGAGGGCTAATGGTTCCTCTCCTGTCAGTAATTCCTTCATCAAATGACGCTCACGGCGCAATTTTTCAAACCCCTAAAGATTTAGAAAATTTGACGGAATTGGAAAGGATCCATTTGCCTAAAATAGCATTGCCACCAGTTGTTGAAGATGGTGCCCAGGCATCAATAGTTTGTAGTGTTGACCACCCTATGGAGGAAGACCACTATATAAAAAGCATTCAAATTATGAATTTTGAAGACCCTGTGGTAATTAAAGGGAAATTTTTCCTTACCCCTGCTAACGGGGAAGCATATATAAGTACTCAAATTCGTCTTTCTGGAGGCGAGGGAACAGTTTGGGTAGTAGCAGAGTGTAACAAGCACGGAAAATGGGCAGCAAATAAAAAGGTGACTGTGGCAGCTGGAGGTTGCTAAAGTGTTTGGCAGCTCTTACTGGGCAAAAATTTTTTTCCCCGAGGCCTGTTTTGCATGTGTTTTTTTATTAATTTTGCTAACGCATGCACCCAACGTATTTGCTTCTGCGACTGAGCAAATCAGGATAATTACCACAAACGATTTACACTCCTATTTAAGGCCAATCTATTATCGCTACCTTGATGACATCAAACCCTGGGGGAAGGTATCCAGGGAAGGTGACTACGTCAATAAAGCCAAAATTGAGGGTAAAATCGGTGGTATGGCATATGTAGCATCCATGATCAAGAAATTAAAGGCAGAGAAACCCGGGAGAAATCTCGTGTTTGATGCTGGTGATACTTGGCACGGTGGAGGAATTACTTATTTTGACAAGGGCGTTGCAATGGTTAAGATCATGAACGCTATTGGCTATGATGCAATGGTTCCAGGTAATTGGGAATTCTTCTATAAAAATGATCATTTCCTTGATCTTATTGATTCAGCTAAATTTCCGGTAATTGCCTACAATCTCACTGACAAAGAATGGGAAGAGCCTGCGCTTGATCAGTATATCATCCGCAAAGTAGGGCAACTAAAAGTTGCTATTGTTGGCTATACTTATCCTTGGACAGCCCTGACATCAGCAATTGCAGGTGCAGCTAAATGGTATAAGTTTGGGATTAAAGAAGATGAAGCAAGAGATTTATTGGCGGAAATAAGAAAAAATGAAGATCCGGACCTGGTAGTATTTATTTCACATGGAGGGTTCGGTCTTGATCAAAAATTTGCTAAAAGAGTAGATGGAATCGATGTAATGCTAAGTGGACACACCCACGATGAAGTATTGGATCCTGTAGTTTGGAATGATACACTAGTCTTTCAGGGAGGTGCTCATGGGAAATATGTAGTTAGTCTGGACCTGGAAATCAAAGATAAAAAAATTGTTGATTTTGAGTATCGGCTCAATAAGGTTATGCAGAACAGGATTGATCCTGACCCTGATGTTTCAAAATTAGTAGAAGAGGCATACCTTCCTTATGTTTCTGAATTGTCAAAAACAATAGGTAGCTCTGATGTTTTAATGCATCGGCGGGACTTTTGGCAGAGTACAGTCGGTAACCTGATTACAGATGCAATGAGGGAAATCCATAAAACTGACATAGCCTTTTTCCCAGCCTGGCGTTTTGGAGCCTCGATATTGCCAGGAGAGATAACCAAGGAGGATATTTATAATGTTATTCCGACAGAAGGTCATATATTTACCTTTTCAATGAGGGGTAAAGAGATAAAAAATCTCCTTGAAAATATATTAAGTTCAGTAGTAAACAGAGATCCATATACCAGGGTAGGTGGTGATATGATTCGATTTTCTGGAATGAAAATTATTTGTGATCTTGTAAAACCTGCCGGCAAAAGAGTTTTGAAAATAAATATAGGAGGAGAAGAATTTAATCAGGAAAAAACCTACAGTGTTGCTTCTGCCCATACGAGGTTTCAGAATAACCCTCTATTTGGTGCAACTCATGTGAAGGATACCAGGAGAATGATTGTAGAAGAATTAATTAGCTACATTGAGAAAAAATCTGTAGTAAATTCAACCATAGATGACCGGATCAAAGTATTAGCTTTTGAGTAATTTAAAATCATTGGCTTAAAAATTTTAACTCGAGAAGAAGTATGGAAGAAAAGATAAGACCACCTCGCTTAAGAATTTCCAGGCGAATCAAGAAAAATAAGGTTTTCAAGGTTAAGGTAAAGTTTGACCACCCATCATTCACAGGACTGGCAATGGCTGATGACACATCAGATCCTGTTTTTAACAGGGCAATTCCTGTTACGTTTATAAGAAATATGCTCGTATACTACGGAGATGAACTTGTCAGCCGCTTAAGGTTATCTTCAGGTATTGCCGATGAGCCATTATTTACATTTAAATTAAAAGCCATTAAGGAAGCACCAGTAAAGGTTGTATTCATAGATAATTTTGGTAAACGCTGGGAAGCTTCTAAAGAAATAAAATTTAAAGGCTAAATTCAATATTTTTTTAGCCATTTGTTAACGCCTGAAACAAATTATATTATGAAGAAATTTTCAAAAATTTTTGTGATTTCTTACTGTTTTTCTTTTCTCTTTTTCCAGACAATTTTCGCTGGAACAGTGGTAGATAAATTTAAAATTGAGGGAATTCGTACCATTGCCAGTACAAAAGCATTGCAGTCAGAACTTCCAAAAAAACTGGATATTAAAATTTTAGATTTAAATCTGAAAAGTACGGATTCTGGATGGCCGGTTCTTAGAGTAGAATATGATCCGGAAATTATTTCTAAAACCAAAATTGAAACAGCCATCGGCGAAATAGAAGATCCTGCTGGACACAAGTATAAAGTGCATAAAGGACCACTGAATGCCAATGCAGATCTTATTGAAGAAGAGAATAAGGCTATGATGAAATTTGGAGATTTGACCATGGATTTAAAACAGGTTAATAATCCGACAGTCGATTTTGATTCTTCGATCAAACGTGGAAAGGACATGTTTGTAAAAAACTGTGCTAAGTGCCATGGGCTGAACGGGAATGGATATGGAGTAGTTGCCCACGGATTTACAACTTGGCCGAGACAGTTGTGGGCATGGTATAAAGCAGATAGTGCAGCTGATAGTTACTTGTATTGGATAATTGAAAATGGTAAATCAGATATGCCACCTTGGGGACTCGTTCTTTCGGAGGAAGAAAGATGGGATTTGATAAACTATATTAAAACAATAAAAAAACCTGAAGGGAATTAATAATTAATATTCATAACCAGTTAAAAGCATTATGAATCCATAAAAATATCCACTATGGACGTTTCAGAAGATATTGTAACGAGACATTTTTCTGGAATGAACTTTGATGAGGTGCTTGAATACTTGATCCAGGAAGTTAAAGCCCGAAACTATGTTATTACTCGTATAAACAATATTGATAATATACATGACCGTCTTAACGAAGATGCTGCAAAAAAGTTAAAATTCAAATTTTACAAAATTGTGGAATTTTGTAACCTGGAAAGTTGCAGCCAGCTGATTTCCACTGACCTTACAGCTGGTGTTTTTATGCCTGTGAAATTTGCAGTCTATCAAGCAGATAACAAAGAAAAAGTAATTATCTCCTTTTTAAAACCTACCGCTTTTGCCAGTATTTTCAATTCTGATGGAATGAAGAGAATTGCAGAAATATTAGAAAAAGACATGTATGAAATTCTGGACGAAATTATTTTCTAAATGTGAAGTACTTTTTTTAATAGCCTTCCCAATATCAGTTAATTCTCAAATTGTTACATCTCTTAACGCCAATCAGGAAGCCGAATCAGGAACAGAAATAGCTCACGGAGTAGATTCTACTCAAAGGTCTGAAGATTTTAGAACATCCCTTTTCTATTTAGGTGAGAGTCCTCTTTTGCATCAAATTAAAAGTCTTTCGAATATCAAACAATCGTAAGTATCCCTGATTCTAATCATGCATAGACTCCCTGCTCACCTGTGGTACACTGCAATCACTAGATGTCTGGTATGTTTCTTAACGGCACTGATTATTCTGATCTCCACTGCAACAGCTTTTGAGCATGAAGGGTCATCGGTAAATTTTCAGGATTACAGCCGTGATGTAATCAGGAAAAACAGAGAGAAAAACAAACCGTATTTTCTGCTGTTTGCCGCTCAGTGGTGTCACTGGTGCGACATTTTCAATGAAGAAACACTGAGCAGGAAAAGAGTGTATACTTACCTGCGAGATCATTTTACGAACATATTTATAGACGCTGATATCCATAGCTCTGCCTACCGTAAATACAAGGCGACCGGTGTGCCTTTCACTGTATTTTTAAATCCTGACGGTTCCATCTATTACAAGTATGCAGGAGCACTTTATGCGGACGAATTCCTTGAGGTTATACAGGATGTTCACAAAAATATTTCTGAAAACAGATCTGTGGATGGGGAGGAAAATTCTCAAATAGAGTATGCACCTCCGTCTGAACTTAAAACAGCCAACCTTGTAAAAATACGTGAAATGTTCCACCAGGGAATTCTAGACAACTTTGACTTGAAAGAGTACGGCCTTGGTACAGGTGAAAAATCCATACTTCATCAATCCTTTATATACTTGCTAGATTCTTTGAGAGGACCAGACAGGGAAGATGCCATTCGATGGATCACCAGGACTCTTGAAAAAGCAGTTGAGCATATTTACGACCCGGTGGAAGGTGGATTTTTTAGGTATGCTGAAAAAAAGGACTGGCAAATACCACATTATGAAAAAATGGCTGACCTGAATGCCGGTGCTGTTATGATTTTGTATGAAATCAACAAACATAGTCCCTCTCCTGATTTGAAAAAAGCCGCGGATAAAACCGTACAATATTTGACTTCAACATTGTATGATCCGAATATAGGCTCGTTTTTGAGTTTCCAGGAAGCAGATACTTCATACTATTTTCTGAATGCTAAACACCGTAAGAATGAGCAGCGGCCCAATGTAGTGGAAAAGGTTTTTACCGACCGACTTGCAAAAACTCTTTTTTATCTGATAGATGTGCTCGACTACACCATGCTGAATTCACTGGAGGAAAAGGTAACTAAGTCTCTTGATTTCATGGCAGAAATGATTCTCGAGAATGACCAGCTATACCATTACTATTCTATTTCAGAAAGGCAGTGGTTAAACAGCGGCAGTTTGCCTGACCACGCCTATTCTGCAAGACTGTTTCTCAAAGCAGCCACAAAATTTATAAGCACGCGCTACCATGAGGTTGCCATGAAGATTCTACGGTTGTCAAAGGCAAGATTCCACGACGCAGAAAAAAAGATTTTTTTTGATCCATCTATGGACAGTTTAGATGATGTAGAGTATCTGATGGAGATGAACGGACTGTTTTCCCAAATGATGTTAGACATGGAAATAATCCAGTGGACATACGATGATCATCGAAACCAAATAGAACCTATGATTACCTATTTTTCTGCAATGGATGAAATGCTTGAAGACCAAATATGGGATGCTGAAAACTGGCAGTTTGCTGAGCGTTATGTCCCTTACTTGAGAACTGTGGATAAATACCTTGCTTCCAGTGAATAAAGGGTTCCAGCATGTTCGACGTTCACTACTAAAGACCTCCGATTATTTTCATAATTCAATTCAGTATGTTTTAATACTGAACCTGATTTAATTTCAGATTTTTTTCTTGCAAATAAAGGGCATATTGATATATTCGATATATTGTACTATTGTTTAATATATTGAATCATTTAAGATTTTACTAAACTATTACTAAATTTAACTTGTGATCCTGAATGTATGTTTAGGATCTTATTCTAAACCAGGAAGTGATAAGATTTGCTGCTTGTATCGAGATATAAAGCTAAAGTTAGTAATTAAAGTATCTAATGAAAACTATTGTCCCACGGTATTCACAGTATAATTTTTAGATTAAATTGAAAAAAAGGAGAGTTATGGGAGTATTGATTGAAATACCTTCTGCATTAAAACAATATGTAAACAACCAGGATGAGGTCGAAGTTGTCGGTAGCTCAGTTGAAGAGGCATTAGATTCTTTGTGCGCACAATTCACTGAACTCAAACCGAACCTGTTTGACGAAAATGGTATTGTCAGAAATTTTATCAACGTCTATCTCAATGATGATGACATTCGTTATGCTGAAGGCATGAACAGTGCGGTTAAGGACGGAGACAGCATTCAGATTGTCCCTTCAGTTGCGGGAGGATCTGTATAAAGCTAAAGAGGGCAAAATGACTTTAAATAATGAGGAAATCAACCGCTACAGCCGGCACCTGACCCTGCCTGAAGTAGGCATGGGAGGTCAGTTGAAGTTAAAAGAGGCTAAAGTACTGATGATTGGAGCAGGGGGTCTGGGTTCACCACTGGGAATGTATCTGGGTGCTGTGGGAATAGGGAAAGTCGGGTTAGTTGATTTCGATGTGGTTGATCACACAAATTTGCACAGACAGATCGCTCATGCCGCCTCTGATGAAGGCAGGCCGAAAGTGCACTCTCTGCGCGACACAATTCTTGCGGGCAATTCCAATATTGAAGTGGAAGTGCATAATATCCGCCTTGAGCGTGAGAACGTTCTGGAACTGTTCGGGCAATATGACATCATTGCTGACGGATCTGATAATTTTGAGACTCGATACCTGATCAATGATGCTGCATATTTTACTAAAAAGCCGCTTGTATCTGCCTCAATTTTCCGTTTCCAGGGACAGATAACAATCTTTGATCCTGAGTCCGGCGGGCCGTGTTACCGGTGTCTCTATTCAGAACCGCCTCCTGCCGCATTGGTTCCAAGTTGAGAAGTTGCCGGTGTCCTGGGCGTGCTCCCGGGAGTTGTTGGACTGATACAGGCCACGGAGGTAATTAAGCTGATTCTGGAGAATGGAGTTCCCCTGAAGGGACGATTGCTCTTGTATGACGCCATGAAGATGAATTTCAAAGAGGTACGTGTACGCAAAGACCCAGAATGCGCTCTCTGTGGAGAACATCCTACCGTTACTGAGTTGATTGATTACAGGGAATTTTGTGATATTCAGCTACCGGGAACTGCAGTACAAGGAGAATTTGATGAGGACTCATTTGAGCTTTCGCCTCTGGAATTCAAAAAAGCACTTGAACAGGACGCTGCAGCAGTGCTTGTTGATGTTCGCGAACAATATGAATGGGACATTTGCTACATTGACGGCGCAAGGTTACTGCCAACCAGCAGTTTTGATCCGGCGACCAGCGGACTGAACAAGGAGGCGCCGATATATTTATATTGCTACAAGGGTCAGCGTTCAATGACGGCACTGAAGGAGCTATGGAACGCTGGTTACAAAAATCTTAAAAACCTGAAGGGTGGCATTGATCTCTGGGCGGAAGAAGTTGATCCAAATATGCCGCAATATTAATTTCAGGTAGTCCCTTTCCAAACAACAAATTCATTTTCAGTTAACAAAGGAGTTTAAGTGGAGATTCCGGAAGAAATTTTAGCAGAGTGTCACGCTCATGGCGTTGATGCATATCCGGAAGAGACCTGTGGCTTTATCACAGGTAACCGTGATGATCCGAACTCTCTTGAGACTGTATGGCCGATGCGAAATATCATGAATGAACTTCATGAGAAAGACCCGGCACAGTATCCTCGCACCGCCCGTGATGGTTATATAATTGATCCTCTTGAACAACTGAAACTTGAACGTTCCCTTAAAAAAGAGGGAAAGGAGATTAAAGTAATTTATCACAGCCATCCGGATGTTGGAGCTTATTTTTCAGAAAAAGACAAGGAGGATGCACTGTGGAACGGGAAGGCCAGATATCCCGGAGTAAAATTTTTAGTCTGTGGAACAACCGGAGGAAAACCTGACGGTGCGATTATTGCGGACTTCAATCAGGGCAGCGGTGATTTTGATATAACACCAGTTACTGTAAATTCAACCGAAGCGTCTGCTGGCATTGTAGGCGGTGCCTTTGGGATTACCGGGATCCTACCCACCATTGATTTCATTCATGAGTGGAAAAATGGAAATCGTGAACTGCAACACGGTTATTTTCGGTTTGTCAAACAAAGGCAAATCAAGGAACTGCAGGAAGAAATTTGTTCTCGCACCGGAGCAAAGTACGCCCTCACCTTCTGCTCAGGAATCGCTGCGTTATTTGAATTGTTAATTTACCTTCGCGAGACCCTTTCAAACATCAATCTTTATTTTTCATCAGATACAGCACTTTCAGCCGGTGATATTCAAAATCTGGAAATTTCCTGCAAATTGCTTGATCTGGAAAATCTGATCAGGCCTGACTTGCTGTCTGCAAAGAACGGAGATGTTTTGTTGCTGGCCATGGAAGTTCCGGAATTATTTATAAAAGAAAATACCCAATGGCTGGAAAAATTAAAGCACCAGAGAGTGACTGTTATTTTTTACTCATCAAATCTTCCTGTTATTAATGAATGGCCCGATGGACTCACTTACTGGATAACTGGAATCAGCAGTTCGGAATTAAATGATAAACTTTTTGGAATTGAAGGGGGCATAGTTCTTAGCAATGCGGACAGGCAAATTGCAGAGCTGATAGAGAGCTGTAAAAGAAGCGGGCCGGTTCTTTCTGCACGTAGTGCCGCAGTTCTTCTGGAATTGATGAAGGATCAGGAAACAGATCTGAATGGCATTGCTCAACTATCCGGAATCAACAAACTCAAAGCAGGTTCAAAACATGAGGAGTTGATCTCAAAAAAGTTGTGTGAGTGGGAACATGCAGCAGACTGTTTTCTGTTCCCTTCAGGAATGTCGGCAGTTCATAGCGTGATGAATCTGCTGCGCAATAAAAGCAGGCCACAAGTTATCGTGATCGGGTTAATGTACAGCGACAGTTACAACCTGCTTATGAATCCTGGACGATCATCCAGATGGGAAGCTGAATTTGTCGGGCTGGACGAACTGGAAAGGCTGCCTCAGATTATATGTGAGAAGACGGCAATGATTGTCACTGAGACAATAACTAATCCTCTGGTGGAGATTCCCGATTTAGAAAGGATAGGTGGAATAGCATCTGCACATGGAGTGTCTTTTGTGGTAGATAACACAGTTGCCTCTCCGGCAAATTGCCAGCCTCTGGATTTTGATGCTGATTATGTTATACACAGCACCACCAAATATTTGAGCGGGAGCAACGATCACGCCGGTGGGGCTGTGATGGTAAAAAATTCCAGTGGGGCCTCTGCCTTGGATAATTTCCAGAGATGCTGGGGAATGAGAATTTCCCCCCTGGAGTCGGCAGTTCTCTGGGAATGTATGCAGGACTTTCAAGAACGGATTCAACGCTTTAACACTAACTGCTCTGTCATTGCGAAATTTTTATCAGCGCATTTAGCGGTTGATTTTGTATACCATCCATCCCTGAATTCTCATTCTTCATATTATACTGCAAAAAAACTTCTCAGTGGAAATGGAGGAGTGGTCAGCTTCACCCTAAAGGATGAAAGTGAAAATGCTTTGAAGAAATTTTATGACAGAGAATTCTCTTCTATGATCAAAGCTCCGTCAATAGGTTCAAATCAGACACTAATTTGCCCTTATACTTTACTGACAAACTATTTCTACACTGATGAGGAACTCAAGGAGATCAAGCTTCCACGTCACCTGATCCGTATCTCTGCAGGGTGTGAAACAGAAATTGACGGAATTTTAGAAGATTTGGACTTTGCCCTGAAGAGAACTATTCAGTAAAATAACAAGCTAGATTGGATCTGGCACAAAGCCTCTGACTGCTTCAGAT
>LULM01000086.1_pt1 | contig 19538 bp, 33 predicted proteins | sample 728151 | NCBI WGS metagenome assembly LULM01 (sample SAMN03860289, study PRJNA289734) | marine metagenome | biome: seawater column; feature: ocean; material: water; isolation source: Red Sea water column Station 149 - depth 200m | place: Saudi Arabia: Red Sea | collected 2011-10-15 | depth 200 m
ACACAGGAGCGTATATGCTCACTGGTACGTTGGGCGGTACTAAAGTGGAACAGACTGTGGATAAGATACTCACCCCACTCTATGAAAACCAACCCGTACTACATAGAAACTCCTTAGAAAAGTCCTGGAGAGAATACCTACCATACGCTGGGTTTAGTGGGTTTATGGCTTATGAGGTAGTTAGTGATCTAAGGTGGACTGTGCACCTACAAAACGCGGACGATATATACTCGTGGGCTAATGCAGGTCCAGGAGCTCAAAGAGGGTTGAACAGAATACACGGTAGGCCCGTCAATCAAACTATCAAAACCCATCAGCTAACAGAAGAGATGAAAGATTTATTAGACCTCTCAACAGAAATCGAGACCTATCCTTCTGAGGAGGGTATGCAAGACCACCTCAGGTATCTAGCATATTGGATAGACGGACTAGAGATGAGAGATATTGAACACTGCCTCTGTGAATACGATAAGTATGAAAGGGTAAGGCTAGGGGAAGGCCGACCCAGAGCAAAATATAAGTACAAAGGAGGATAGTATGCCAGCAAATTTTAGAGACATTCAATCATTGGCAGATATAGATGTACAAAAATTGAAGAAAGCAGAAACAAGCTATGGAGACAGCTGGCGTGACCGTGGTGGGGTAGGCGCATTTATGATGCTGGCTCGTAAATGGGATAGGATTGAGAATCAGGTTAAAAAAGATGGTTGGGATATATTCCACACAATCTCTCAAGATTCCAGCGACACAGGGATACTAGACGACATACGAGATCTAAGAAGGTATCTTCTTTTAGTTGAGTCTTATACAACTAAAAATCGGTTGGTAAAAGGGGAAGAAGAACCAACTGAACCTATGTTCCCAGACCAACCTGAGTTTCCATCAACAAGAAAAGAGAACTAAAATGCAAAGTAAAATAGAAGTCAAGCTAATTGACACAAGGTTACCAGATAAGTGTGACACCCCAATATTACCTGAGTATGCTACCGCAGGGTCTGCAGGATTAGACTTACGATCAGGCGAGGGGTTTATTCTCAAACCCGGAAGTTCACATAAATTCCATACAGGGATAGCTGTGTTTTTAAATGACCCAAGTATCTGTGGCCTGTTGGTTCCTCGCTCTAGTTTGGGCATAAAAAACATACACCTAACCAATACGCTTGGTATCATAGACTCAGACTATCAGGGTGAATTGATTGTGCCGCTAACAAACAATGGAGACAAACCTTTTCACGTGAAGGTTGGACAACGAATAGCTCAACTAGTGGTAATGCCCGTCGTACATGTGCACTGGTTACCTGTTCTTGATTTTAGCGGTGTCACTAAAAGAAACCAAGGCGGTTTCGGCAGCACAGGAGAAGAGTAATGAAGATATATATTCCCACAAGAGGACGAGCATATAATCAGGAAACCTTGAACTGGTTCCCTAAAAGTATGCAAACTGATGGCTCTGTGGTTCTAGTCGTAGACCCGGATGAACTGGACCAGTACCACAATTACCCAGACACACCTAAGATGGTTATTCCTGAGGGGCTAAAAGGTATAGGTCCAAAAAGGAAGTACATAGTAGAGAACACAGACGACCCACGCATTGTCATGTTAGATGATGACCTACGTTTTTATATTCGTAAAAGCCCGACAGATTGGCATCTGAGATATCTAGAGTCTAGTGAGTATCCTGCCTTGTTCGGGTTATTAGATGAGTGGATGGACCAAGGTTACGCTCATGTTGGGGTAAGTGCTAGAGAAGGTAATAACCGTGTAGAAACCCTATCGGTTGAAAACACCAGATATATGAGAGTGCTGGGATATAACCTTGATGCCTTTCCCTCTGATGTAGAGTGGGGTCGGACACAGGTGATGGAGGATTTTGATATTTCTCTACAGCTTCTTAGAAGAGGGAAAGCGTGTAAGGTAAGTTATTACTACGCACAAGGTCAAAAATCCTCTAACGCCGACGGTGGCTGTAGTGAATGGCGAACGATAGATGTACATAACGCAGGAGCGGAAAGGTTGCATGAGCTTCACCCAACCTGTGTAAAGGTGGTAGAAAAACAAACTAAAACAGCTTGGAACGGCTTACCTCGTAAAGACGTGGTTATAGGTTGGAAAAAAGCATATAAAGAAGGGGTGGAAAATGCAAGTAATTGAGGTAAGAAACGTACACGATGCTCTATTGAGAGGGTTGGAACTTCTCGAGGTTCACGGTATAACTAGAGACAGTAGGAATGGTTCGGTAAGAGAGTCTGAGTGTCCAGTCACCACGGTATACCACAGACCACAAGAAAGAGTGTTGTTTTGGGAGCAGAGAGATGCTAACCCATTCTTTCATTTTATGGAGAGTTTGTGGATGCTTGGGGGCAGACATGACTTGGACTATGTCTACCAATTCAACAAGGGTATGAAGCGGTACAGCGATGACGGTAAAACTCTGTGGGGAGCGTATGGCTGGAGATGGAGAGAGTACTGGACAGACCGGACAAATGATCAGTCTATAGACCAACTCAGTATAATCATAAAAAGACTAAAAGAAGACCCAACAGATAGACGCTGTGTTTTACAGATGTGGGACGCAGTATCCGATTTAGATAGAGACGGTAAGGATGTACCGTGTAACACTTCTATTTATTTCAAGATTGATGCTGATAATCGATTACAGATGACGGTCTGTAATAGGTCAAACGATATCATCTGGGGAGCGTATGGGGCCAACGCTGTACACATGTCAATGTTGCAAGAGTACATGGCGGGAGCTTTACGCGTGAATGTCGGTAAGTATTATCAAGTGAGCGACAACTATCACGCCTACACAGAAGTTTTTGATAAACTAGTGGACAAGTTTTCAGAGATCGATGCGTTTGATTTTTTCACAATGAAAGACCTCATCAACTCAAACCCATACCGAACAAACCAAACATACTACCCTATGGTGAACGCCACCATAGAGGACTGGGATTTAGACTTATTAAAATTCTTGGGCAGGACTCCCTTTCAAAAGGGTGTTGAATACAGTGAACCATTTTTCTCAGACGTAGCCGTACCTATACAGGACGCTTGGTGGCACTGGAAGTTGGACGAACAGAAAGAAGCTATACTAGAAATAGCCAAGTGTGAAGCCAGCGACTGGAGAAAAGCATGCTGGGATTGGTTTAGCAGACGAATGAAAGACAACGAATATACCTGGAGTAGTCATGATTGAACAATGGTCTTACAGCCGACTAAGCTGTTTTGAAAAGTGCCCTAAACAAGCAGAGTTTAAGTTTATCAAAAAGATAAAAGAACCTGGAAGTCCAGCAATGGATAGAGGAAAGGATATGCACAAACTCTGTGAAGAATATATCAGAGGTAATTACGAAGAGATACCTTCTCAGCTCAAAGAGTTTGAAGAGGCGTTTGAAGTTCTAAGAGACTTGTACATTCACGGCCATGTGTTTTGTGAAAGTGACTGGGCTGTAGATAAAAACTGGCAGAAAACTGGTTGGTTTGAAGAGGACACATGGGGTAGAGCTAAGGTAGACGCCTTTGTGTACGAGGAGGGAATCTCTAAAGAGGCTCGTGTTATTGATTTTAAAACAGGACGTTACGACGGTAATCAAGAAACACACAGAGAGCAGTGTGAGCTTTACGGTGCTGTAGCACTAAGCCGTTACCCAGAGCTAGAAAGTATCCAGACAGAAATGTGGTACTTGGACCATGGTAAGATAGATAGGTACATCTACACACCACAAAGCATAAAAGCTAAACAAGAAAAATTGAATCAACGAGCACTCGCTATGACTACGGCTGAAGAGTTTCCTGCCAACCCTTCTAAGTTCAAGTGTAAGTGGTGTTATTTCGGTAAACAAAATATGTGTAGGGAGGCTGCAGCGTAAATGACTCAAGAACTATTGTTCCCACCCGAGGCTGACTGGAAACCACCGACCTCTTTCCCTGACCTGACTAACGTAAAAGAGTTAGCCATTGACTTAGAGACTTGTGACCCATGGCTCATGTCTCATGGTCCAGGGTGGGCGTTCAAGGACAGAGGAGATATCATAGGTATAGCGGTAGCTACTGAAGGATACAAGGGCTACTTTCCTATTGCGCACACAGCTGGCGGCAATTTAGATGGGGAGGTAGTCCGTAGATGGTTTCAAAAACAGTTAGACGCTCCTAGCGAAAAAATATTCCACAACGCTCAGTACGATGTAGGCTGGTTAAGGCGTGCGGGTTACGAGATAAGTGGAACTATACACGATACCATGATGGCTGCGCCTCTACTGAATGAGAACCAGTACAGCTACTCTTTGAATACGCTGGGTAAGCTATACCTCAGTGAAGAAAAAGATGAGTCTATGCTGGACGAAGCTGCACAGGCTTTTGGTGTTGACCCCAAGGCTGAGATGTATAAATTAGAGGCTAAGTATGTAGGAGCTTATGCAGAACAGGATGCCGACCTGACCTATAGACTATGGCAAATATTAAAAGAAGGTGTGTCAACAGAAGACGTTGCAGATATCTATAAGCTAGAAACCTCTCTCATACCTATACTCATAGACATGCGTAGCATGGGGGTGAGGATAGATGTAGACAGGGCTGATCAAGTAAAGAAGCAGTTACAAAGAGAAGAGAATAAAATAACAAAAGAAATTAAACGGTGGTATGGGGTAGAACCTGACTTATGGGCAGCTCAATCGCTAGCTCAGGTTTTTGATAGAGCTGGTCTAGACTACCCGAAAACTCCTAAGACTCAGGCACCTAGTTTTGTCGCTAGTTGGCTGGAGGATCACGACCATAAACTTCCCATGGCCATTGCCAAAGCTAGAAAACTTAACAAAGCCAGAACCACATTTATAGATAAGATGATACTAGAGCATCTTGTTGACGGCAGAATACACGGTGAGCTACACCCACTAAGATCTGATAACGGAGGCACAGTTACAGGAAGGTTCAGTTGTTCTAACCCTAACCTTCAACAAGTTCCCGCACGTGATCCTATGATCGGGAACTTGATACGCAGCCTTTTCATACCGGAACAAGATTTTCATTGGGGGTGTTTTGATTACTCTCAACAAGAACCTCGTCTCACGGTTCACTACTCTGTCCTTACTCAGCAGGAAGGTGCGGAAGAAGCTGCTCTGGAGTATGCCTATGATGACGCAGATTTTCACCAGATTGTAGCAGACATGGCTAACATAAGTCGTAAGGAAGCTAAGATTATCAACCTAGGACTGAGCTACGGTATGGGTAAAGATAAGCTAACCACTCAGCTAGGAATCAGCCCAGAGGAGGCTGAAATATTATTTGATCAGTATCATGAGCGTGTACCGTTTATCCGTGGCCTACGCGACTCTGCGGCTCGTATGGGTTCTAACAGGGGTTTTGTTAAAACACTATTGGGCCGTAAGTGCCGATTCAACCTTTACGAACCGTTTGACCGCAGGGAGCTGCCGTTACCGTTAGAACGCGCCATGGATGAATATGGCGGCAGATTGAAAAGAGCCTACACCTATAAAGCAATGAACCGTTTAATACAGGGTTCAGCAGCAGACATGACTAAAAAAGCCATGGTTGACTTAGCTAAGGAGGGGTTCTTAGCCCACACTCAAGTACACGATGAGTTAAACATTTCTGTGAGCGATAAGAAAGATTGTGAAAAAGCCATAGAGATTATGAGGGACTGCGTTGAATTAAAAGTACCTAATAAAGTAGACGCAGAGATAGGTAAGAACTGGGGGGATGTTGTACACTACGAGGACTATTTCAATGACAAGACGTGAGTTAAAAGATCTATACTTTAATGTCCACATGACCTACACAAATAGCCACATTACGATGGAGGATCTCGGACTGAAGTATGGTCTTACTAAACAAAGAATTTGGCAGATCATTCGGTTCTGTAAACTCGGCAACGGTAACTACTATAAAGGTCTTGAAGAATACAATAATGTGTACAGAAGCTACAGAGAAGAGTTCCCAGATGCGAATGTTAAAACTCTTAACGAGTTAATGCGTGATTGGATGTCACTTAAAAAGATCAGGCTGATAAAGACTAAAAAGTAATGGGAAAAATAAATTCAAGAAACAAAGGTGCAAGTTTTGAAAGAGACATTGCGAATAAACTCAATACATTTTTTGAAGAAAAAGGAATTGATTACAAAGTCAAAAGAAACCTAGAGCAGTATCAAGAAAAAGATCTCGGCGATTTAAACATTCCCAAGCACACAATAGAGTGTAAGCGATATCACAATGGCAACTGGTATAGAGAGGTTTGGTGGGAACAGGTAACTGCTGCGTGTGGAGAAACTATTCCTGTTCTGATATGGAAGTACAACCACCAGCCAATCAGAGTTTGTCTTCCCCTCTACGTTCTAACAAGCGGTGAAAGAGACTTGACAAAGACCGCTGTAATAACCTTTGAAGATTGGCTAGACATTGTTGCTAATATTCTTTAAGATTATCCTATACTCTTAAGCTAACCAATATATCATAACCCTATATTTAGTAGTTACAGGCCAAGCATACAGCTAACCGCTACTAAATAAAGAAAGGAGAAACTTATGGTTGCTGCTGTAGAAACAATGGCTTATGCTGGAGAAGTACCTTGGCATGGCCTGGGTGTTAAGGTTGAGGATAACCTAACGCCTGAAGAAATGTTGATTGCTGCTGAGCTTGATTGGACAGTAAGTAAGCGTCATTTATTTACACACGCGGACCCCGACGTAAACGCCTCTAACGATTTAATCGGTGTAGAGGACTACTACGTGTTAGTCAGGGACAGCGATAACAAAACCTTTGGCCCATGTGGTAAACGGTTCGTACCCAGTCAAAACAGGGACGCTTTTGAATTTTTCAAAAAGTTTACCGACGCTGGCCAAATGACCATGGAAACTGCAGGCTCTCTTAAAGGAGGCGAGCAGGTGTGGGGTTTAGCTAACGTCAGTAAAGATTTTACCCTTCCTGGCGACGACCGTGTACTGGGCTACCTACTAGTGAGCGTGTCTCATAAGTGGGGTAAGTCTAATGAGATACGGTTTACACCCATTCGCGTAGTTTGTAACAATACGTTGACCATGGCTCTAGCTGACCGCACTAGAGCAGGGTTTAAGATGCCTCATGTTAAAGCCTTAGACAGTGAGGTTTTCGGCGCAGCTGAAGAAGCCCTCGGCCTAGCGGGTGAGAGAATGAAAGAGTTTAAAGAAAGCGCAGAGTTTCTTAGCTCTAAGAAGTTTAACAAAAACTCAGTCGTTACTTACATCGCTGACCTGTTTCAACCGGACTTACTAGAAGCCCAGAAGGAAATAGAAACGATGAGTGACACTCGCGCCATCGCTACCCGTCAATCTATGGTTGATGAGTTTAAGCGTATCCCTAGCATGGTGCACCAAGCTATAGATGAACAGCCCGGAGCTGCCCTCAAGTCCTCTAAAGGTACTTGGTGGGGGGCTATGAATGCTGTTACGTTTGTGGTTGACCATAAGTGGGGTCATGACCGCGACGCTTCCCTCCATAACGCATGGTTCGGTAACCGTGCCTCCCTCAAGCAAAGGGCTATGAACAAGGCGATAGAGTACGCCGAAGCTGCATAGACCACTAAAGGAACGGTGTCAAACTTATTGACACTGTTCCTTTACTTTCCTGTCCTTGATTTTTAACCTTAACTCAGGTTAAATAAGAAACGAGAAACAAGATTAAGAGGACCACATGCACGACCCCGTAGAGACTTTAGTTTTTGTTGCTAACACCCCTGATGGCATCGACTGGACTAGAATAGTTTTAACCGACAACTCAAAAATCGGTGACCTGATAGCAGGTTCAGCATACTTTAGTGACCCCGCTAAGTACTCCGCTCCTCCTTGGCTATCTACACAAAAAGCCACGGAAATTTACGAACTGCATACAGGCGAGAGAAAAACATTTGAAAGTAGAAAAGAAGCCCACAATATTTTTTGGAACTATTTTAGACCTTTCGTGAAACCCGCAGAAGAAAAAGATTTTGGCAAGGCTGCTCATCTAAGGAAGCCTGAAGAAAAACAAACTGAAACTAAAACAGGAGAAAAGATGGCCGCTACAGTGAAAAAACCAGAACCAACTAAGCGCACCAGAGTCACCATAGACCCTAGCTCAAAGATAGCAGCAACAGGTAAGCAGCCTAAGTCTGAGAAAAACGCAGCTCGTCTCGCGTTTTATAGGAGGTCTAAGCTCAGTACGATTTTAGAAAAACACCCCGAGATAACACTAGCTGATATCAAATACGATATCAAGTGTGGATACGCGGAAATACTGGCGTAATGCAAGGCCGCTGGAGCGTGTTTTTAACTAGCCTTATAGTTACCTACCTAACCCTAAAGAATTTAGTGGAGCGTAAATGCAGCCCCCTCCAACCCCACCGTATCTAGTAAAAAACTTTATTTTAACCATAAAAGCAGAGTGGATGCTTGATAAAACTACTCTTGAGTTAACCAGAGATTCTATGGACAGCTTGAAGGCGTTTCAGGAAAGTGACGGTCAGCTCAGTGTAGAAAACATACTACAAGAATATGTCACTGACCATGGTCACGATATATACTCAGTCCCTTTGTTTACGGAAGAGTTTTGCTCCACAATGTTGGATGAAATAGAAAATATGAAGGCTCAGTTTTCCTTTGCCCCTAACGAGGGTGAGGACGAACTGAGGCAAATACCTGAAATCGTTTTACATGAAAAATGCCCTGAGTTATTCAACTCGATGCTTGGCGTAGTTTTTAATGTAATGAACCCAATCTTTATGTCAATTTGGCAACGGTATAGCAACGCAGCAGCAAGCATACAGATTGCTAACTACAACATACAAGATAAAAAGCAGGGAGCTTGGCATCATGATCAAACTGCTGACATCAGCATGGTTGTTCCTCTGAACACAGGAAACTACACTGGTGGTGGCACTGAGTTTCATGGCCGAACAACGGTAAAACCATTACCGAATGGTCACGCTTTGTTCTTTCCTAGCTTTACACACATGCACCGTGGACTACCTGTTGAGGAAGACGGTGATCGATATTTATTGGTATTCTGGTTATACGGAGGTGGAAATGAAACATAGAACAGAAATAAAATCTTACGAGGGTTACGAAGACATACTCGACAGAGTTCGAGGAATAGTCAGGGCTAAGTTAGGTGCTCACTACAAAACTCAAGAGGTGCTCAAAGAAATAAACGCCTTTGAAGATGAAATAACAGCCATGCTTGATGGTCGGTATGAGGATACGGCCTAATGAAAATAGGAATCACTTTCGGTTCTTTTGATCTTTTTCATGCTGGGCATGTGTTTATGCTTGAAGAAGCAAAAACTGTTTGTGACTATTTGATTGTAGGGTTACAAAGTGATCCTACAATAGATAGACCTACGACTAAAAATAGACCAGTGCAAAGTATAGTCGAAAGACAAGTTCAACTCAGAGGGTGTAGGTACGTTGATGAAATTATTCTATACAACACTGAAGAAGAACTGCTAGATATTCTAAAGACTGTGCGGTGGGACATCAGAATAATCGGTCAGGATTATTCAGGTAAAAATTTCACAGGTAAATCACTTTGTAGCATAGAATCTGGAAATCTGTACTATAATAAAAGAGAGCATGGGTTTTCTTCAACGAGCCTAAGAAAAAGAATAATGGAAGAACAACACCTAGCATGATAAGCATCCGTGCTTTATTATTTTTTATAGGTTAATTAAAGTTAACCTTTATATAAATAAGGAGAGTTGTATGATCATGGAAAATAGCCTGTCTGATATGAAGAGGCTTGTCTGGAAAGACATAGAAACGATACAACAAGTTGCCGACAAAAAAGGTTTTAACAGACGCTTAGATCTCAAACGCCTAAAAAGAGATGCTAAAAAGAAAGTAAAATCATTGGGTTACGACAAATTTGAAGAAATTTATTTTCCGGCCAGAGAACTCATGATACACGAGCATAAGGCTGGTAAACCGTGCGAACCGCACATGAGAATTACTATTTATTTTCCAGAGCTGTCAAGTGTCATAATTGACTGCGACATGCACCTTTGGGATTCTTTTGAGAAAGTTCCCCCAGCACAACCCAAGAAACCTAATCTAACCTTAGTCACTACTTAGTAAGGAGCCTATGAAAGTATTACCAATTGAAGAAGGTACGCCCATACCCGAAGTCATGCCTAGAAACAACAAGTATGATTTTCATAAAATGAGTGTGGGCCAACACTTTACGATTAAGGATTGTGAACCTGGAGATGTTCAACGACTGAGAGTCGCTGCCTGTAACTACGGCAGAAGAAATAATAAAAAGTTTGTCACCAGGAAAATAGAAATTCCTCCTAATGATTTCATGGTAAAAATCTGGAGAAAAGAATGAGTGAGAAAAAGCTGACACCTAAGCAAGAAAAGTTTGCGCAGAATGTTGCTAAAGGTATGCGTAAAAAAGAAGCTGCTCAGCAAGCAGGGTACAGCGAAAAGAATGCAGGTAGAGCTGGGACTGTGTTGTCTAGTGATCAAAACCCTCTGGTCAAAAACCGCATACACGAACTGCAAACTAAAGCTGCTGACAAAGCTGAACTCACTCTCGGTACTCACCTAGTTGACCTAAAAGAGATTCGTGATGGAGCCATGCGCAATGGAGCATGGTCCGCTGCGGTAACTGCTGAGGTCGCGAGGGGTAAGGCAGCAGGTCTTTACGTTAACAGGAGTGAACTAACTGTTAACAGAGTTGACACCATGTCAAAAGACGAAGTTCTAGCACGGATGCAAGAACTATATCATGAGACAGGAGGTATTCTTCCTCCCGGAAAAGTAATAGAAGGGGAATACGAAGAGCATTAGAAGACATAACGACTGCCTACAATAACACTGCGATAGGGTTCAAATCCAGGTCCTCCAACCACTACCGAACTCTATCACAGTCAGACCGAGGATTTAGCCATCCTTTCGGAACTGGGTTAGCCCACCAGTGGTCTCAACGGGCTGTTCCCTAGATTCCTAAACTTTTAGTTTACTTTCAAATACCGCCAACCTATCGTTTAGGTATAAGCTAAAAGGAGGTTCTGTGGAAAACTTTAAGTATAACAATGACTTATCCTACGACGCGAACTTTCAAAAATGGTTTGTTTTAAACTCTGAGGAGCGAGACGAGTATGGTCAAAAACCCTACACGATTGAAGAAGCGAGTAAGGTTTTTCACGCTATATTTAAAGATAAGCTCTCTCACTCAATCAAGGTAAACGCAAAAGGAATATTAGAAGAGGTCTTAGTAGTTGATGATAAGAAAGAAAAATGAACAGTATTTGTAGAGCGGTTGTCTTCCTAACGCTGCGGTATCTCCAGGTGGCGTATCCAGGTGGAATGTGTGTGACGCCCGACACCGCGACTGAGCTAGAGGCCAATCCAGCTCGGGTTTTCATACAAAGGGCTAATTCCACCGCTGGAGTGTTTTAATGAAAGTTAAAACATGTGTAGTCTGTGGTACACAATATAATCTTGGCACGGGGCACGGGCATTACTGCTCCGCAGCCTGTTACCGTAACACCACGAGCAAAAAACCACCGCCAGATTCCCCAGATGATCATGACTCATGGCCCGATTCGGTTGGTTATGGTGGCATACCTATCTGTAATGTTCCAGCAGGCGTCTACGAAGCTGCAGAAAGTAATGCTGATGACTGGCGTATTGTAGACGACATCACCAAAATTTTTGCAGTCTTAAAAGAGGCGGCACAAACATATCAGAAAGAGTATGAACAAAGAAAACAACGTGTGTTTTTACGAAACTTGAAAGCATACGGCGTAGAAGACATCAATCAGTACAACAAAACACGTCTAAACATACACAAACACCTCGGGATAAAACCAAGCAGAAGGCATGGCTATGGAAGTTTAAGAGCGGGTACAGTGTCTGGTCCTGGAGATTATTGGAGTCCTCGTAGCAGGATGGAAAATAGAAGAAACAAGGAACGTTACCTTGTTAAGAATAATAAGATAGTTCCTATAGATAAAAAGCGTGGGCCTTTAAAGTAGTATTATATTAATACTAAGGAGGCTCGTATGCCCAACCATTGCTCTAACCAAGTGACCATACGCTCGTGCTCTGTTGATATCCTAAATATCATGGAGTTTCTTGCGGGTGAGGATACCTTGTTTGACTTTAACCAACTAGTCCCTATGCCTGAAGAGCTTAACGACGTACAGTATCTCGACTCAGGCGGCACTACCTACTACTACTCAGCTACTAAGTGGCACACCTCTGCTGATTGTAACCTGGATAAAAAACCTTTTGACTTTCCACGCCTAGAGTGGGTAGAAAAGCACGGTCTAGACTCTTTTACGATAAAACGCCTTGAGCGTCAATATGGTACAGCTAAGTGGTACGACTGGTGCGTACAAAACTGGGGTACTAAGTGGAATGCTTATGAAGTAGATTATAAGCTGACCGCTGTAGATGAGCTCCGTAACCAGATTACCTATACGTTTTTTACAGCGTGGATGGAGCCTCGACCTATTATGCGTGCGCTTATGGGTTACCTGTCTCAGCCAGGATTCGACAAAGACCTTGAGATGCGCTGGCGTTTCGTTGATGAAGACGATAACTTCAACGGTGAGGTGACCCGCGACGATGAAGTTTAACACTGTTAAGTTTGACACCTTTGACGATCTAGATTTTTTCCTCGAGGCATACTTTGAGGAAAGAACATTCATAGGTGAAAACGTGTACGAAGTTAGTCCTAACGGTTGGCTCATAGTCTCTGGCAAAACTGTTGCCTTTTTGATGTCTGACAATTTAGGCGACACATTCAAAGAAGAGGAAAAAGATGATTGATGTTTTATGGTTTATTGTGGAGCTTCCGTGGTTTCTGTTCAAGTGGAGCGTTATTGCAGGTGGTTGGGTTGCACTGGGGTGGTTCGTGTACGAATACATTCAAGATGCCATTACATACAGGAGGTTCTAAAATGGAAGAGAAAGAGAAACAAGAGCTGTTGGAGTTTTTAGACGAACTCAAGGAATCTGGTTCTATCAACATGTTCGGTGCACCTAAAGTGCTACAAGAATTTTTTGATCTTGATCGAATTACAGCTGTCAAGATTTGGGAAGAGTGGACAAAAAGAAAACTTGATGATGCTTAATTGTTACTTTACTTCGCTTTACTTCACTATATACTTAGTTTCTAAGGTTACTAATTAAGGTGACCCGTAACAAAGGAAGGTGGTTAGATGACTAAGTCTACTACAGCCAAAAAAGCTAGTCCTAAGGCGACTGCACCAACCGCTCCTAAAGCGTCTAAATCTCTAGGCGATATAGCGAGCACCACGACTGCTAAAGTTAACTCTGGTGGTCTTAACCTTGACGCGGTTTTAAAAGATAACCCTGAGAAGACAGCTCGTGCTACGCACAATGCTGAGCGTCATAAGTCACTAGACGGTAAGACAATAAGGGAAGCACTAGCTACCCGACTAGTTGACTCTCGTGACATTCGTTACGACTTGAAAAAAGGCTTCATGTATATGATGCCTTAACCCCTTGGCCCAGTCGACGTCCCCCTAGCGTCACTGGGCCTTTTTTATACCCATTATAAAGAACGTTCCTAGGGACTAACGGTGATCGTTAGTAACCTAGCTATAGTTAATTACTAGGAGCGCGTATGACTGATGTACATGAAGTTTTAACCTGCTGTTTATGTGACGGGCCTATCGAGCATAAACGCACTGCCGAGGGTAAGGTTTACTGGACGCAGGGTAATGACCCGTGGCCCATGGCTGACGAGGGTCGCTGTTGCGACGTTTGCGCAGACGTGAAGGTTTTACCCATGCGATTTCTAGCGTCTCACCTCAACCGTAGTATCGTCAAGGACGACGCATGAGCTGGGTTGTTAGACACTTACTTACCATGGTTGTTTTCCTGTTACTGACGGTGGCTGTTACGGCCTCCGCTAGTGGCGGGGTCAGCTACTACTTAAACACGGAGACTGATTGGTCTCCTTTCACTATCGTGCTTATCAATTTATCCTTATGGACCGCTTGGTTCTCAGTGCTTTTCTGGGAATGTAGGAGTTTGAATAATGGAGACTGATGATATGAATGACGGGGGAAAAATACAGGTTTCGTTTAACATGGATGAGTTAGTACTCATCGCCGATGCTATAATGAATAACACGCTCAAGGTCTTTGACCCCGACTGTGCCCACGAACCTGAAACTTGCTCAGCTGTGCTTGACCGAGTAACGTGTGCCATCGAGGATCTAGACTACACAGATACAAGGAAAAAAGATGAATGACATAAACTATCCCGAGCTCAGCGACTACGACACGCGACTACACAGAGAGTATAAGCACGTAGCCGTATGGGAAAAGATGAAGGAGAAGTATGGGTTTACCGATAAAACCCCAATCTTATCAATGGCCAAGTCCATGAGCCACAATGACTGGGTGACGTTACATAACGCTGTTAAGTATCGTCGTTTTAGTCAACAACGGAAAAAACAACACCAGAGGATGTAAATGGATTCTGACGATATCAACAAAGACATCGAAGCCTTCTTGAAAAAAGGAGGCAAAATAAAACAGATTCCTGATGGCGTTAGCACTGAACGTTCGCTCAGTGAAAAGACAAAACTATTTGGTCTGACCAGCAGGAACAGGAACGGCTTTCACAAGGAAAAGATTGTACTGAATACAAAAGGAGACAAACCATGGAACTCACGCTAAACAATATCAACGATGAGTCCGTGGACCGTGTGCTAGAGTTAGCAGACAAGCACGGTTTACGTTCGACTGTTACTTGTTTTTCTGGTAAAGAGTGGGAGAATGACGTATTGCTCAAAGGGTTGCCAGCTTCCATTGATCAGTTTGTCATAGACTATTACGGTAAACACCCCAATACTAAGAACGTTGCTAAGGATTGAATACGTTCGCCCTTATACTTAGTTAAGTTAAATAACTAAGGGGGCAAAATGCCTAAAGATCATCAGTCAATGCAGTGGGAAGTCTATAAAGACCTTCAACTAAATCCTAACGCAGTTCCGGAAGCTGTAAAACTCATAATAGAAAACCTCACGCCTAACGGTAACGAACAGCTAGAGCATGCTCAAAGTGTGGTTATTGAAGCTCTCGGTCTCACTCAAATTGATCAGCCTTTCGGCTTTAAGTATAAGGAATAAATATGGAACTCAAAGAAGTTGATACCTTCACGTGGAGGCCTGTAATGGTCTCCTCCTACATGGAAGAAACCAAGGAGCTACTGGAAGACGATATCCTGACTTGGTCTTTAAAACTAGAGACACCTGAAAGTAGACGAGTGGTCAGCTTGCTTTATGACATACTCGAAGACGTCGTAGAGGCTGGCTACTACTTTAGTGAAGAACACGGCGTCATCGATCGCTATGAAGAATACCTAGCGAGTCTACAGTGGAACTATGTCTACGACAGTAGTCAGGTGTACCGTCTCGGTAATCAAGACGTTTACAATATCATTCAAATAGCTAGGACACCTCACCCAGAGTTTAACGATTACTGGTACTTAGCCGTCAGCCTTAACGGCAGCAACCTGTCGTCTGCGCCTACTGAGTATTTGAGGTTTAGATGGAAGAGTAACGATCGAGATCGAATATGACTAACAGTAAGCTGTTTCTATATTAGCTCTCACGAATTTTACGTTTTTGTTTTCGTAAAATATCTCACAATAGCCAATAAGCCAATAGGGTAAGGTCTGGAACCCTCTATCTAGATCCCTTTAACGTGGTTATTGGCTAACCTATTAGCGACCTATTAGCTGGGACTGTGTAATATGGACCATGGACCATGGTTCGTGGTACTGTGCTGGTAACAGTAGATAGTCGACATAAAACGTCTGAAAGACTTTTAGAACGATATTTATCAGAATTGTGACACTATATATAGAACCTACTTTTGATCCGTCCTTGTGCTACGGACAAAAGTCCCTGGAACAAGCACCATGATCATCAGATCTGGGGGTGGTGGTCAATAGGCCAATAGAACATGGTCCCTGTTCTATTATACCTTGGACCATGATCCTCTGTAAGAATAAATCCGTTGTTATTTGCCATCATAATCCTCTGTAAGCCATGAACCTTTGTGCATGATCTGATCGCATCATGGCTCCTGGCCCATGGCGCATGATCAGAAGTCCGAAGTCTGATCGCAATGTGATCGTGCGTGATCTTCTGTAAACCATGATCCGTTGTGCATGGTCCGATTGCGATGGCAGTGTGATCTGAATTATTAAACAGGCGTTGTGATCTGATCTTAGGTTTACTTTTAACTTTACTTCTAGTTATATGTTTATAACCAAACAGTATGACACGGTGCTTTACTTCTAACTTTACTTAAGAGATAATAGTTTCACTACTTAGGTAGTAAGTCATTAACTAACTTAGGAATTTAAATATGTCTACTAAAACTAATAAAAAACCTGCCGTCAAAATCAATAGCGGTAATCTTGACCTCAACGCTATCTACACCGCTACCGGTAAGGTAGCCCGCGCTCAGCATAACGCCGACCGTCATACTACGCTTAACGGTCAAACGGTCCGCGCCGCGCTAGAGTCCCGCCTCGTTAACGCCGCCGATATCAAGTACGATATCGCTAAGGGCTTCATCACCTTAGAATCCCCCGCTACTAAGTAGCGGGTCCCGTCCCGTGGGCCACCGTCAACTTGGCGGTGGCTTTTTTACGACCACCGTCTGAACTTGCTTTTTTGACCACCACCCAACTTCCGATCCGATCGACCCCCTGCCCCCTTATACGGTAACGCTAATAGTAACTACTAAAGGCTAAGTTTTTCAGATACACTGGAATAGGATTTTACTTTTTTCAGACCGTGAACTACACTAGGACGAGATAAAAGACCTATTCCAAAATTTTTTGCAAAATTTTTTATGGCTACACAAATCCTACCTTACGAGCCTTCGCCTTCTGAAAAACGCAAACAGTGGATCGCGGAGAATGTTTTCGGTTCCATGGACGATCGCTACCGAGCCAATCGCCTCTCTCAAGGAATAGTCGACACAATAGACATGATCCCTGGTTACGGGGATATAGAAGGTATCCGTGAAGGTTACCACTTAGCCACCGAAGGAGGGTCGCCGTATATTGGAACAGGGATCGCGGCCCTTGGCGCATTGCCCTTTGTCCCTGGTTCAGTGACTAGGAAAGGTACTGATTTTTTAAGAGAACAAGCCGCAAAGCTCAGAGTCACCCCCACACAATACACAGTTGAAAAAACGGACCCGTACACAGCAGCTGTAGCAAATGATTTAGAGAGGAATTATTTTGAGGGATATTCTGAGGGAATACCCCCATCTGAAGAAGCACACAAGGCAGCATTAGCCACGGAAGGTAGACCATTCACAATAGAAACCATGGCCGAAAGATCCATAGTCAATAATAAGGATTATCAGAACCCATACAAAAAGTACAATGTGCAAGGGTTAATACAAAGCACGTTACAGTCTGTCGATGCTCCAGCCCGTGGGAACCTTGAGCGTCAGTTTGATGAGTGGATACCAAAAGAGATGAGAGAAGGTAAGGCCACCCTACAAGAAGTATTAGATGAGATCGGCCGCAACAAACCTAGAATACACCAGCAAGTCGACGCAAGACCAACCACCGAACTCGCACTAGAAGAAGCAGAAGATAGTATTCAGAGCGGCGTAACACCGTTTGTTGATCCGTCGATTCGTCGTGAGTCGCTTGATGATCAGTTCCTTGAAGCCGCTTCGTATAGCAGGTTCATGCCAGCAATACCCACCGACGGACCCGCTTTTAGTTCAATCGATGCAGCTAGAACTTTGATGCCGTTGAAGTATACCGAAAAGAATTTGAGCGTTCACTCTCCTAAATACGGTAAACTCTTCGAAGACCCAGGACACCAAGAAGTAGGCTCAGCTGCCAGACCTACTGATTTTAAAAACACCACTAATAGAATATTCACCACCCGTAGTGGCGTTTACGAAATAGGAGGCCAACGTGTTTTAATCCCAGCCGAAGGTCAGTCAGGGATTTATAGAATGACCAAGGATGAAGACACAGCACGTCGCAGAATGGATGCACAGATGGATCCTGAAGATATCCTAGAAGCGGATCCTGTCAATATTGGTGAAATCCGCAATAGAGTGCTCTACAATGATCTTACAGTTACAGAACCCCACGCACTTTCTACAGATTTCTTAGCAGACGTACAGTCAAGACTTAAAGAACAATTCACACTAGACGATTGGAAAAGAGAAGTAGAAGATTTTAGAGAAAGATCAATCGACCAACAAATACAAACGCTATACAATAGAAACCTCACACCAGCAGGAACCACAGGTGAAAGTAAACAGGAAATTCTTGCAGCAAACAAGAAAGTCCTTCGAGAGAGGATGAATCAGTATGACGACGCATTAAATAGACTAGAGTATGAAAATGGCGAAGCGGTACATGCAGCTGAGGTCTCCTACAACACAGGACATAGGTCACGAGAAAGATATGAAAAGGAACTCAGAGGCATAAACGATGACTTTAATGCCGACAAGGAAGCGTTAGATGAACAATACGCCAACGAAAGAGAAGCAACCACAGACTTGAGATTAGTACAAGCCGACATTGCGAACATCGCTTCAAATGAACTACACGCTATGTTGAACCCATTACCATCTACCCCTGATAAACCCACACCGCTGCTTAAAGATTGGTTCCCCATGCATATGAAGATGTCGATGAATGATGCAGCGGTAGACCCTCGTATTGATGCTGTCAGATTCCCCATCAATGATTACGCTATGCAAAAACAAATGGGGCATGAAACCAGCCCAGCAAGATTACGAATGTTTAGTAACGAGTTTGACGACATGCCGGATCCCGACAACCCAGATATCGTTGGGCAAACAGTTAATACCGTTCCTAGAGAAAACGCTCAAAAACTGGGTAAGATATATGAGCAAGAAACGAAAGATGGCATAAAACGCATAGAAGCTGAGTACGGCATTAAGCTCAACGGTACGGTAGTAGAAGACGATAATTTAAATCAGTTTTTAGAAATACAAATGACCCCCGAAATACGCGAAGCATTCCAAAAAGTTCTTATGAATAGAGGGGGAGAAGCAACTAAACCCCCCTTGATGAATCTCAAGTATTGATGAATAACCTAGACCAACTGCCCGAGGATGTTCTCAAAGAACACCTAGAGTTAGCTGAAAGGCTAAAAGACATACAAGAGATAGAAACTGCTCAAACAGATTTTCTAGGTTTTGTAAAATCTCAGTGGCCTAGTTTTATACAAGGCGCACACCATAAAACCATGGCCGAGGCATTTGACCGTATCGCTACAGGTAAGGTCAAGCGATTAATTATTAACATGCCTCCACGACACACGAAGTCTGAGTTTGCTAGCCATATGTTTCCAGCGTATCTCGTGGGCCGTAATCCATCTCTCAAGATATTACAGGCCACACACACTGCAGACCTAGCGGTAAAGTTCGGCCGTAAAATTCGTGACTTGATGTTAACCGAAGATTATCAAAGAATATTTGATTCCGTAGCCATCAACCCTGATTCAAA
>LULM01000207.1_pt1 | contig 19295 bp, 5 predicted proteins | sample 728151 | NCBI WGS metagenome assembly LULM01 (sample SAMN03860289, study PRJNA289734) | marine metagenome | biome: seawater column; feature: ocean; material: water; isolation source: Red Sea water column Station 149 - depth 200m | place: Saudi Arabia: Red Sea | collected 2011-10-15 | depth 200 m
CAGGAAGAGACGCAGGTCGTGAGGCGGCAGAGCGTTCTACCAATATGATGAGGTCCGCACTGGCACTTCAGCAGTTAAAGGCTGACGTTATAGCTAAAGGTGGTACAGCAGACGACCCCAAAATATTGGCTTTTGAAAAAGCTTTACAATCACAAATATTTAGCGGAAAAGGTGACTCTTTTGACAAAGTGCTGGAGGGCGGAATACAAGGATTGAGTCCCGAATATTTAAAACAACTACGGGATGCTGTTAACTTCGGTATGAAAGATGTAGAGATGCAAATGAAGGCGGTCGTTCGGGAGGGTCATGGCAGAGAAAGTTCTGATAATATAAGTAGTGTAGTTGGTGAAATGGTAACGAACGCATTTAGAGCGGCTGGTCTAAGGGCAAAGCAAGAGGCTGAGCAGTCACGAAAGTTATTGGACCAAAAGCTAGGAACAATGACTAAGGATGAGGACAAAAAGGCGGAATTGGAAGAAACGTTTGCTGGGAGAACCGCAGACGATAGAAAGTTTCTTGCTCGGGCGAGAGCAAGCGACCCCAGTATGACTAAGAGCAAAACTGATGCGGAGAAACAAAACCTACAGACATCAATAGCGGGTCTCAAAACAGCAAACCAAAACATCGCAACAGCCCTAAAAAAACTTCCCGGTTCACCGGACACACCGAACTTAGTACAAGCCACTGGAAAATTTGAACAATTCGTAGACGCAGGTAATAGTCCCGGTAGTATCTATACACACGATACTCATGTTGAAGCGGCCCTTGTTTCCACAAATGGATTGTTAGCAGACATACTTTCCGCTGTTCAGGGTTCTGGCGGCAAAAGCAGCAATGGAAATGGCGGTGGGGGCTGGGCGTCCTTAGCAAGCGCAATGGAAACATTTAACCCTAGCGCAACAGCATTAACAACTTCGCTCAACGCATTTAATACAAACTTTGCTGGTGGAATGAAGTGGACTCTTGAAAGCAAGCACACCATAAAGCTTGATGGAATAGACGGATTGGCTATATTCTCATCCCTAGAGGGCGCGTTCTCATCACTAGTTGTGGACACTGTGGAAGCCTTGATAACCGAACAGTTAGATGAAAGACTTCCTCAGTTGACTAAAAAGGCTAAACAGAAGCCAATGGGTACTAACGAATAATCGGAAGATATAATGGCAATAGCACCATCGGGGCTTATAGGATTAGTGATTCATGGTGGAGCGGAAGCTTACACCCAAGGCATGGTTCCGTTTGGTAAGCATAAAGAATACGGTTACTGGAGAAGCAACTACCATAAACCAGTACGCTCCAATTTTGACATATTGGATTTAAGAATTCAAAATGACCCCGATATCACGGGTTCACGAAAGATAACCACAAGCTCACTATCTCAATGCAACGGCGTTGGCCTACCAAACACGCTCGAACTCTCCCTTGATGAAGCCACCTTGGACTGCATCTGCCTGCAAGAAGCAGATAGCAACCCCTCAGTTACCTATGACGCCGCTTCTAGCACCGCCGACAACGCAAGCTGGATAAACAATAATGCATACGACCCCACCAACTGTAGTTCTGCTGCCGCAGACGTAACCGCTCGGTTCTTCTCTGATGGCACTACTATCAAACTCACTATAGATGGATGCGCGTCATCTGCCACATACGCCGTCGATAGTGTTAACGAAGACTGCACAGAATTCACTTTTAACAGCGTGGATTTGAGTGGGTGTTGTGGTGGTGGCGACGAAACAGGCAACTTGTTTAAGGTTATTGCCGACTCCACAAGTACGCCGGGAACTGATGGTTTATTGGACGAGTCCACTGGCAGAACATTTACCATCGCAGGTTCAGGGCTTGTCCAAAAAGCCGGAACTCAGAAAGAAGCTTTTGGAGACGAGTCCCCACAAGAAAGAGTGCTATACCTACCTGAAAATTCTTATGTTATCACAGACAGTGGAAGAAAAAGTGTCACCAATGGTTTTACGCTCTTCGCCTCTTTTGTTCCTGATGGAGATAACGCAGGCAAGGTTATTGCCTCCAAGTTCAAGGAGCAAACCGCCACGTTTGTCCTCGGAACAGATGACTTGGGAAAAATATATGTCCGCGCCGACAAAATCGAAGACGGTGAAAATAAGCAATTCATCGCTAGGTCTCAAAAGCCATATCACCAGTATGACTATCCAATCCAGACGGTTGCTGTTAAAGGCACTGGGGTAGTTGGCGGCGGCGAAGGTGGCTTGAAGTTATACATCAACTCTAACTTGGAATCCACTACGTCTGATTTTACGAGAACATCTCCTGTTGCAAGAGAATCAGATAAGATATGGATTGGAAGAACTGAGCGAAGAGTTGGGCAGGGGGATTTTAAGGGTTGGATTAACGAGATTGGTGTTGCCAGCACTCCCTTTTCTTCGGGGGACATAAAAAAGCTTCATTACGACCGCAAGGAGCTAACTAATTACCTGCAAGAAGCTACCGCAATATATTCCAGTGGTGGTGGATTTGATAATAATTTTAGTGACGCCTTTAATATAAAAGATGACACATATGTTCAGTTTACTGTTGAATCTGGAGGGGGTGCGTTTGATACAGACCTTTGGGGGTTGGGGAACTTTGCTGTTTCCTCCGTGGCGTCCTTCCCCCTCAGTAACGTGGACTCAAACTTCTGGCAGCTATCTCCAGAACCAAGTGGTATTGAGGTTGTTCTGTGGGTTAAGCACGATACCAGCCATAGCGGTTGTTATCTAACTACTAGCATTTCTAAGGAGCCAAGCGTAAAGGGTGTAACGGACCTGCGATGGGACAGCGGAGCATATGTCATAGCGTCGGGTACTCCTGCTAAAAAGATTGAAGCGGATGGAAGCCTGACAACAATTCCTGAGTCTGGATATGTTGGTGGTGCTGGCATACAGAAAATTACCATGCAGGGTCTCTTCCAGAAGAACTGGGGATTCAATGATTTTGATGATACCAACGAGCTTAATCTGTCAGGTAAAGAAAGTCTTAAGAAAAGTATAGACGAACACAATCTTAATATCTCCCTTTACTACCCTGCTGCAACCGGAGATGGCGCATTTAATGCTGAGTTTAAAATATACAAGGCCAAAGTTAACGCTCGTTCATTTAGAACATTTAATGCTTGGGCCAACGACCGAACACTTTATACAACGGGCGCAATAGCCACCGCATCTAGCGGGATAGCTGACCTATATCTGGAAGCCAAGGAAGCCACCCAGAGCATGGACCTTTACTTGCACATGGCAAAAGGCTCTTCCATGTTCAGTCGCGCGGCTCTTTCCGGTGCTCCAACCATGTCTCAGGGGAGCGGAATTAGTCTGTACGTGGAATCAAATATTCCAAATACAGAAATGAACCTGTTCCTTAAAGCTCAGACTCCGACTTCCTTAAACAACAATCAAAACTTATTCCTGTACGCCGCAAATAACCCATTCCTTAGCGGTCAATATGATAGTCTTAAGCTCTACCTAGAAGCGAGGGATGACGGAACAAGAAATGCCAGCATGAACATGGTATTTCCAAATGTTGCTCCGGGTAAATTCAATAGAAGCAGGCTTCTATATACAAAGGGTATTGCGCCTCATATGTCCAACTCCACGGACCTCTTTCTGTGGAATGCACAGTCAGGAATTAACAATAGTCAAGAGCTTTACCTTGAGGCTGTTGAGTCACTTAAGGCCAGTGGCTCTATGAACATGGTTATAGACGCCAGAACACCCGGACGCACTTGGGATTCATTGGGTGGTGCGCCAACACAATTCGTTGGCTCCTCAAGAATGGGTTCAACTGCAACCGTTGTTGGCAACAGCGGAATGGCTCTCTATATGTACGGTAAAGAGACGATTTCTCCCATATTGACAAAAGCGACAGCGACTTTAGAGTTCAGTGCTACAGACTGGAATGCTGCCAACCAACAAACTTTGAGCCTAACCGACATTAATGGTGTAAATAAGACATACACTATAAAGAATGACGCTTCTGCCGTGGCAAGCAACGGCGAGTTTAACGCTGGTGCCTCAAGGTCAGTTGCGGCCACAAACCTTGTTAATCTAATTAACAGTAGTAATGGTCACAACGGAAGTATAACAGCCATAGATTCTGGTAATGGTCTTGTTGTTCTACATCAGGCGGGGACAGGGCATGGTGGGCATACGGAAATTGTCAGGAGTCCCGGTTGGAACAGCTTAACAAGTATTGACGCTCCAACAACATTTGTGGGTGGAATTAGTCGGGGGATTAAGCAGAATGCGACGGCGAGATTTGTATTCCATCCTACAGACTACAACAGTGTTAATGATGGAACCGTGACAATAACCGATTCGTATGGATATACTATAACATATATTGTCAAAAATGACGGAACTGCCCATGTATGTGATAATGAATTTGAAGCTGGCGGTGGAGCAACTCTAGCTCAAACCGCTGCGGGATTTGCTGAAGTTGTGGAAAATGTGTGCTGTCATCAAGGAAAAATCCACGCTACAGATAGTGCTGGCGTCAGGTGGTCAAGCGGCGGATACGACTTCTCGGATGGTGTAGTAATACTTAAGCAAGTGGCGCAGGGTAACAGGGGTGAAACAACCATCACCACAGACGGCAACTTCAACGACATTTTGACCGGAAATGCTCCAGCGAGATTTACTGACGGCTTGAATGCCGGAATGTCTCTTGTGATGCCCAATACTATTGGTAGTGGAATTAATAATACAATGCTTTATATTAAGGGTTACGAATAATGGCAAAAGTACTATTTACAGCTAACTCCGACACCACCACCGCAAAAAGGCTAATGCCTACGCCATTTGTCACGATTGCAAAATCATACGAAAAAGCTGGCGACGGGGAGATGTTGGGTTGTACTTATACCATTACCTTGACTGGCACTATTGTTGCACATAAGGGTTCTCCGCAATCAGACGGTGATTGGATAGCAACAGATGTTGAAGAATCTTTGACGACAGCAGAGAAGTATGAGTCCGTTATAGCTAAAATGAAAGCCATCTCAAACTTGTTTTCGTCTGACAACGATGGTGGTTTGTTGGAGGTTGATTTTGACGATGGTACGGATGGCCTTTCGGCACACGTACAAATAGAGAGTGTAGATTTTAGCGAGGGAAATAATCTAGTTCAAAAGACGGGTTATACTATTAATCTGACAACTAGTATATTGTATGGACCTAATGGTACTCTTAGTCCCGATACCGAGGAGTTTCCGTATAATATATCTAGCGCTGATGAAAGCTGGGATATACAAGAAACTGATGATACAACAATGGCATTGAATGCTCTTGTTGGTGTGTCAGATACAAAAAAGGTTTACCAGCTAACCCACACCATGAGCGCAACCGGTAAGCCCAAATGGAGCACGAGTACAACCGGAGGAGTATTAGCATCTACAAATCCGATATACGCAACTCCCGGTGACGATACCACTCCGGTTGTTGGTTATGACGCTGGCGGCGAGGCTTGGCAGCAAGCCTTGGCTTATATCGCAACCAAGATAGGCACTGGCGCTACCCCCGGAAGCGTGTCTTCGGGCTATCAATTGCCCAAGGATATGGACAATCCAATTCCAGATGCTTTATATGTTGGTATATATGGCATGAACCTGCTGGTAGCGAGTTACGGTAGTTATAACTATGTTAGAACTCAACAAATTGATAAGAAGGGTGGCAGTGTTAGCGTCACTGAAACTTGGATATTAGCAGCCAGCCCGGTAGTAGAAACTTTAGATATATCAATATCTAGTTCGGAAGAAAGCAACGATTCGGAAGGTGGAAATAATACTATAACCATTAGCGGAACTATACGGGGTCTAGCGGCTGCCCCAACAGCATCTAGCCAAAGCAGTCTTCTTCCCGCTGACACCGATGTCAATGAAACTAAATACACAAACGCCAAAACAGCATTTGCAGACCGCTTGTTGTATATGGATGACTTGGCAAGAATTACAGCTAATACTTATCTTTGTAGTACTTGCGGATATTATTTTCGCTCTCTTCCTGACAGTAAGCAGGTAGGTATTAATGTTCTCAAGGGTGAAATTAACTACAGCTTTACTTACTCTGATAAGAACTCACAATTTGGAGATGGTATACAGGATGCTTCATTAAATATTAGCGATACGCATCCCGGTAATGTTTTATCTTTAACACAAGTTCTCGGTAGAGTTTATGGTCCTGTTATACAAGACATGGGTTCCACAACAGAATATAAAAGGTCTCTTAGTTTAAGTTTAACTATGAACGCTAAGAAAGTTGGGCTTACTCGACAGGTTATAGGAACCTGCTCAGACGCCACTATTTTAACTAAGGCTGCTTGCGTAGCCGCAGGTGAAACTTGGACTGGCCCCCCAATAGGAACCCTTAGCCTAGAACAGAAAATGAAGGACTGTAAGCCAACCTTCTTGGTGTTGATTTATATAACGGGATGACAATTAGAGACCAAATAAGAGACGCAATCTCAGCCGCAATTCCCAATGAAACGGGTATACTAAAATATAGAGTTAGCAGTCCTCCATCTGAAACTTGGGACATAATGAGCGGAAAATACGATTACAGAGTGGAATGGGTTTATGAGAAAACAAGTACAATATACCCAGCCATGAGTACTGGATTTGTTGGGGGTAATGAATAATGCCAGTAGGTGTATACGACCAAATAAAACAGCAGACGTTTCTAGGTGCCTCTGTTGTTAATTTCAGCGCTAACTTGGGGCTTAACGGTAGTCCTTCTGAGCTAACTGTAAACTTAGTTGAAGACATCCGAAACAACACGTTTCCTCCCCATTGTACCGACCCCGCATTTATTACTGAAAACGATTGTGTGGGGGCGGGAAAAATATGGAGAGTTCCAGACCGAACCTTTATCGGCAATCGTAAGGGAGAGGGTTATCACTATAGTAAAACTTCCGCTGCCGATGTAGCTCCAGCAAATATTATGACTGGTAAATATCCAGACGATGATTACAACGGTTTGGACCACACAAAATTTAGAGAACCACAATTGGCCGGTATGGGACAACTACCGGGATATGACAAGAGTGGTCTCGCATTCAATGATGTAAAAGGCAACCTGCTGTATAAGTACGGGGACTATTTTTGCCCACCCCCTCTGGGAAGCCCTGTATGGTTTAACTTCCATTTGTATGACGACCGTGGCAATCAAAACCCTCTGCCGATATCACTTATGAACGGTACTGAAAAAAGTACTTTCAATGGAATTTTAACTAACTATAGCATCAAACAGTCTAGTTCAGGCAGAAGCATATCTGTACAAGTAGCGGACCCCAGACTAATCCTAGAAGGCGTTCAGGTAATCCTAGACGGATATAAAGACATGACTCCTCCGGGGGATTGGTCTACAAACACCATAACCACGGAGAATCATCGCCATCCCGCAAACGGACAGCCTAGTAGAAAACTACATCACGGATACAACGGTTATTATAACATTCTTAATGTATATGGATATTATGAAAACTACTTTTTGTGGCAGGTAAACACGGCTGACGCCGACCATGAAGAAAAAGCTAGACAGACCGGGGATGACCTAAAACCTCTCTCTGGCAGTAATCATTACAACAAGGGTGTTAGGTCTACTTCAGGATACGGAATGGCTGATGTTAATGAAGGAGGCATGCGTTGGTATGACTCAACCAATAACAGGAAAGTGAATGTTGCCCCGGATGGTAACGCCCCCCAGCTTGAAGACGCCCCCGGATTCCCTTCCATCTTCGTCGCCCTGCAACACATGCTTATGGGATGGCCCACGCTAAATGTTTTGAGCAACATGCCGGGAGTGGGTGGAAACCCAGCGCTTGCGGCTAGTCCTTTTTATGACGATAGCGGTAACGAATCTCTGGGCGGCCCCATATATTACGTCGTAAAAGAGAGGTTAGACGGTCTTGGTGTTCCTCAAACTTCTGTGGTTAATACCATTACAGAACCAAAAAATGTCTATAGGTTTAAAGTAGACCTTTCAGACATGCTAAAGCTGACCGACCCTGTTAGGGGCGTTCCGGCACTTCCCAGATATTACAGAGTAAAAGCATCAAGCATGAGCCTGCTTGAGTTAATACAGCATGTTTGTGAGGATGCGCACGCAGACTTTATAGTAGAACTTCTTCCAGATACACGACCACCCTTGGATTCTTTTGAAGACAGAAGTTTAGATGGTATTTTAAAGGTTAAAATTATAGACAAGAGAGAGAAGCCTGATACAACTATTATTGCGAGAGAGATTAGGAAAGCTGAGTGGGCGTTAGGTAGGCTGGGGGCTGCTGGTGTTGCCGTTCCAAGACAGCATCAATGGTATAACCGAATTGTCGATTATGACATGGGTAAAGAGTTTGCTACGGAACCAGCCGGAAAGATGGTTATAGGCGGTCCAGAAACCAGAGTTGTTGGGGCCGATTTGAGAATAGGTGTCGATAGAATTGACCATACAAAATGTGCCTGTATAAAAGACGAGAGTATTAAAAATCAAGTTCACGGTACGCCCGTTATACCTCCAGCGGGCGCCCCAACTAGGGCGTGGTGCGAAGCTCAAGGTGATGAATTCCATTGGCGATGCGCCAGAAGGCCAACCGAGTTTGATGGAGTGCAACTGCCGGGAGTTTATAGACTGGACAATAATGGTGCATGGGGACAAATAGGAAGAGACATAACTGGAAACAACAATGTCTACACGAACGACTGGCGTATGCATTTAGACCCTGAAAATAAGGGGGGGTATTTTAGTGACTTTAATCCTGATTATGATGGTTCAGATAGAAACGACGTAAATACTACGACAAATATAACAGTCGTAGATAATTCTCCCAGTATAACAACAGGTGGCGCCAGAGAAATTTGGTGTGTTTGGGGGGACTTAGTGCATGAAGCTCAAGGTGGCGCTCACGGTGTTCATAGTCAGTATGTAGGCACTGATGTGGACCATGAATATGATTATTGTAATGCCGAAACTGGTCACTGTCGTTTTGAAAGGGGTTATGGCGACATTTATATTGATAGTAATGGGCGATTTATTCCTAAAAGTAAGGGAACAGGCGACCTTCAGACCCAAGGATTTATTAATAGGGCGGGTGGAGTACCAATTTACAACAAAGACTTCAGGCAGGACTACAGAACCGATATATTCCCGTGCTGGGGGTTCTTTAATACATATGAAAATGAGACCATAGCGGGGGTTGTTGGTGATGAAGACGTTGTAATTACTGATGCCGCCGTACCAATCAAGGGCAGTTTTGATGAGATGAATCCATATAGAGATTTTCATCCTTATTACGGCATTGGCGCCAGTTTCATGCACGTTCTTGTAAAACCCCTGCGAGAAATAGGTCAAGGGGGTCTTGGACGAAACAGCGGCAAGCGAAATAGCGACGGCGAGGAAATGTATGACAGCGTGGAGTATTGTATAGAAAAGCTGGTTGAAGAAGCTATAGCCGCAGGCGAAGAAATAGGGGATAATTACGATAAATACATTCGTTCTTGCAATCCCCACTACGGAAATAGAGTCTATGGATATGCCCGTGATGACTATGCTAGCTCAGACAGAACAGCCACGACGGGGCTAGACAAGCAACTTGAAAATGGAGTGATAACTAGTGAAGAATATACCAAAATAGTTAAGGGATATACAGAACGTAATGATGTTGAAGTTTGGAATGCTTTAGAGCAAGCAAACACAAAAGATGTCCCCATATCCATTCCAACACCTGTAAAAGTGGATGGGAAATTTCTTAGACCTAAAACCGCTACGATTCCAATAGATTTAAGAGAAGCGGGAATACAAAACAAAGTTACAGGTGGTATGCATTTTGCCACGGTAACAGAACTGAGACACGCTATCGTGGGGCTATCAAGCTGGAAAGATTACATTAGGAATTTTGACCCACTCTTTGCAGAAGATATTGGCTTAGAGAGCAAGGGTGCGGCGCACTTGGGAACTATGACGGAAACAGTAGTTGCTACAGATGAAAATGGTTTAAATCCAACGCTTGCCGAAATCTTTCAAGGGCAAAGTATTTCAGCAATGGATACTTCTTATGGGGTTCTTAGGTCAACAGCCGTACATCCTGACGACAACGAACATCAGAAAATTATAGAAAAGATTTATGCTGCTGTAAAAAACGTGGCTGATAATTATTACGGCAAACAGTTTCTTGTTCCTTTGCCATATGACCCGCAAAGACTTACCGAATATGAGAAAAGAACCTATGTTGATGATGAGCAAAAAATTCCAGCTTACAAGATAAGTAATAAATGGGATATTGCTCAAGCTGGTTGGGTTGAAAAAGAGACAAATCTTGCTTCAGCCAATACTGCTGGCGGTGAAAATGCCGCCGCGAGAAAAGCTGGCCAACAGTTTACGAAGTATCCACAAGACAAGAGATTTTTTAATGCCGAAGGATTGCTTGAACCCTACATGGTATTTCCGCACAAAGTGTGGGCTGATATAAAACAAACTATTGAAACTCTTAAGCTTGCCATGCCCGGACCAACGACCTTCCAGCTAGACAGGCCCATAACAACAACAGACGATAATAGAATCACAACAAAGAACCAATGTCCCGTGTGTGATAACGACGCATGGAAAAGGTCTGGGCGAGATGCTAGAGACAGTTCTCATAGTTATCAAAGCGGGGACTCAGATGGTAAATTTTCGCCAATGGTTTTTGCAAACGAACAAGAATGTAGGCAGTACTACCAAGACGCCCAGTACAAATTTACAAAACCGGCACAAGACCGTGAAAGTGATGGTTCTGCTGACTCGGGAGTCGGAAGCTGTTGGGAAGATAACTCCATAAATTGTGATGATATAGACCCCTCTCACGCTTCTACAAAAATGTCTAGTGGTATGATAGACCAAAAAACAAGCAATTGTAACTTTGGATGGATACAAGGAGAAGAAGAGCGAATAAAATTGTCTTTTGAGCCTTTGGATTTTACTGCATTTGACAGGAATGATTACTATATAGAGTCTCAAAGAACAGACGACCCAGCCCAACCGTACTGTACCAATGCGGGATTTGGCGACCAGATTAGCTGCGAAGACCAAAACGATGCCAGAAAAACTCCAGACGGCCAACCTTGGGACGTTATTCCGGGTCGTTGGATTACCAATAATGCGTATCTTACCAGAGTTTTTGTGAAAGCCGATGTGGACGAAAAGACTCACTGGTTAGAGTCAGATATATATAATCAACACATGATTGTTCCCCCAGACGGCAGAGGTTCTCAGGAGAGTTCAACCGGCTTCTGTTCCGATAGCTCATTACATAGTAAAGAAGATTGTGAACAGGTGGGAGAAGCATGGGCAAACTTTAACCAGTTAAGACCTTATGGCTTGATTAAACTGAACAGTGTTGTTGGATATCCAAAGGATACAATTATCGGTCCAGCCGCAATGAGTTTTGGCGGCGCTAGTATTGCCACTAACTTAAATCGAGACATGTCATTCTTTGGCCATACAGAATTGCTTACTAAAATGGCTCCCGCTGCATTTAAGCCTTGGGAGGGTGCTGTTCCACAACAGAGCAATATAAGTTCTTGGGGTCCGTGGTCTAACGGTTCACATTTTGGGGCCGCTAAATATGAAGAAGACTCTTCGTTGTCCCCACAAGAATACGGGGGTACACACGGAATGAATTTAGCTGGTTCCGCAAGAGCCGGTTTGGATGCTATAGAATTTCAAGAGCAGGAAAGCGGTAGTGTTAGCATTACAGGATTACCAGAAACCCCCCTTGGCGGGTCGTTATTTAGAAACGCACTAGGTGTTAAATCTCCAGTTATTACGAACATTTCGGTCAATATTGATACTGGTGGTATTAAGACATCGTACAGAATGGAAACTTATAAGAGACAGATGGGCAGAGATGAGATGCACAAAATACAAAGAAATAACAGAATCAGAAAAGCACAGTTTGCTAGGGAAAAAGAGGCAAGGGACAACAGAAGATACAGAAACAGGCCCAAAAAAGATTAGCTTGGAGCTATTATGAGTAATGGACCAAGAGGCTTTGAAAATTCGTCTGGTCATATTAATGGTATATCTCACCATATGATGGTGGGAAATACCGAGCGCGCAAAAGCGTTACGAACGGCAAAAGACGAAGACGGAAACGTTACGGGAATCTTAAAAGACGAGGATGGAAATCCGGTTCCTCGTCTAATGTTTTTTAATAACGTTTTATCGCAAGACATAAATACCACCATTTCTGAAGGCGCCGGTACTTGGAGTCATCAGGCGTCAATCAGTATGGATGGCATGTTTGTTCCTTACGGTGGGGTCTTTGTATCTGGACAAATAGACAGAGACAAAAATTACGCCGGAACGGGTGGTCTCAATTGGGAGAACGGTCAAAAGCTTGCGTTTACACCGTTTAATTTTTTGCAAGGCAATGGAACAGATACTGGTGAAAAAAATGAATGGGGATATGATGCATACCCAGTTGCAGGGTCTCTCCCCACAAGAGAATGGCCGGAAGACCAAGTTGCTGGACAGAATATAAATTATAGAAACATTAACTCTTTGACTTTAAATCCATTTAATTATGGAAATAATATAAAGTTTTATCATCGCGGTAAAGATATTGTCGACCCACGAAATGCGCCAGACTACGATGAGGGATTTGATTACTCAGTACAAAAAACTTATAACCAAGCTCAAAAAGGGTATGACCCAAGAGCCGTAGGTTTTAGAGCGCCAATGATGCTTGTGGGATGGGGTTATGATACGAATGGAGAACCTGTTCCCAATGCATCACACGACAAAGACCCGGTCATATACGACCAAAGCGGAGAAAAAATAATCCCAGAAAGAACTGGGGCTGATGAATTCCTAGAAGATTATCAATGGAGAATGGATAAGTGGAAGGCTGGCCCCCTCGATGTCAGGTGGGACAGAGAAAGAAAAGTTTGGACTGGTGGAGGAGGCGGGGCAGACATACATTTAATGCAGGCATCTCGCTGTTTTAATTTCGCAGGCTGGGAACAGCCTTACGATACTTGTCTAGATGGAAACCCTCAGTGCTGCTTTACTGATGAGAGCGGCATGGGTATTCCTGAACCGCCCTTCTACGGGGGAAACACCGCCGAATTTACCACTTGTTGCCCCGGCTCAAATTGCAAAAACAAGCAGTGTGCCACCAACTATTGGACATGCGATTCTTGTGACAATGTTTCTATCTGTGTAACTAAAGTAACCAGTGGAACCTTAGAAAAGGCAAGGACCGGTGCTGCTGCCACTGGACGCAAAATTTACGTTGACGACGTAACATGTCTAAGAAAGGCGATAACCGGTTTGGGCGTGTGTACGGGCGCACCGCAACATAGAACACGACAAGATTGTGAGGACGCTGGCTTAAGGTGGGTTCCTTCTCAGGGCAACACAATACATGTTATGGTTTCAAAGGATTTGGATGATGCATTTGCCGGTAACCCATCCCTTAAGCCAGACCTTCCTAACTTAACCGGAGGGGTGAGTGGCGCAGGTAGCGGGACTGTCAACCATAACGGCACAGAGGTTATTAAGATTAGCGATGTCCAGTTTACCGACCCAAAATGTACTGATGCTAAATGTCCGGGCTGGATAGAAATAGCACCGGATACTGGTACACCCCCTCAAAACAGAGGCTTATCCGCTCCCACTTGGCAGCAATGTCCACAAGAAGAATGGAACCCCTGTATGCCACAGGGTACTAATTGTGCGGGTGCTACAATAGATGAAGAAGGCATGCGGGCCAGAGGATGTCCTTCGACATGGAGTCCTCCTTACTATATCATAGGTCCGGGCTTGGCATTTCATGACGCTATAGAAATAAGAAGGCCCGGAGAAGCTCCAAATGGTTATTCAACAAACTCTCCCCCAGACTGGGAGGAGGGGCATAAAGAAACCCCAACTTCTACCGCCATTCAAGCGGCGGTTGTAGAAAATGTTTTGTTGCATTCATTAAAACGGTCTCAATTTTTCTACGGGTTAAAAACCGGCAGAGCGAGAAAAACGTTGGTGGATGTAAGAGCGGGTAGCAACCCTGTTGTTTTAGGCCAATCCTGTACTAATAATGATTCATCTCATTCAAATCCTTGCGGAACTGCTAATAATCCCGGCTGTTGTTGTGAAGACCCAACCGACATCTCCGCACAAAATGCAGCCAGCGGCGGTTATGACCCCGACAATGATGCCGCATATGGCACTGGCTGTGAGCCAGTTGAAATCTATGATACTTACCCCGTCTACTGGATTATGCAGGCAGAATTTGAATACAAGAACTTCGCTACGAAGGTAACGTGCGACCCAGACACGTTTGAAATAACGGTGTGTACTAGAAGAATTCCGGTCGAGGGTGGGGTTAGTTGCGAATACTGTCCCGGCTTTACTAGCTGTCTCAGTGGGGATGAGACATCGGGAGTAGCTAACTTATACTAGGAATGGCATGAATGGTTCACTCTAACACGGGTATAAATGAAGTAAATTGGAATCCTGACGGACCAAGAAACGCTCCAGATTCTTGGCCCCACCGGCTAAAGGTTCCTCCAACGCCATGTCACGACGCTACACGACCCCCTGAAGCTCGGGGTGCGTGCGACATTCCCCTATATAAACTAGAAGTAGATTGCAACGCAGCGAGAGGGACGTGGGTTCCTCATCATAACTGGAACCCCGGCGCTGCCCCCTGTTGTGGTGGCTTCAATTATGACGGCACAGAACAAGAGGCGTGTAGGTGTGGCCCCGGAACTGGAAGGCCGTGTAGAGATTGCCCCCATGATTGCAGAGTTGTTATAGGAAGATACCCGTTCAATGACGGGCCTACCTCCTATACCCCCAAGTACCTAGACCCTATCTTTGGCTGCTCCACACAAGAATATTGCACGAGAGCCGACGATGTATACCCATGGATAACCAGTGGTTGTGATTGTTGCGGCCCCTGTTGCCCAGCAATGATTGGTGTTGAGCATGTATATGAACATGAAAGCTTCGCTACGCTAGATGCGGGTCATTGTTATCCAATCAACACACATACTCAATATACAGACCGCGCAAGCTGCGAAGGAAACCAAATCAATGGAGTTTCTGGTACATGGATAACTACTGATGAAGAGATACCAACCCCGGCACCTGACGCTCAGGGAAATTACCCAGACGGCGTATGTTTTGAAGCTGGTCCAGTACTAGACACAGGAAAGGTTTTGTTGCCCGGAGGTTCTAGAAAACAAACCGGAGCCACAACCGAGGCTACTTGTGACGGTGTTTGGGTTCCAATTAATAGGTTAAATAGTAATCCCCCCGGCTGTCTTCCTCCAAATAAGTGCAGCGATAACTGTGGGGGTTCTCAGGTTGGGGTTTGCAAAGACTCCTCTGGCGATATTTTGTGGGGTACAAGTAAAGGTGACTGTGCTAGTCCAAACGTATGGTCAGAGGACGCTTGTCATACCCAGCCACCCTGTTGTGAAAAACGCGGCATGCGAATGTACGCCAAGCCCGGTTTTGAAACATTAAAAGCACAAATTAGTGGATGTTCTTGTCCCGGCGGGGTTTGTGAAACCGACCTTGTGTGGATGGGCGGTGCTGGTCTTCCAATCAGTATTTCTCCTTGGGAAAAATTTGGCGGAATAGACCCTTATAAGGAACTGGTGACATCTATAGAAGGACAAGCTGGACCGCCCTCATTGGCAGTAGCTGATTTTATTCATATAAATTCATTTAACATAGAAAATACATGTGGTGTATGGGCTGGAGCATTTGGCTCTTGTGCTGGATGTGGTCATTTTATTGCCCTGTACGACGTGGAATGTCCCAACTGTGGTTATTTATCTCATCCATTAACTGAAGTACATGATGACACACACTGGGTTCCGGGCCATGACCCCGGTGTAAGTAATGACCCATTTGATGCTACATGTATAGATTTTCCATCAATACAACCCGCACCAGCTTGTACGCATATATTCAAAGATTTTATTAATCTTGATGGTAACGAAGATGCTTTTAATTGCCATAAGTGTTGTCAACAATCCTTTGGAAAACCTCATGGAGAATGTGGTGGAACTTGTGAAGACCCTTTAACTGGAGGAACAATACAGGCTGGTAGTGGATACGAATGTGTTCAGGCTGGTGGGGATTGGAAGCTAGACTGCGAATCTGGAGAAGGTTCTGGTGGCGGCGCGCCCAACCCCGGCCTTGATGGTCCGGGTCAGGGAAATACATCCCCGCCAAGCCAAGACTGTGGTATCAATTGCACCAACCCGTCAGAAGGTTATTTTAGATGTGACTGCGCAGACACAAAAGCTGTTGCAGATAAGTATGGTATACCCCTATGTAGAGAAGTTGTTACAGAGTGTGGAGACACTGAATGCAACCAGAAGGCTTTTGCTGCACCCGGAACTTGTTGTGATTGGGCAACAGTAGCAGGCACCTGCGAAAGTCAACAAATTATAAATCGCGGTCAACGATGCGGAAAGGGCAACTGTGAATGTTGTGAGGGCTGTCCTAGTTGTGAGCAAGATAGATATGGCAATTTAGTACAATCTACCACTTGGTGTAATATACCAGATGAAGGTCCGGGTTGTAGTAAAGATGTGGCCTATTGTGATGATAACGTCATATGTCACGAAAACATAAAATGCAACGGAGTAAGCGCTATCGGAAAGGGCGCTGGCTCAACATGCGAATGCCCCGAATGTCCTCCTCCTCCACCCGAATGTCCATATTACCCCTGTAGAGTAGGAAACGTTCACAATGGGGCGCCTATAGTCAATGCTCCGGGTAATCCGCCGCTCGCCTGTATGTGTGGAATGTCGGTTGCTGGAATCAAATATCATCCTGACCACGGTCCAAAAAGTATTTTTGATGGTAAGGGTGATTGTACCTTATATTGTGACGGTAGTAGCAACCCATATTGGGCGACTCAGTTATGTCCAACCCCGGTCAGTGCTAGTCCAGACGCCCCCGACGACCCCAACGACCCCGATGCTCCCGGTAGCGGCCAAGACTCCGAAGATTTGCCGGGACAAGGTGGCGTTGGTGGTGTCTCGGGCGGTGGTTTTGGAGACGAATTAGTAAACGAATGCGCGGGGTGTGGAGAAATATATCCAAGACTGATAGCAGATTGTAATCTGCCCAGCATATGTGGGTGCGGTCAATCAAACTGGACAGGAAGATGTGATAATCCCTGCGGACCCAGTATAGGTGATATTCAAACTGTCTATTTGGTTTGTCATCAAGAATCTTCCTGCAAAGAAGACTGTGACGGGCTTGGTGTATCAAGAGAATGGCGAGGCGAATGTAACAAAGAAAGATGTGGCGCCAAGAAAGGCGGCACTGTTTGTGCGGGGGGTGGTAGTCAATATTGGCCCCCAGACCCGCCACATGCTGGCAACGACGGAAAGTTTAGATGGGGTACTTGGGGAGATGAGAGCGAATGTCCATGCGGCCCAAGTGAAGACGACCAGTTTATTGATTGCGAGTGCCAAGGACCAACTCCCGGTCAGGTAGAGTGTATGGGGGCTACCGGTATGTGCGGTGGTGGCCCTCATCATGAAGGATTGGTCGTTGGGGGAACTCTATGTCAGAACCACTGGAAAGGTACTGATAGATATGCTTGTGGACACGAATGGTTTACGCCACCTTGGGGATGGCCTCCAGTATGTGGCGGGGGATGCGGTACACACGACGGAAAACTAACAGAGAACTCTTCTTCTGGTGTTTGTGAATTCCCCGGACCAGACAACCCATGTACGGGAATGGACAGGGAAATTCTAATTGACAAGAGCACCCCTTTTGGCACGTCTCTTGATTGTATGGGAGACCCCGAAAAGAACGGAAGATGTAGTTGTGACCCAGCAAACTGGGATGCTTATTCGAATAAAACAGCATGTAACGAAGATGGATACGAGTGGATTACCTATAACTGGATAGAAACAAACGGTGTTTGTTGGCATAGAGCGGGACACAGAGTATTTACCAAAGCAAACGGAGACCTAGTAGTAAGCGAGGCAGAGTGTCTTGCTGAGGGAAGTTGTATAGATGCAAACTGTCAGGGGTCAGGTTGTGACCTTCCCGCGTGTGCTGATAAGTGGTCAACAATATGGCGTCCGCAAAACGACCCGTACTGGTACGATACGCAATTTGCTATAGCTAATCAAGAAGACCCCACAGCCGCAGCAGCAGCAGGGAATCCTTATCCCAAGTATGTGAGCCTGCTAGAATATCGATACGGTGGACTGGGCGATAGTTGTTACGATGGTTGTATGTGCGGTTCTGTTGAGCCAACCTGCGAGGCTGGAGGTGGATGTCCAGACATGCCTAATTGTCTAGGTGCATGCTTCTCGTGTGAAGGTAACGAGTGGGAAATTACAGAAGCGGAGTGTAGAAGAAAAATTGCGGAATGCACAGCGCAAGGGGGGCAAGGGCAAGGTTCGGGTGGAGCAACTCAAACTGGTGGAGGTGGAGGTACTGCCGATACGCCGGGTGGATATGAACCCGGTGCTGGTGCTGGTGGAACCGGAGGAACTGGAGGGGGAGGAGGAGCAGGGTCTGGTAGCCAATCTTCTAGCTATGACTGGAAACCAAACCCATTTTATCCTCAAGGCTGTTTTGTTCCTCCAGAAATTTGTAAAGGCTGTCTCTCATGCAGCGGAAATGAACCGGATGTCTGTGGAGGTTGTGCCGGAAAAGCGTGCAATCCATTTGGTGCATCGGGACATCGCGAGCATTGTTTGTCTAAGGGATGGTGCGACGAATTCCCGAAAGTTGGCGACTGTGGGGCAAACTGTAGTTCAAGGGGATGTACAGGTGGCGGTTGCGGTAATTATAATCCTGTTAACTGGAAACATAGACAGTGTGGTAAAACATGCAATCACTTTGAAGTTGTTCTAGGGGGTGCTGCTTACAGGGCTGGATATAAAGAAGGAGCAATCAAGCATATATCTAAACCAGAATGTAGGCTTTTTGCTCCAGATACCTGCTGCCCGGATACAATACACTTAGAGGGACAAGATAGGCCAGCACCATTTGTTAGAATATCGCAGATTGATGTGCTGGATTATGGTGAAGGATACACCATACCACCAGAGGTAACAATTGATGACCCCACTTTTGTACCTCTTCCGTTAGGGATAAAAGCAACTGCTGCTGCCTATATCGATAAAGACACAAGTAGTGCTGATTATGGAAAACTTACAGAAGTCTTGCTCTCGAATAAAGGACTTGGGTACGCAGACCCTCAATCACCACCACCAGTTCCAATAACAATACAGGCAACATTGAGCAAGGGGTGTGCGTTTATTGATG
>LULM01000285.1_pt1 | contig 19258 bp, 27 predicted proteins | sample 728151 | NCBI WGS metagenome assembly LULM01 (sample SAMN03860289, study PRJNA289734) | marine metagenome | biome: seawater column; feature: ocean; material: water; isolation source: Red Sea water column Station 149 - depth 200m | place: Saudi Arabia: Red Sea | collected 2011-10-15 | depth 200 m
CTTTTTTCGCCAGACGATGAAGAGATGGCATTGGCAAAGACTGGTAATTGGTTTCACGATAATCCTCAACGTGGCCGGTCTAATAATTCTGCTCTTTTATTACGGGATTCAACGACTCCTGAACAATTTTCTTCTTTAATGAAATCTGTTAGGGAGTTTGGAGAGCCGGGATTTGTGTGGTCCGACTCTACAGAGCTTATTGTAAACCCGTGTGTTGAGATTGGGCTATATCCTGTAGACGAGGAAACAGGCAAGACGGGCTGGCAAGCATGCAATCTTAGTACAATCAATTGCGCAAAAGTAAAAACAAAAGAAGAGTTCTTCGAGTCCTGTAGGGCGGCATCAATCATAGGAACGCTTCAGGCTGGTTTTACCAACCTCCCATATTTAGGTGAAGTAAGCGAAAGGATTTTCAGAAGAGAGGCTCTTCTTGGAGTCTCAATGACGGGAATCATGGAGCAGCATGAACTTTGCCTAGACCCGGATGTTCAAAAGGAAGGTGCTAGGGTTGTTAAAAAAACGAATAAAGAGTTTGCTAAGAAAATCGGAATTAATCCAGCAGCTAGAACTACTTGTGTTAAGCCTGAAGGTACTGCTAGTTGCATCCTTGGTACTAGCTCTGGCATTCATCCTCATCATGCCAAGCGTTATATTAGACGTGTACAGGCTAATAAGATGGAGGATATATACCAACACTTTAAGAAGACAAATCCGAGGGCGTGTGAAGAGTCAGTCTGGTCAGCTAATGATAGCGATGACGTTGTTTCTTTTTGCATAGAAGTTCCCGATGGCGCAAAACTAAAAAACAAAGTCAATGCTATTGACCTTCTAAGCTGCGTAAAACTCACTCAGCAAAACTGGGTGATGACGGGTAAGACCGACTCCTTGTGTGTCAAGGACTTTCTTCAACACAATGTTTCAAACACAATTAACGTGAAGCCTGAAGAATGGGAAGATGTAGAGAAATTTATATATAAAAATAGAAAATTCTTCTGTGGGGTTTCGCTTTTGCCAGTAAGCGGAGACAAAGACTATCCTCAAGCCCCCTTTACAACAGTCTACCTTCCCAGCGAAATGGTCTCCCACTACGGGGATGGAGCCGTATTTGTTAGTGGGCTAATTGAAGTCGCCCTAAACCTATGGGAAGACAATCTGTGGGCGGCTTGTGACTCTTTGCTGGGACTTGGAGTCAAAGTAAAAGGTAATGGCAAAAAGACGTGGACAGACAGATGTCAAAGATTTGCAGATAAATACATGGATGGGGACATTAAAAGGCTCTCATATTGCATGAAAGATGTGTATAATTGGAAGGAGTGGGTTGATATCAAAAGGTCTTACGCTTCCGTAGACTATACAACCTGCATCGAAGAACACGACAACACCAAGCTAGAGCAAGAACTAGCCTGCGCCGGTGGAACATGTGAGATTATTTAGGAGATATGGGATATGTTTCCCTGCTTTACAGAATGCACGGAGGATAATAAAGTGGCACTAGCCGACGAAGGAGGAGCGTTAGAAGTAAAATTGTTGTCGGACAAAGGAACCCTTCCTACCAAAGCAAATCGCTTTGATGCTGGCTTTGATTTGTACTCATCTCAAAACATTACAATACTTGCACATTCGAGGTCTCTTGTTAGCACAGATATCGCCATGGCGATTCCAGCAGGACATGTTGGCCTGATTTGGCCTCGTTCTGGCCTAGCTGTCAAACAAGGCGTGGATGTTTTTGCAGGAGTAATTGATTCGGGGTACAGGGGAGAGGTTAAAGTTTGTCTGTACAATTCAGGTGACAAGGCTTTGGAAATTAAAGAAGGCGACCGGATAGCTCAACTTTTAATTCAAAAAGTAGATAACTTTTTCATTAGAAAGGTGCAAGAGCTAGACGAAACCGACAGAGGTTCTGGAGGGTTTGGTAGCTCTGGTCGTTAATACATATGAGTAAAAGAAGACGCCCCAAAAATAAATCACCCAAGAGACTATCTCCTAAGACAAAAAATCAAGCTACCTACATACGCGAGATGGCAGAAAACGATATTACCATCTGCGTTGGGCCAGCGGGTAGCGGAAAAACAGCCGTTGCAGTTGGCCTTGCTTGTGAATACCTTCTAGAAAATAAAGTAGACAAAATAGTCATAACCAGACCCGTTGTTGAATCCGGTAAGGGGCTTGGTTATCTACCGGGAAGTTTTGCCGAAAAGATTCATCCATATTTAGTTCCAGTTCTTGAAGAAATGGGGCGTTATTTTAATCAAGAACAGATAAAGACCATGCGTTCTGAGGGTATAATAGAAGTATGCCCTCTGGAATATATGAGAGGAAGAAACTTTCATAGGTCTTTTATAATTCTTGACGAAGCCCAAAACGCTACTTTTGAGCAGATTAAGATGTTTATAACTAGAACCGGGAGAGAGTCTAAGTCCGTGATTAATGGTGACCTCTACCAGTCGGACCTGCCATATAAAATGAGAGGCGCGCTTGAAAGATGCATTGACAGTCTGGATGGCGTAGAAGGAATAGGAATTTCGGAACTTACAGGCGAGGACATTATAAGAAACAAACTAATATCTACGGTATTAGCGTGTCTAGATGAAGATTACGAATACGATTAATAAATACCCTCTATCCACATGGATTTTTTGTACCATGTGGTTTCTTATAGGATATATATCATCGTATGATGTTTACCTATCTATTCTTCATGGAGATGTACTTTACGATATTGAAGAAAACCCAATGGCAAAGTATATAATTGCCGACCAAGGCTTTGCATACTTTATCTTCTTTAAGATGTTCGGAACGATATCGGCTCTCGGTATAATAATCTTACTGTATCACAATTATAGAAAGATTTCTTGGACTGTTAATACCACAATATTTATAGCGCAAATGGTTCTTTTTATATATCTTACATTATATGTATGCTAGGAAACGACACCATGAAAAGCAGCGAAGGGTTTCAAATAGCTTTTGATAATGAGGTTACTGTTTTTGTTGGCTGGAATTCATACGAGGAAATGTCAGCCAAGGTTTCGGCATCTCATAAAATTAACGGACCTGTTGAGGTAACTGGGTTCGAAAAAATGTACAACGAAGACAACGTGATTCCCAATCTAAAATCGGAAGATGTTGTCAGGTTTATGGATAAAGCATCAAGGATGCGCTTTACTGAAGACGGACAAAAAACCATTTCCTTTTTTGACTTTTAAAATATGCTCGATTTTATAAGAAACATTTTCAAGCGCAAAAACGTGTTTGACAATGTTGTCAACAAAAAGCAAGTCAAAATAATGCCAAGACCCCAGCTTGAAAAGGTCTTGGCTATTGGCGAAGGAGGAAACCTTATAGAAGGTAATATAGTTTCAATTCTCTGTCAAAACCTTCTGGACCTGAGAGAGATTTGTGAACATATTATAGTCTATAAAAACGACGGGGAGAAGCTGGCTTTAGACGAAGCAATTCAGCATCTGGCCCACATGCTAGAAAGACCGGAAAATTACGCTGGCTTTGTGGAATACAGGAACGAAGATGCCAACGTATGATTATAAATGCTCAGGTTGTGAATACGCCTTCGAGCTAGTGCAGTCTATGAAAGACAGGCCGAAGAAGAAATGTCCTTCTTGTGGCAAGCTTAAACTGAAAAAAGTCCTGTCACCCCCATCCATTTTTGTCAAGGGGGAACCTCAAACAATAGGCCACTGGGCAGAGCGCAATACAGAGAAAATGGGGCGATACGAAATTGGAGACAAAGAAGGCAAGAGAAAAGAAGGCTTGAAAAATAATCAGTCTACTCTCGGTAGCGGCCCAGCAACACCAAGAGAAATTCGTAAAATGACACCCAATCAAAAAAAAGACTACATAGAAAAAGGGAAAAAATGAGAGAAGACAATCTTTTTAAGAGAGAGATAGAGAAAGAGAGTCTTTCAGACTTGGGTCATGTCGTCATTAAGAATTCTGATGAAACTGTGGATATGGTTGACTTGTGGATAGTCAGAAAAAGTAACAGAAAGACAAATATAAAAGCCTGTCTTATAGATGGTTCTGACGATAGCTTTGTTTATGACGTTGAGGGAGAATTCTACGTTGGTCCCGCTAAAGGAATGAACCTTGCAAATATTGATACAACAGAAGAATTAACCACAGTATATGTGAGGGAGATAAACTCTGATGGATAATGAAGAGAAAGAATTTGAAAAATTCGGCTTGACAGAAGCCTCCGATAATGCTATAATAGCGTATACTATAAAGATGAAAGAGGTGGACAAGGACGACAGGAAAGCCTATTGCAAAAAGGCGGTCTCTTCTGACGGGCAAACTGTATCCTGCTTCATAAAATTCTATCGGGGAAAAATGTTTGACCCGTGGGGAATATATCACGGTAGAGAAAGAAGGCTGGACTTAGAATATAGAAAGGTTTCCGAAAAGGCTTTCGATATGTTTTCCAGCTATCTTAAAACAAGGAACTATAGACATTTTTTGCAATCCGAAAGAGAGGCTTTATAATGACTAAAAAAGGACCACTGACAAAGATTGAAAAGTTTTATATTGAGCATAACGTAGAGCTTGGTAAAAAAACTTTGTCGCAGGAATTAAACAGAACTCAGAAGTGTGTTCAGTCTCATATAGACAGCGTAACCGATACGTCACACTCGGCGGAAGCAAAAACAGGTGAGGCTCCTACAAGTGCTGGCACTCTCATGGCTCGCAATGATAGAGGCTCTACGGTTATGACAGAAGCTGCATCGCAAGCTGGAGACGAGAGCAAGGGCAGAAAGAAGGAATTGGGTTCTAGGTACACCGGGGCAGTAACGACAATCAAACAACAATGATTTGTACACAAGTAGATGAATACATGGCTAAACTGTTCGATACTTCGACAGTCTGGACATGCACGCTATCTGACGGCACTCAGGTATACCAAGACGACGGAAGGCCGGGAATTGACCCTGCTTCTGCATGGGAGCGTCTTGGTGATTATTGCAAAGAGACCGGTCTCCACATTGCAAAAATGATTCTTCAGAATGGAACCAATGTTGTAACAATTGGCGAGAACGTTGATGGCTTTTATTTTAGAAAGACCGCAGGCGGTTTTATGTTTGGAGACGAAACCTATCATGGTTTTGTGGCGGGAACTCTGAACGATGGTTCGCTTCATGTTGGACACTGGACTGTTCCAGAACTTAGAAGAGAGTGGTCAGAGAACAGAGACCCTGAACAAGCCGGAATTTCATTGATATCCAAGACCACAATTGACGCATAATGGCAGAAAAACGTACAGATTTGAGCCGATACAAATCTCCGTCAACAGGTGAATATTGTACCGGAGCGCAGTATATTGCAGAAATGATGTGCCAACGCATGGCCGAAAAAAATAACGAAGGCAGCTTGGCATACAAATTTTGGAATACAAAAAAGTGGCAGAAGACCTATCAGCTACAGGTTATTGCTGCAAACAGACTTGTAGAGAAATACGACGAGAGGGCTATAATAGCGGCGCTTAAAAGTAAAAGGGGTTCTAAAATATACTCTTTGAGATTTCCAGCACTTGAAGAAATGATAGAAGAGCAGGTTGAAATTCTCAAGAAGAAAGACACGGACTCACCCACCATAAACCACACCGAAACCTCTTCAAAGCCAATGAAGCCCTTCGGTAGGAAAAGCAAGATACAGAAGTTGAGGGAATTAGATGGCAACTTTTAGTGATGCCACAACTAAAGAAATAATAAAAAAGCACGGCAGGGTTATCTCCAGCGGTATGGAGGTGTTTGAGGAGCGCAATGATTTTGACACTCTTCCAGTAAGCCCTGCGGTTGATATAGCTTTAGGCGGCGGTCTCAAGGAGGGGAGTTGGGTTCTTCTTACGGGAGACCCGAAAACTGGAAAAACGACCACCGCTCTGCAAATAGCGGCCAACTGCCAAAAAGATGAAAACGGCTCTCGCCCTATTATCTATCTGGACGGTGAGGGTAGGCTCAAGGCGATGAACCTCACCGGAATTGATGGCTTAGATAGAGACAAGATGAGAGTCGTACATTCAGACGAAGCCCCTCTGAGTGCAGAACAGTTTCTAGACATAGCTATCAAGCTAATCAGCAGTAAAGACTTCTACCGCTGCGTATGTATTATTGATTCCACATCTTCTTTAATACCAGAAAGAGAACTTACAGAAGATATAAGTGGAAGCTTTCGTGCTGGACTTCCCAAAATACTCGCATCGTTCTGTCGCAAGCTATCTAACGTGGTGACACAACAGCGCGCCACGATTATTATCATCACGCATTTCATTGCCAACACAAGCGGATACGGCAAGCCTCGAATGCCAGACTGCGGCAGAAAGATTCAGTATCAGGCCGACACAAGGATGGAGGTCAAAAGCATAAAGCCGTGGGATGTTGGCGGCAAGCAAATCGGACAGATGATTAATTGGCGTGTCCTTTGTTCTTCTCTGGGTGCAAACGGAACAGAGTGCCAGAGTTGGCTCAAATATGGGGTTGGTCTCGACTTTGCTCAAGAGCTTTTGAATCTAGGAGCAGACCTTGGACTAATTTCCAAGAAGGGCGCTTGGTATTCCTGCGACTTTATGCTCGAACACCAAGACGCCCTCTCAGACCTGCTCAAGAAAAACGATGTGGCAGAAACGGAAGAAGAGATAGCAAGATTTCTAAAGTTCCAAGGTCAGGAAAAATTATACAGATTTCTAGATGACAATAAAGTAGTGTTATCATTACTAGAAGAAGACCTAAAGGCGATGCTTTGATAGTTAAGGGTTTTGATGGCAAAGATTACAAGTGGTCCGCACACAGACACAAACCCACACAAGACGACACTCGTCCCCGTTCTAAAAACCACCTTCGAGCTAGGGCGGTACTAAGAGAACTTTTCCCAAGAGATGTAATTCTAGAAGAAGTTCCGTTACCGGGAAGCAAGACACAATCAAGGCACTCGACATTATTTGCTGACTTTTATATACCGAACAGAAATCTTATCGTAGAGGTACATGGGAGACAGCATTATGAATATGTACCACACTACCACAAAACCAAAATGGGTTTTTACAAGGCAAAAGCAAGAGATAGGGACAAGATTGATTGGTGTTCTATAAACGATATAGAAATAATTACATTAAATCACTCGGATAGTGACGATGACTGGAAACGAAGAATTCTTGAACGCTAAGGAAAGACTGGCTAGATTTGTTGATGCTACCGAAAGGTATATCAACACTCAGCATGTAGGACTAACAAGGGTAAATCCTGAAGTTGTAAATATACTCAACTATGATTCATCTGTTCTCCATTCTTTAACATCAGAACAATGTCTAGCGGCAGCGTATGTTCTTTTCTCCTATGCTGACCATTTGCAGACTGTGTATAACAGCAATCTGGTCAAGCTACACTGGGCTTCTGATGCAATCAACAAGGTAGTCGCTCCAGCCTTAAAACAGTATGGTGACAAATACACAAAGCATGAACAAAAATATTACGAAGCAGTTCAAGACAATGAATTTGCCAGAAGTTTAAACAATATAAAGATTCATGCAACCGCCAGAGTCGACATGCTGACAGAAAAAATGCGTGACGTTAGAAGAATGGGAGACGTGCTAATCGAATTATCTAAAAGGAAACAATATTCATGATGGGTCATTTATTTCAGGCAATCGAAACAATTAGGCTGGGCATTCTAGAAAATGACATGGCTCAGGTTTCGACGGGGTTTGAGTTGCTGACGGGACAAAAGGTGTCTGGCCAGCATTTGGAGGAACCAGAAGCGGAACAGGCGTATGAAGTAGATGTTGAAGAGAAACAATCCGGCCCTTCGTTCATTACAGGTATAAAGAATAACCCTCCAGACGCTTTTAAGGCTTCATCTTCAAGCGATAGGACAAATAAGTTTATTGACGACGGCTCGGTAAAAACTGATGAAGAAAGGGGGTATGAAGCTATCGACGATTCTGTTGCTCCCGTGCCTAGAACCAGAAAGAAATTTGAAAAGGTCGAACAGCGATGTCATTCCTGCGGGAAAACAGACATGGTCAATCCCCAACACAGGCGGGATTTTTACAAATGCGAAAAATGCATAACTAGAAGATAACAAATGCCAAAAGTATTGATGAACGCTGCGGCAGAAAGAGCCGTGTTGTCTGGCATCTGCCATTATGGAGCCGAAGCATATTTAGATATTGAGGAGTTGGTTGATGTTGAAAGTTTTGTGCTGGAAGAAAATCAGATAATCTTCAAGTGCCTGACAAAAGTTCTCTCTGAGCAAGACGAAGTGGACATGGCGTCCATTCTCTCTTCCGCTAGCGACCTTTCTCTTAGCGAAACTCTTAATAATAAGAAGTCTTCTGAACATCTTAGGGCTGTATACAACTTTCCAATCAAGCTAGGTAGCGTAAAGCCACACGCGGTTAAAATTAGAAAGCTACAGCTTGGAAGACAAATACAAGAAAAATCAAAGAGTATCTACACAGATATATCCGACATAACAGGTGATGAATCTGTTGACGAAATTATATCAATAGCTGAAAACAGCATCTTTGAATTATCTTCTTCTCTTGAATCCAAGAACGACAACAAACCCACATTTCTCGGTGAGAACGTAGAGGACTACCTATCCCACCTTGAGGAGAATCCATCCCTGATTATGGGGATTGGTAGCGGGTATCCAAGATATGATGCGGCTATAGGAGGTGGCTTTAGAAGAAAGTGTGTAGACCTAGTTGCCGCAAGACCGAAGGTTGGCAAGAGCATGTTTGGAGACAATGTTGGTCTCCATATAGCGGGCGAACTTGGAATTCCGGTTCTCATGTTGGACACAGAGATGTCCAAAGAAGACCATCTCAATCGCGTTTTGGCAAATCTTAGCGGTATAGAAATTAACGAGATATCAACAGGCGGCTATGCAAAAAATGAGACCGAAAAGGAAAGGGTGTACGCAGCGGCAAACTACCTTAAAGAAATTCCCTACAAGTATGTTAGTATTGCCGGGAATCCGTTTGAACAAACACTTTCAATCATGCGCAGGTGGATTCTTCAAGAGGTTGGATTTGACGAAAACGGTAGAACGAATGAATGTCTGATAATTTACGATTACCTCAAGCTTATGACAGCAGACTCTCTGGCAAGCATTCAAGAGTTCCAAGCGTTGGGGTTCCAGATTACCTCCCTGCACAATTTCTGCGTTGAGTACGATTGTGCGTGTCTTAGTTTTGTTCAGTTAAACAGAGACGGCATCACTAGAGAATCAACCGATGTGGTAAGCGGTTCTGACAGACTTATCTGGTTGTGTACGAGCTTCTCAATCTTCAAGAACAAGAGTGACGAAGAGATAGCTGAAGATGGCCCGGAAATTGGCAATAAAAAACTTGTGCCTATCGTTGCTAGACACGGACCAGCACTAGAGGACGGTGACTATATAAACATGGCAATGAATGGAGGTATTGCAAAAATAACAGAAAACAAGACCAGAAATGAACTTAAAAAGGGTGGCAGAAACCAACAAGATGAAGGGTTTATTGTAGAAGATGATGACGATGAAGAAGTCCCCTTCGAGAGCTAAAATTGACTTATCAAAGCCCAAGATAGACATACTCTGTCAGAAGCTTTCTGAGAGAGTGGAAGAAATTTTGGACTTTTTTGGCATCGAATATGAACAATACGACAATCGCATAGCCGCCGCATGTCCAATCCATGACGGTGACAAGACAGACGCTCTTACTATATTCACTTCTGGAGACAACGTGGTCGGCAATTGGTATTGCTGGACGAACCACTGCGAAAAAGAGTATGTAAACACAATGCTCGGTTTTATTCGTGGTGTTATGAGCCAGAGAGCCGACAGAGAAGTGAGCTTCATTGAAGCGGTGAATTTTGCGTGCGAGCTTGTAGAAATAGATTTGGACAATGTAAAAGTTGACAGAGAGCATATAGAAAAAACTGCTTTTGTTGCCTGTGCAAGCAATCTCCTAAAAAAATCTAAACCTACCCCAAAAGGTATTTCTAGGGATATGGTTAGACAGGGATTGCAGAGGCCCGTGGACTTTTATCTTAAGAGAGGCTTTTTGGAAGAAACACTTGACACTTTTGACGTGGGAATTTGTATAAACTCAAACAAGCTGATGTACAACAGGGTTGTTGTTCCCGTTTATGACGACTCTCATCAATATATGGTGGGTTGTGTTGGTCGCAGTCTGGAAGACAACCCCTCCACGCAGAAGTGGATAAACAGCAAGGGTTTTAATTCTGGCGCGCATTTGTATAACTACTGGATGGCCAAGAAAGAGATATCAAGAACCGAAACCATTGTGCTGGTTGAGGGACAGGGAGATGTGTGGAGATTGTGGGAGGCGGGTATAAGAAATGCCGTTGGCATGTTTGGATGTCACTTGACTGACTACCAACAAATTAGTATAGAGAAGTCGGGGGCTATGAACATCGTTGTGCTGACAGACAACGACGAGGCTGGCATAAAGGCTGCAAGCTCGATAAAAGAAAAATGCGGACGACTCTTCAATCTTCACTTCCCGCAACTGCCCAAAAAAGATGTTGGCGATATGTCAACTGACGAAATAGAAGAACAACTCAAACCACAGATAGCGAGCATTCTGTAATGTCACAAAAGATATTAGCAATTTCTGGGGCAAAACAAAGTGGAAAAACCACTTGTGCTAAGTTTCTATATGGCTATGAGATGAAAAGGAACAACGTTATAGAGCAGTTTGAAATCACAGATGATGGCAGACTGCTGGTGAACGCCTCCTTCACATCGGCAGATGGGGAAAAGACCGATGGGATGGGAGTCTTTGATATTTTCAGGGGTGACTACCAATTCATAGAGTATGCTTCAACGCACATATGGCCGCACATCAAAGCGTACAATTTTGCTGACTCGTTGAAGTCTGTTGCCATAGAGCTTTTCGGTCTAACTTACGAACAGTGTTACGGGACCGAAGAGGAAAAAAATACCTACACCCCAATGTTTGCAGAACCCTTAAGCCGGATATCTGGACTTCGTTTTGCCTGAACCAAGTGGAGGCAGAACAGAGTAAAATGGCAGTCATTGCGGATTGTAGATTTCCCAACGAGGCGGAAGCGATTCAGTCTCGTGGAGGAAAGGTCGTTAGGCTTACGAGAGAGCTTTACGAGGACAGTCATCAAAGCGAAGTGGCGCTGAAAAACTACGGCAAATTTGACGTGGTGATTGATAACACAAAAATGACAATTAAAGAGCAGAACGAAGAGCTTCTTGCCGCCATGCTTGACTGGGGATGGGTGGAATCGGTATGAACACAAAGCTCATATCACTTACGCCGGATGCTGAAAAAATAATTGGATATTGTGCTAGGGTGAGCAATCCCAAAAATCAGGACAATCCAGATGTTGCTGGCCTCTTAAGATTTTGTTCTTTCCAAGAGTTTAGTCAGAGATACGCCGAGGCGCAGGGGTTCGAGAACGTAGAACCCCGAAGACAGGATAAGAAAAACAGACAGAACTCTCTGGACGATTTGCATAAGCACGACAAAGAGTGGTTCAACAATGCTCTGTCTGAAATAAACAGACGAAGTTACTCCAGATATCAAGAGGCATTGAGTCGCGGTATAGCAAAAGAAAGCGCTAGGTTTTTGCTGCCCCTAAACACAAAAACCAGAATGTATATGAATGGCACTGTCAGAAGCTGGATTCACTACATAGGGTTGAGAACGCATGAATCAACACAGAAAGAGCATCGGGATATTGCAAATGAAATCAAGGGCATCTTTACGCAACACTTACCAATTATCGCTGATGCCTTGGGGTGGTCTGAATGCTTGTAACCTATATAAGAAGTTCCTCATATAATAATTATGATTACTGTCAACAGCAGTATTTCATAAGCTATGTGCTTGGTCATCCCACAACGTCTGGGAAGAAAGCACAGATGGGGACCATTGTACACAAGGTTATGGAATGCCTAGCTGCGTGTACCAAAAAACTGCAAAACAACCTCGACTCCAGCTTGACGAGCATCACAGACGATGCTCTCGGCAATATTGTCTTCACTCATAGCAAGCTGCACTCGGAAGAATTTGTAAACGACCTTGTTGATAAAAGCTTTGAGCATTACACATCCAACTGCACACATAACTATGCGCCCAAAGACGAAAGAGATTGTAGAAAATGGACGTGGATGGCCCTTGAATATAACGAAGGCCAATTTGACCCGCGCCTACGGAAAATAGTTGCTACAGAGCCGCATTTCGATATCCCCATCGAGGAAGATTGGGCCGAATACGAATACGAAATGCCAGACGGCTCCACCATCAAAGGCCGCTTGGCTATTAAGGGTACAATCGACCTCGTAACAGAGGTGGACAAGGGTATTATCGAGGTGGTGGACTGGAAAACCGGCAGAAGGCTGGACTGGGCAACGGGTCAGGAAAAGACCTACGAGAAACTTGAGAAAGACCCTCAACTCCTGCTTTATAATTACGCCATTTCCAAGTTGTTTCCAGAGTACCATCAGGCGATAATGACCATCTTTTATATAAAGGATGGCGGGCCATTTTCCCTATGCTTTGATAGGTCAGACCAACAAAAGTTTATGGGGATGCTGAAGAATAGGTTCTTGGAGATACAAAAGACAGAGATGCCTAAAATGCTTTCCAAAGAACAGTCGCACTGGAAATGCACTAGGCTTTGCGACTATTATAAGAATAATTGGGATGGAACAGACAAGAATATATGCCAGTATATTCATGATAAGTTGAAAAAAGACGGCTTGGAAAAAACTGTTGCTGATTGCACAAAAGAAGGGTTCAATATTGGATACTACGATGCCCCCGGTTAAATTTTCGCCTCTCCACCTGCATACGCACTACAGTCTCTTAGACGGACTCTCGAAGCCCTCACAGGTCGCAGAACGCTGCGAGGAGTTGGGGTACGATGCATGTGCCGTTACTGACCACGGGACGATTTCAGGGGCCGTCTCATTCGTCAGAGCGATGCTGGACAAGAACATCAAGCCGATTCTCGGATGCGAGTTCTACCTGTCTCAACAGGACGCTACCTTAAAAGAGAAAACAAACAGGACACTGAGCCATCTAGTGGTTCTGGCAAAGAATAGGCAGGGTTGGGACGACTTGATTGAACTCGTTTCCAGAAGCAACAAAGACGACGTATTCTATTTCAAGCCAAGAATAGACCTTGATATTCTTGAAGAGCACAACATCAAAAAGAACCTGATTTCATTCAGTGGTCATCCGGGCAGCGACCTTGCGAATGTGCTGTTTACCGATTGGAAACAGGCATACAACTGCAATACGTATGAAGAGGTTCAATCATTCTTGAAGCCAGACTGGAAGGACCAAGCTTCAACTCTGGCCAAGAGATACGAGAGTATTTTCCGCAAGGGCAATTTCTTCATTGAGATTCAATTGATTGACCAAGACAACTCGTCAGCGTCGAGACTGGTCGGAGAGTGTCTACGACAGGTATCAAAGGAAACAGGCATTCCGCCTGTAGCGACCGCAGATTCGCATTATCCAAGAAAAGAAGACGCAGCGGACCAACGGATACTACTTTGCTCCGCTATGAAGACAACGCTTAGAAAAGTTGAAGAGAAATTGCAATCAGGAGACGATGTCGGTTTATCTGGATTCTTTCGTTCGAATAACTTCCACATTCCTTCGCTAGAAGAAATGAAGGAAATTCATACCGATGAAGAAATTATCAACACTGGTAAAATCGCAGATATGTGCGAGGAGTATGATATATTAGGGGCGCCCAATCTTCCTAAATTCTCTTGCCCAGACAACATGACAGAAGAGGAATACTTAAGACATTTATGCAGACAAGGATGGAAGTCTAGGCTGAAACGCCTAGGGAAGGTTTCAACAAAAGAATCTGAGACTGTCTATGTTGAGAGAATAAAGAAGGAGCTAGAGGTTATCAAAGATGCGAACCTGTCTGGGTACTTCCTCATAGTTAGGGATATCGTGTCGTATGTGAAGTCCAAGGGTTGGCTTCCGGGTCCGGGTAGAGGGTCTGCTGCGGGGTGTCTTGTCTCTTATCTAATTGGTATTACTCAGGTAGACCCCATAGAGTACGGGCTGATTTTTGAAAGGTTTTATAACGCGGGGAGAAATACAGACGACCGAATATCTCTGCCGGATATTGACATAGACGTTCCTACGACAAGAAGAGACGAGGTAATTGACTACATAAAATCCAAGTACGGATACGACAATGTTAGCCAGATGATTACTTTTGGCAGACTTCAAGGTAGAAGTGCCTTAAAAGAAGTTCTCAGGGTCCACAATGCTTGCTCTTACGACGAGATGAACTTTATCACTAAGAGCCTTCCCCAAGAACACGAAATCTCTGACCAGTTACAAGACATGGAAGAATCCTCTGTCATCAGATGGACGCTGCTACATCAACCGGAGGTGCTATCAGACCATTGCAGAATATTGGAAGACGGCTCTCTTGAAGGCGAACACGCAAGACTATTCGAACAGGCAATCAGGATTGAAGGGACATACAAATCCCAAGGCAAACATGCCGCAGGGGTTGTAATTTCCTCAAGAAAACTAAACGAAGTGTGTCCTATGGTGAGAGAAACCAAGGGCGCGGAGAGAATAGCTGGCATGGAAATGGTTGACCTAGAAGCCATGGGTCATGTTAAGTTTGATATTCTAGGTGTTAACTTATTAGATAAAATTATGGGTATTAGTAACCAATTATTTTCAGGAGAAATCGAGGTTCAGGATGAAGCAACATTATCTAGCGGTACTAATGGACGGCTGCGCTCTGGAGAAGGGGAGGCTGTCCTTGTGTCTAATAAACGAATACAGAAACACTTATTTTCTTCGTAATAGCAAGCCTCTGTATCAGGTTCATTGTGATGATGCAAAGGTCAAGCATAGCGAACTGTATAAAGACGCCTCTAAAGCTGTAGAGAAATTTTTAGAACTCAAGAGAAAAGTAAAATGAGTTTTGAAAAAGGCAAAAAGGGCGAAAAAATAGCCAAAGAAGTTCTTGAAGAGTTCGGTGTGAAATGTGAACTTAACGAGGACTACGATAAGAGGTACGATTATGACCTGTCTTGCAAGGTTGGCAGGAAGAAGTTCTCTGTTGAGGTCAAGTTTGATGACAGGTCTTCAAGCACGGGGAATATCTACATAGAGTACCACAACAGCAGGGCGGATAAGCCTAGCGGGGTGGCGGTCACAAAAGCGGACCTATGGATTCATGTATTGCCAGACGGGACTGGTATTAATGCAGTTTGGATAACACCCGTTTCTTCTCTCAGAAGATTCATGAAAGAAGTTGAGCCTCACAAAAAAGTAAGCTTTGGTGGTGACAGAAACTCTGCGGGTTACGTTTACACTAAAGCCTCCATTTTGGAAACGTTGTTCAAAAGAATTGACATTTTGAACAAAAAAGAAGCCGTCAAATTGATTAAGGAAATGTTAAAATGACTCCTAGAGACTTTATAGTTTTTGACTTTGAAACCGGCTCCAAGAATCCGCACAAGGCACAACCCACACAGTTGGCGGCTGTTGCCATTCACGGGAAAAAGCTGACCCCACAACCGGGAGGATTTTTTAACAGTGAAATCAGGCCCATTATCGACGACGAAAAGGCAATAGAAATGGGTCTGGACCCTCTCGAAGAAGAAGCCCTACAAATCACAAGAAAGAACAGAAACGACCTAGCTAAAGCACCACAACTTAAACAGGTCTGGCAGAAGTTTATAGAGTTTGTAAATAAGTACAACTTCAAAAAAACGCAGTGGTTCGCACCGATACCCGTGGGGTATAATATTATCAACTATGATATGATTATCATACAAAGACTTTGCAAAGAATTTGGGCCTACAGATAAAAGCGGAAATCAAGCACTGTTTAATAAAATTCACAAAGTAGACGTTTTAGATTTAGCGTATGGGTGGCTGGAAAGCAATCCAAATGTCAAATCCATGAGCATGGACTCTATGAGAGACTTTCTGTCACTTGAAACAGAAAACGCTCATGACGCCCTACAGGACGTAAAAGACACGGCCAATATTTTTATCCGCTTTTGGAAACACCAGAGAAGGATTGGCTCCAAAACAAAATTTGAAAAGGCTTTTGCAGATGGCACTGTATACGTTTAGCTGCGGCTGCGAGTTTGATGTCGTTGAAGAAAATCAGTCAGCGACAGAGGAACAAACCGGGCTTCCACCCATTGGCTTAAATATTTCACAAAGACAGGAGAATGACCCCAAATTCTATCAATGTAAAAGAACATGGGATTTAATCTGTGAAGGCAGAACCAAGGGTGTGTTTCAACTTGAAAGCAATCTTGGAAAATCGTGGGCGAAGAGAGTAAAGCCTAGAAATATTGAACAATTAGCGGCGCTGGTGTCAATTATTAGACCCGGCTGTTTAAAAGCTATTGTAGACGGCAAGTCCATGACCCAGCACTATGTTGATAGAAAACATGGTGAAGAAGAGATTGCGTATTTAGACGACTCGCTTGAGCCGATACTGGAATCGACTCAGGGGGTTTTGGTGTATCAAGAACAGTCCATGCAGATAGCCCAAACTATAGCTGGGTTCGATTTGCAACAGGCTGATGAATTGAGAAAAGCGATTGGTAAGAAAAAAGCTGACCTTATGGCTGCGGTGAAGAAGGAATTTTTATCTGGTGCAAAAAATGTCGGCTTGGTTTCTAAAGAAACAGCGGAAGAGATATTTAGCTGGATTGAAAAGTCCAATAGATACGCTTTTAATAAGTCTCATGCTGTTTCCTATGCTATTTGTGGTTATTGGTCTGCTTATTCTAAAGCTCATTTTCCTATCAATTTCTACTGTAATTACTTATATTACTCAAAAGGCAAGCCCGATTCTCAAAGGGAAATACAAGAGCTAATTTCAGATGCCAAAGTATCAGATATTTTTGTGCATCCTCCTTCAATAGTAAAAATGGATAAAAGCTTTTCTATACATGAAAAGAAAATCAACTTTGGAATTGGCGATGTAAAATTTATAGGCGACAGTCAGGTTGCGAAAACAGAAAAGGCCATAGTAGAGGCTACGGCAGAGTTATCAAAACCGCCTTTGGATTGGTCTTGGCTAGACTTTTTGATTTTCTGTTCTTCCAAACTTACAAGTAAAGTAGTAACATCTCTTATATCTGTTGGCAGCCTGTCTCATCTTGGATTGAGCAGAAACAAGATGCTGTATGAATATGACCTGTGGTCTAAGCTAACTTCCAAGGAGCAATCATGGGTTGTAGAGAACATAAAGCGGAGTTCGTGGGAAGACTTAAAAGAGTGCTTAATAGGACTTTCCCCGGTTAAAAAATTAGGTGGAGGAACATCTACCGTAAAGAGGTCTGGGATTATAAAGGATTACATACACCAACTAGAATCTCCACCTTACTCGTTAGACGATGACCCGGAATGGGTTTCTGGCACGGAGGCAGAACTACTAGGGGCTTCGCTCACATATTCTAAAGTGGAGTCTTGTGATACGGCGGCTGCGAACGCAACCTGCAAAGAATTTGTAAACGGGAGGCGTGGGGCTATTATACTCGCAGTTGCTATAAAAGCGGCAAGAGAATATCAGATTAGTAGAGGCCAATCCAAAGGTCAGAACATGGGATTCTTAACCGTTGAAGACGCCAGTTGCGAATTAGACAATGTTATTTGCTTCTCTGACGAATGGAAACAAAACAAGCATCTACTGTATGAAGGCAACACAGTGCTAATAACTGGAGAGAGGTCCAAGAAAAAGGATAGCCTAATTGTGCAAAAAGTTTTTCAAATATGACTTGACACAATCTGGTTAAGCCGATATAATATCAATAGGTAAGTCGTGTTAGAGTTTTTCAAAGACCATAGCTATGTTATCAGGGTTTCCCCTATGGACGAGGGGAAGACATGCCTTGTAACGTACCCGGCAAAAATTATAGACAGTCCATCTATGGACGAGCAGACTTGCCTGTATACTATAAACGATGAAACTCTTTCATATTATTCGGACTGGTACAAAGATATTCACGAGGTCGATTGTCCAAGATACGCCGCAAGAATTGTAATTTTTCAAGACATACTAATTAAAGCATCCCTTTGGGGTCTTTCAGAAGATTTTATAGTTTATCATGACGAAGACGGGCAAGAACTGTCAAAAAATGCAAGTTTTACAGATATTGTAGTTGGACCTATAACTGATGAGGAAGTTAAACTAGAGAACAAACTGGCAACAATCTTCTATGCAGCGTTTCCTGAGTTTTCAGAAGATTGGGAAGCTGTTGCAAAAGAAAATGGGGTCGAAGAAGGATACAGGTTGATTATTTTAAACCAAGGAGAGTCGGATGAATAGTTGCAATTTTATTGGACGACTAGCGCACAACCCTGAACTTATTCCTGTTGATAGTACTCACGTTGCCAGATTCACTTTGGCTGTTGAGGACTATAGGCGTTCACGAGACGGTAAAAAGACTAAGAGGGTTGATTACTTTGATTTTGAGGCGTGGGACAGTGGGGCTACTACTATCTGCAAGTATTGCAAGAAGGGTGATGAGCTAGCCGTGTTCACCACTGGAAGGCAGTACAAGTGGGTAGAAGATGATGGGAGTCGAAATTCTAGAATTAAGTTTAGAGTAAACAAATTTAAACTTATTGGAACTCGAAATAAATATACGGAACCTGAAGTAACTGTAGATGAATCCTCAGAAGAAACAACCGGCTGATACTGAAGCCGAAGAGAATAGCCCTGAATCAGAGGAAAAACTGGTTCTGGATAATTATGGCTTGGTGGTATCTCAAGCCCTAAAACTTGTGGTGCAAAAGCAAGACTTGGATGACTACATCCAAATTGGACTTATGGGGTTGCTAAAAGCAATAAGAAACTACAACCCAGAAAAAAGTAAGTTCTCCACTTTTGCTACTGTTTGTATTAGAAATGAGATACTTAAATTTATGAAAAAGCAGACCAGACAGAATCGTCGCATAACACTGCGCGAAACTCCTAAAAAAGAAATTCTGTTGTGGGAGTTTCAGCCAGATAATTTGACCGAAGATGAGTTAGATATTCTTGACATGAAACTACAAAATCATACTTACAAAGAAATATCTGAAGCCATGTGTTGCAATAAAAATGAGATTAAGCAAAAGGTAAAAAAAATACTCAAAAAGATAAGAGAAGCCAATCAGGATGAGGAAGAAGATACTTCTCTGTAGTGAAGCTACGTTTCTAAACACCGGCTATGCAACGTATGGCCGGGAGGTTATGAAG
>LULM01000316.1_pt1 | contig 19185 bp, 20 predicted proteins | sample 728151 | NCBI WGS metagenome assembly LULM01 (sample SAMN03860289, study PRJNA289734) | marine metagenome | biome: seawater column; feature: ocean; material: water; isolation source: Red Sea water column Station 149 - depth 200m | place: Saudi Arabia: Red Sea | collected 2011-10-15 | depth 200 m
TGCGCGCGGCCTCGGCGCGGGCGGCCACCGCGCCGCTGCTGGCCGACCTCCCGGTCGGCGGGTTCACCGGCACGCTCGCGAACCGGTTCGGCACCGACTCCGCCGGTCGCGGCCTGGTCCGGGCGAAGACCGGCACGCTGACCGGCGTGCACTCCCTCGCCGGCTACGTCACCGACCGCGACGGCACGCCCCTCGTCTTCGCCGTCATGACCGACGACACCGACGACGTGAACCCCTTCGTCACGCAGGCCGCGATCGACGACGTCGCGGCTGCGCTCGCCGGCTGCTCCTGCGGCGGCTGAAGAACAGTCCTGTAGTTCTGGCGTTCTCGTGGCAGGAGTGACGTGTGGGACGCAGGATGGTGGTCCCGCCGGGTGGGGAAGCCCGACGGGTCGAGGGAGATCATCATGCGCAGGCTCGGGCTCGCGTGTGTCGCCGCACTGTTGTGCGCGACCACGCTCACCGTCATCAGCGGCACCACGTCGACGGCGGCATCGTCGACCCCGGTGGCGTTCCCGTCGAAGCCGAAGGGGCTCAAGGCGCCCGTGACGCTGCCGAAGGACGTCGACCCGGCCTCGGCGTACGTGCCGCAGGTGGCCTGCCAGCCCGGCACGCCACGCGGCGTCGCGCTGACGCGTGACCTGGTCATGCGCACCTACGGCGTCGGCGGCGCGGGGAACACGGCCCGCAGCTGCACCGAGGGGGTCTCCGAGCACGCCGACGGCCGCGCGTGGGACTGGATGGTCGACGTCACGAAGCCGTCCGAGCGCGCCGCGGCGGCGGACTTCCTGGCCTGGCTCACGAAGGACGGCGGCACGAACGCCCGACGGCTGGGCGTCATGTACGTCATCTACAACGAGAAGATCTGGGCGATCTACCGGGCCAAAGAGGGCTGGCGACCCAGCTCCGGCCACCGCGACCACGTGCACGTCTCGTTCAGCTGGAACGGCGCCCGGGGCACCACCAGCTTCTGGACGGGCAAGGTCCAGCCGGTCGACTACGGCCCGTGCGCCCGGTACAGCGGCCAGCCCGGCGTCGTGAACGGCCAGGCGCGCACGAGTCCCTGCCCCGCGCTCACGGCGCTCGTGCGCAAGACGTCGCGCAGCACCGAGGAGCTCGGCTCGCGCGCGGCGACCGTGCGTTCGGCGCAGACCGCGCTGGGCGTCAAGGTCACCGGCACGCTCGACACCACCACGCGGTCCGCGCTCGCGCGCTACCAGAAGGCGCACGACCTGCCGCCCACGGCGACCCTCGACCAGCCGACGTGGTCCTCGCTCGTCCCGGCCAGCACGACCTGGGACGCTGCCGGCTCGATGACGTCGAGCGAGGCGGCGCGCTACGGCGCGAAGAACTACCCGACCACCCTCGGTCCGTGGGCGACGGGCAAGTCCGTGCTGGTGCTGCAGGTCGCGCTCGCGGTGCCGCGCGCCGACCGCAACGGCTACCTCGGGCCGCGGACCGTCGCCGCCGTCAAGGCGCGGCAGCAGGCGCTCGGTCGCCCGGTCACGGGTCGCTGGTCGAAGGCCGACTGGGCGGCGCTGGCAGCAGCCTCCTGACCTGCGACGACGCCGTCGCCGTTGGACTGGTGCACGGCCGCCGGCCGCGCGACGATGGGTCCATGAGCGACGACCAGGTGCAGCGACCGGCCCGCGACGACCACGACGTCGACCGCAGCCACGGCAAGGACGAACGACGCTACGTGCCCTCCGAGGTCGACCCCAAGCGATGGGTCAAGCGCCTCGCGGCCGTGCTGGTGGGCGTGGCCGTGGTCTACCTGCTGGCCCTCGTGGCGGGGGCGTTCTTCCCGCGCTGGTGGGCGCAGCGCGTGGCCGACCAGGTCAACGGCGACATCACGAGCGGCGTCCTGTGGGGGCTCTTCTACGGGTTCGTGTTCACCATCGTGCCGCTGCTCGTCGTCGTGCAGCTGCGCCGGCGGTTCTTCAACTGGACCTGGCGCGGGATCCTGCTCCTCGTGGCCGTCGTGCTGGCCGCCCCCAACTGGTTCACGCTGTCGATCGTCGTCGGAGCCGGCAGTGCCGCGCACGCCGGCGAGCGGATCCTCGACGTCGACGCGCCGGGCTTCCGCGTGGCCAGCGCGATCGGTGCGGTGGGAGCCGTCGCACTCGTCGTCATCCTCACCGTCACGGGCGCGCTGGCCCACCGTCGCAGGCGCCAGGTGCGCGACCTCAAGGGTCAGCTGCACGAGCGCGACGAGCGTCCCGGGACGGGCGCCTGACGCCGAGTTGCGACGTCCGCGCACGGTGCCAGGCTGGGTCTCGCGGCACCCGCCGCGTACCCGACTCGAGGAGGAACCTCATGAGCGAGCAGAACCTTGAAGGACCCGCTGACGGTGGCGCCGAGGGCACCCCGGGTGTCCAGGACGGCGGCGCTGACGGTGGCGCCGAGGGCCCCGCTGACGGTGGCGCCGAGGGCACGCCGGGCGTGCAGGACGGTGGCGCCGACGGTGGCGCCGACGGCTCGGCGCACTGAGTCGTGACCACCACCGAGCAGGGCGGGCCGACCGGGACGACGTCACCTGACGTCGCCCCCGGTCGTCCGGCCCTGCGTCGGCTGGTCGTCGACCCCGTCGGCTTCGCCGCCGACACGTGGGGTCGGGCGCCGCTGCTCACCCGCGCGGCCGACCTGCCCGGCGCCTTCGACGACCTCTTCGGCGAGACCGCGGTCGACGACCTCGTCTCCACCCACGGCCTGCGTACCCCGTTCCTGCGGGTCGCGAAGGACGGCAGCACCCTGCCCACCCGCGCCTTCACGTCCGGCGGCGGCGTGGGTGCCGGCATCGCCGACCAGGTCGACGACACCCGCCTCACGGCACTGTTCGCCGACGGCGCCACGCTCGTGCTGCAGGCCCTGCACCGCACCTGGCCCCCGGTCGTGGCGTTCGCCCAGCAGCTCGTCGCCGACCTCGGCCACCCCGTCCAGGTCAACGCCTACGTCACGCCGCCGCAGTCGCGCGGCTTCGACGACCACTACGACGTGCACGACGTGTTCGTCCTGCAGATCTCCGGCGCCAAGCGCTGGCGCATCCACGCCCCCGTCCACGAGGCGCCCTTGCGCGACCAGCCCTGGACCGACCGTCGCGAGGCCGTGCGCGCCGAGGCGGAGCGCGAGTGCCTCATCGACGAGGTGCTCGAGCCCGGCGACGTCCTGTACCTCCCGCGCGGCACCCTCCACGCCGCGACGGCGCTCGGCGACGTCAGCACGCACCTGACGTTCGGCGTCCACACCTGGAACCGCCACCACCTCGCCGAGGAGGTCGTGGCCGCGGCCCTGGCTGCGGTCGCCGACGACCCCGACGTCCGCACGTCGCTGCCCCTGGGCGTCGACGTCGCCGACCCCGACGACCTCCACGCCCACGCCGAGCTGGTGCGCGACCGGCTGCTGGCCGCCGTCCGCGCCGTGCCCACCGACACGCTCGCCGCCGCGCTCGGGGGGCGCGACGGCACGTCGGGCCGCGCCGCACCCGTGGGTCCGCTGGCGCAGCTGCGCCTGGCCCAGGGGCTCACCGACGACACCGCGCTCGTGCTGCGCGGCAGCCTGGCGGCGCACGTCGCGGACGGGCACCTGCGCGGCCGGGGGGTCGACGTCGACGTCGCCGACCTCGAGGCCGACGTGCTCCACGGGCTGCTCGACGGCCAGGTGGTCACCGTCGCCCGTCTCGGGCACGAGACCGCGCGCCGGCTCGTCGCCGCGGGCGTGCTCGTGGCGGCCTGAGCCGCCCGTGGCCGACCTCGACGACCTCTGCGCCGCGCGCGCCCGCGTGCGCGCCGACCCCCTCCCGGGCACGGCGCTGCACGTGCAGCGGCTGCTGCTCGTCGAGCACCAGGGCCCGTGGCCGTTCCACGCGCTCGAGTCCGAGGGGCTGGACCCCGACGTCGTGGCCCGGCTCGTCGAGGCCACCCGCGAGGCGGGCGGGCGGGCCGTCCTGATCCGCCGACCGGGGCGCCGCAGCGACGCCGACGGTCCCCGCGCGTGGGCCGTCGTCGACGTCCCCGCCGGCCGGCTGCGCTGGGGCACCTGGACCGAGCCGGCGGACCTGCTCGACTCGTGCCCCGTGCTGCGCGAGCCCGCCGACCACGACGGCTGGACCGACGAGCCGGCCGTGCTGGTGTGCGCGCACGGACGCCACGACACCTGCTGCGCCGTGCGCGGTCGTCCGGTGGCCGCCGCGCTCGCCGAGCGGTTCGGCGACGCGGTGTGGGAGTGCAGCCACGTGGGTGGCGACCGGTTCGCGGCGAACGTCGTGGTGGTGCCCGACACGACCTACTACGGCGGGCTCGACGACGACACGTCGCTCGACGTCGTCGCCGAGCACCTCGCCGGGCGCGTGACCCCCTGGGCGCTGCGCGGCAGCAGCGCGATGCCGCCCGTGGCGCAGGCGGCCGCGGTGGCGGTGCACGAGCGGTGGGGGCCGGGGGGCCCGCGCGACGTGCAGTGCGTCGAGGTGACCGCGCTGGCCGACGACCGCTGGCGGGTGCGCCTGTCGTGCGACGGCATCCTCCCGCCACGGGTGGTCGCCGACGTGCGCGCGGTGCAGCGCGAGGCCGCCGTGCTCACCTGCCAGGCACCTCGGGCGACGTCGGCCCGGGCGTTCGTGGTCGACGCGCTGGAGCCCGACGGCCGGTGAGCCTCCCCGGAGTTGTCCGTCCCGCCGCCTAGCGTCGGGCCGTGCGCACCAACCGGTTCGAGGGCTTCTGCGCCGCCTGCACCCTCCACGTGCTCGCGGGAGCCGGCCGGCTCACCGGCACGCCGGGCGCCTGGCGCACGTGGTGCGTCGCCTGCGCACCCCGCCCGCCGGCACGGGGCGGGCACGACGGGTGGCACCGGCTGCCGCTCGCCTCGCTCGACCTCGAGACCACCGGCACCGACGCGCTGCACGACCGCGTGGTGAGCTTCGCGCTGCTCGACGAGCCCGGCTTCGAGATCACCGGCCTCGTCCGGCCGGACGTCCCCGTGCCCGAGGCAGCCGCCGCCGTCCACGGCATCACGGACGCGATGCTGCAGGACGCCCCGACGTCGGCGGAGGCGCTGCCGGTCGTGCTCGACTGGCTCGCGACGCTCGCCGAGCGCCGGGTGGGTCTCGTGGTGTTCAACGCCTGCTACGACCTGTCGATGTTGCGCGCCGAGGCGCGCCGGCACGGGCTCGCCGAGCCCGACTGGGAGCGGTTGCTCGTCGTCGACCCGTACGTCGTCGACTGGGGGATCGAGCGTGGCGCGCTGGGTCGTCGTCGCCTCGGCGACGTCGCCGCCTACTACGGGGTCGCGCTCGACGGTGCGCACGACGCCACGTGCGACGCGGTCGCCGCGCGACAGGTGGCGGTCGAGCTGGCGGCCAGACACGCCGACGTCGGCACGCTCGACCTGGAGCAGCTCATGCACGCCCAGCGCGGGTGGTACGCCGAGCGCGCGGAGGACTGGAACGCCTACGCGCGGCGGGTCGGCCGCGACCTCGACGACCCCGCCGGCTGGCCGCTCGTCGGCTAGATGGGCCGGGGGGCCTCGGGGTCGACGCCCCGGACACGGTCCAGGATCGCCGTCGCGGCCGCGTCGGGCGCCTGCTCCGGTATCCAGTGCGTCACGCCCTCGAGCACCTCGTACCGGTAGTCGGCGCTCACGTGCGCGCCGCACGTGTCGGCCCCGGCCCGACCGATGGCGAGGTCGTCGTCGCTCCAGACGAAGGTGGTCGGCACGTCGACCGACGGCAGACCCGCCAGCTCCGGGGTCATGGCGCGGTACCAGCCGAGCGCCGCGGTGAGCGCCCCCGGCTCCTGCAGCTGCGCGACGTAGGCGTCGACGAGGTGCTGGGGCACGACGCCCTGGTACATGGCGCGGAGCCGGCGGGCGTCGTCGGCGAGCAGGAGGTCCTCGGCCGTCCCCTCCTGGCGGAACAGCCGGATGTAGGAGCCGCGCTCGCGGGCGTCGGCGTCGTGGGCGAGCGCCGCGTTGTAGGCGGCCAGGTGCGGCACCGAGAAGGTGGTCAGGGTCTCCAGTCGGTGGCCATGATGCGCGGCGACGTACCACGCGACGGCCGCGCCCCAGTCGTGCCCGACCAGGTGGAAGCGGTCGAGCCCGAGCGCGTCGGCGAGGCTCACGACGTCCTGCGCCAGGCGGTCGGTGGCGTACGCCGCGACCTCCGCCGGCCGGGCGCCGGGGGAGTAGCCCCGCTGGTCGGGGGCAACGACGCGCAGGCCGGCGTCGGCGAGCGCGGGTACCACGGACGACCACGAGAGCGACGTGGTCGGGAACCCGTGCAGCAGCACGACCGGCGTCCCGTCGTCTGGCCCGGCGATCCGGACGTCGAACGTGAGGTCGCCGATCGCGACGGCAGTGGTCTCGGAGAAGGCCATGAGCACATCGTGGCGCACGAGAGGGGCTCCTGCGCCTCGTCGTCCCCAGGACACGCTGGCGGGTCGCCGGGTCAGTCCGAGGGAGCGCCCGCGCGCTCGAGTGCCGCGCGGTCGAGCGCGGCGCCGGTGGCCACGTCGGGAGCGGTGCCGCCGCGGTCGGCGTGGACCCACCACCGGTCGGCCTCGGACCGCGGCTGTTGCGGGTAGTGCTCGACGGCGTCGTCGAGCAGCCGCTCCAGCGCCTCCCTGAGCCGCGCCGTCAGCTCCGCCACCGACTCGCCCTCACGCGGCAGGAGCGGCTCGCCGACCACGACGTCGACCGCCACCCCGCGGCGCAGCGTGCGACGTCCGTCGACCGTGAGCAGCCGGTGCCCGCCCCACACGACGCAGGGCACGACGGGGACGACGACCCCGGTCGTCCGGGTGGCGTGCAGGGCGAGCGCTGCGGCCCCCGGCTTCAGCCGCTTGATGCGGAACGAGCGCGAGATGGTGGCCTCGGGGAAGACCCCCACGACCTCGCCCGACGTCACCAGGCGCCGGGCGTGGCGGTAGGCGCTCGCACCCGTCCAGCGCTCGACCCGCACGTGCCCCATCGCGCGCATGAGCCGGCCGACGACGGGGGCGTCGAAGACCGACGCCTTGCTCATGAACCGCACGAGTCGTCCCCGCTGGCGCGCCGCCCACTCCAGCAGCACGAAGTCGAGGTAGCCGGTGTGGTTCGCGGCCAGCACCGCGGCACCGTCGCGCGGCAGGTGCTCGAGCCCACGAGCCCGCAGCCGCACGCCCCACGCACGCAGCAGCAGAGCGCCGGCGCGGTTCACCCAGCGATAGGTCAGGTCGGTGCTGTGCGTCGCCCGTGCGGGTCGGGTCGGGTCGGGTCTCACGTCAGGGGTTCGCCGCTGGGCTGACGGAGGACGGGCCCGCTCGTGGACAGGTCGCCCGACACGCGCAGCGCGCCGGCCGTCAGCAGCGCGATCGCCGCGCCGTAGAGGACCATGACGGCCACCGACACCGTGGCCGACCCCGGGTCGACGCGGCCTGCCTCGCCCAGGGCGATCAGCCCGTCGGAGATGAGGAACAGGGCACCCCCGACGCCCGCCAGCACGTCGACGCACGACGACGTGACGGCGGTCGCGAGCAACAGCACGGCGTAGACCGGCACGACCGGACGCAGGTCGGCGGCGAGGCCGCCCCACGCCCACGCGACGAGGGCGACGCCGGCGAGGAGATACGTCGTCACCAGGAGCGGGTGGGGGCGACGCTCCCGCACCGCACCGGCGCGCACGAACAGCGTGACGAGGCAGACGTGGGCCGCTGCGAAGGAGGCCATGCCGGCGACGAACAGCCCCTCGACCTCGAGCAGGAGGTCGCCGCCGAGGCACAGCACGAGCGCGGCCACGAGCAGCCCCGGACCCCGCGCGGCGACGACCCACGCCACGAGCACAGGTGCGAGCAGGCACTTCGTGACGCTGTCCCACGGGCTCGCGTCGGCCGCGAGGAGCACCAGGTGCACCGACAGCACGGCGACGAACGCGACCAGGAACGGGATCCCTCGCCACCCGCCGCTGTGCCGCTCGTCCATCGGCGCAGGCTACCCGGCGGCGGTGTCGGGCTCGCGTCGTGCGGCGCGGCGGGCCCGCTTGTCCTCGTACATCGACCGGTCGGCGCGTTGGAACGCCAGGTCGACCGGCTCGTCGCCGGGGAAGACGAGCGACCACCCGAAGGAGGCCTCCACGCCCTCGTGCTCCAGCGCGTCGCGGTAGCGCTGCAGCGTCCGGCTGAGCAGCCTCGGCGACACGTCCTCCACCAGGACGACGAACTCGTCGCCGCCGTACCGCGCGAGGGTGTCGTGCGCGCCGCGGGCCCTGGTCAGCGCGTGCGCGGTGCGCTGCAGGAGGGTGTCGCCGGCGGCGTGCCCGTCGCGGTCGTTGACGTCCTTCAGGCCGTCGAGGTCGCACAGCACCACCGCGGCGAGGTCGCCGTACGCGCTCGCTCGGACCCCGGCGTCGGCGAGCACGGAGTCCCATCCACGGCGGTTGACGAGGCCCGTGAGCGCGTCGGTCTGGGCCAGGGCCTCCGCGGTGCGCCGCTCGCGGTCGTCGCTCTCGGCCCGGCGGGCGAGCGACAGGTGCGCGCCGAGCAGGTCGCCCAGGACGGCGAGCAGCTCGGCGTCGACGTCAGCACCGTCGAGCGGGTCGACGCCCAAACCACAGAGCATGCCGAACATCTCGCCCTCGGGGTCGCGGATCGGCACGCCGGCGTAGCTGCGGGTGGCCCCGATGCGCAGGTCGCTGTACTGCGGGTGCGTGGTCACGTCGTCGACGATCGCGTCGGCCCCGAGGTCGAAGGCCCGGTGGCAGTAGGACTGGTCCCACGGCCGACGGTCGCCGACCCGCACGAGCGTGCCGTTGGTGGTGTGCAGGAAGACCTGCTCGCCCTCGATCCGTCGGTTGACCGACCAGTCGCTGATCGGCGTGCTGCGCCTCAGGTACTCCACGACGCGGTTCGCGACGGCGCTGAAGGTGTCGGTCCCCGTGGCGGGGGAGAGCGGCTCCATGACGACCATCCTGCCAAGGTTCCGGCCGCCTGCTGGTCGAGTTCCGCCGAAGACATCGAGGCAGTACCAAAGAGGGAGCGACAGTATCCGTCCTGGTACGCTGACGTCGTCGTCCCCCGTCGCCGGAAAGGTCGCCATGCCCGCCGATCGTCTGATGCCGACCCCCGAGTCGGCCGACCTCATCGCCCTCACGCGCGAGCTCGTCGACGACAAGCTGCGCCCGCGCGTCGACGAGGCCGAGCGCACCGCGACGTTCCCGCGTGACGTCTTCGCGCTGCTGGGCCGTGCCGGCCTGCTGGGCCTGCCCTACCCCGAGGAGCTCGGCGGCGGAGGCCAGCCGTACGAGGTCTACCTGCAGGTCGTCGAGGAGATCGCCTCGGCCTGGGCGGCCGTCGGCGTCGGGGTGAGCGTCCACGCGCTCTCCTGCTTCGGGCTCGCCGAGGCCGGCACCGACGAGCAGAGGCAGCGCTGGCTGCCCGACCTGCTCGGGGGTGACCTGCTGGGTGCCTACTGCCTCTCCGAGGCGCACGCCGGCTCCGACCCGGCCGCGATGCGGACCAAGGCGGTCCGCCAGGGCGACGACTACGTCATCACCGGCGCGAAGGCCTGGACCACCCACGGCGGGCAGGCCGACTTCTACAAGGTCATGGCCCGCACGTCCGACGAGAAGGGGCGGGGCATCTCCTGCTTCCTCGTCCCGGCCGACGCCGAAGGCCTCACGGCCGACGTGCCCGAGCAGAAGATGGGGCTCATGTCCTCCACGACGGCCACGATGCTGTTCGACGGAGTCCGGGTGCCCGCGGAGCGACGGCTCGGCGCCGAGGGTCAGGGCCTGGCCATCGCACTCGCCGGCCTCGACGCCGGCGAGGAGGGTCTCGACGCCGAGCACGAGCAGGCCGCCGCCGCCCTCGACGAGGTCGAGGAGCTCGGCGGCGCCGGCTACACCAAGGACTTCCCCGTCGAGCGCTACATGCGCGAGACCAAGGTCATGCAGATCTTCGAGGGCACCAACCAGATCCAGCGGCTCGTCATCAGCCGGCACCTGAAGTAGGAAGAAGGAACCCATGCAGCTCACCGGAACCTCCGCCGTCGTCACGGGTGGCGCGTCGGGACTCGGCGCCGCGACCGCTGCCGAGCTGGCCGCCGCCGGCGCGGCCGTCGTGGCGGTCGACCTGGCGCAGTCCATCGAGAAGGCGCCCGACGTCGAGGGCGTCACGTACGTCGAGGCCGACGTGACCGACGAGGCGCAGGTGCGCACCGCCGTCGCGGCCGCCTCGGAGCAGGCACCGCTGCGCGTCGCGGTCAGCTGCGCCGGCATCGGCACCGCCGGTCGCGTGCTCGGCAAGGGCGGCCAGGGCATCCACGACCTCGGCCTCTTCGCGCGCATCGTCAACGTCAACCTCGTGGGCACCTTCACCGTGCTCGCGGTCGCGGCCGAGGCGATGGCCGCCACGGAGCCGCTCGAGCACGGCCAGCGCGGCGTCGTCGTCAACACCGCGTCCATCGCGGCGTTCGACGGCCAGATCGGCCAGGCCGCGTACTCGGCGAGCAAGGGCGGCGTCGTCGGCATGACCCTGCCCACGGCCCGCGACCTCGCGCAGTACGGCATCCGTGTGAACACGATCGCGCCGGGCATCATCGACACCCCGATGCTCGCCACGGTCGGCGAGGAGATCCGCGCCGCGCTCGCGAAGGGCGTGCCGTTCCCGCAGCGCCTGGGCCGCCCCGACGAGTACGCGCAGCTCGTCCGGATGATCGTCGAGCACGACTACCTCAACGGCGAGACCATCCGCATGGACGGCTCGCTGCGCATGGCCCCGCGATGAGCGAGGCGGCGGACGCACCGGGACACTGGGCCCATGACTGACGCCCCCGTCCTGCTCACGGTCGACGACGGCGTCGCCCACGTCGAGCTGAACCGTCCGGACGCCTCCAACACGATCGACCTGCCCTTCACGGCCGCGTTCGCCGACGTGCTCACGCAGGTGCGCGACGACGACGCCGTTCGGGTGGTGCTGCTCACGGGTCGGGGTCGGATGTTCTGCGCCGGCGGCGACCTCGGGGCGATGGACGCGGCGCCCGACCGCTCGGCGTTCCTGCAGGAGCTCGCCGACGCGCTGCACGTCGGCGTCCGGCTGCTCGACGGGCTCGAGAAGCCGGTCGTCGTCGGGGTGCAGGGTGCGGCGGCGGGCGCCGGCCTGTCGCTCGTGCTCGGCGGTGACCTCGTGGTGGCCGGCCGGTCGGCCGCGTTCGTCACCGCCTACACGTCGGTCGGCCTGACACCCGACGGCGGGCAGTCGTGGCTGCTCCCGCGTGTGGTGGGCCTGCAGCGCGCGCTGGAGCTCACGCTGACGCCGCGCCGGCTCTCCGCCGAGGAGGCGCAGGAGTGGGGGATCGTCACGCGCGTCGTCGACGACGAGGACGTCGCCGGCGAGGCGCACGCGCTGGCCCGGCGTCTGGCCGACGGTCCCGCGCGGGCGTTCGGCCGGGCGCGTCGGCTCGTGCGCAACTCCTTCGGGACGCCGCTGTCGGAGCAGCTCGACCGCGAGGCGCGCACCATCGCCACGTCGGTCGCGGAGCCCGAGAGCGCGGCCCTGATCACGCGGTTCCTGTCCCGCGGACGCTAGCGGCTCGGCCCGGCCGGGCCCGTCGTGGCGCGAGGGGCGTCAGGTGCGGCCGGCGGCCTGGGCCAGGACGGGCTGGATGCACAGCTGGAGCACGTCGACCAAGGTGTCGACGAGCTCCTCGCGCGTGCGGGCGCCCGGGTCGGCGAGCCAGCGTGAGACGACGGCGTCGGCCAGGCCCACCAGTCCCGTCGCGTAGACGTCGCGGAGCGCGGGGAGCGCCCGGACGAAGTCGTAGAGCGGTCGGTGCTCGAGCACGAAGTCGAGGTAGGCGTCGATGGTGCCGCGCAGGCCGGCCTCCACGCCGTCGTCGGTGGTCATGCGCACGATCACGTGGTCGAGCAGCATCGACACGATCCGGTCGGCGACCGCGACGTCGAGGTCGTGGCGGTGGTCGAACTGGCGGTAGAGCACCTGCCGGGTGACGCCGCAGGCGCGGGCGATCGACTCGACCGGTGCGTCGGCGCCCTCGGCGTCGATCACCGCGACCGCCCGCTCGACGATCTCCTCGCGGCGTTGCTCGCGGTGCCCGGCCCAGCGGCTCGCGCGTCCGTCCCCCGTCGTGGTCATGGCCACAGCCTAACCGCGATGCTGTGACAGCGTGTAACCGTTACAGTGCGTAGCAGTCACCATCGTGCTGGAGGTCCTGATGAACCCGTTCGCGTCCATGCCCGCCTGGGCCGCCCGCGTCGTCGCCGTGCAGCTGATCGCCGTGCTGACCATGCTGATCGTCGGCCTGGTGATCCTGCTCCCGTTCCTCCCGCGCCTCGCCGCCGCCGGGGTCGCGCTGCCCGAGCTCACCGAGTCCGCCGAGCGGTCGCCGCGCACGCTCGACCAGGTCGAGCGCATCGACGGCAACGTCGCGCGCGTGGTGCCGCCGGTGCTCGAGGCCGTCGCGGTGCTGCCCGAGGTCGGCGACCAGCTGACGCAGCTGCTCGACGTCGCCCGCTCCCTCGGCGCGACGGCCGACGGGGTGGTGTCGGCGGCCGACCGCGTGGCCGGCGCGGCCGAGCCGCTCGGCTCCGTGGGCGGCGACATCCGTGCCCTGCGTGAGCAGATCGACGGGCTGGAGTCCCAGCTCGCGTCGCTGCAGGGGCTGCAGGAGCCGATCGACTCCCTCGCCACGTCGGCCCGGCCCCTGCCCGGCCAGCTGGAGCAGCTCACGGCGGCTGCCACCGCCATCGCGACCGTCGCCGACGTGCTCGACCAGCTGGTCGGCTCGATCGGCCGCATGGAGCAGCACGTCGCCAACCTCGACCGCAAGACCGGCCCGGTCCTGCTCCCGGACCTCACCTCCCGCTAGCCCCTCCCGCAGTCCAGCCCTCTCCACAGGATGCGGAAGAGGAGACGGGGTCAGGTGGTGCGGGTGGCGTGGTCGACGAGGACGGCCAGCTGGTGGAAGGCGGCAGCGTCGTCGAGGCCGGTGTCGGCCTCCACGGCACCGCGGTGGATGGCCTCGAGCACGAGCCCGGCGACCGAGCCGACGAAGCGCGGGTCGAGCCGACGTCGGCCCGACGCCTCCACCAGCTCCTTGACCCGCTGGGCCGCGAGACGGACGTTGTTGCGGTAGACCTCGCGGGCCGGCTCGTAGGCGTCGAGGTCGGCGAAGTACGTCGGCCCGGCGGGAGCCAGCTCCTCGGCGATCGCGTCGAGGTAGACGCTGATCCGGCGTCCACGGTCGGGCTCGGCGGCCACCCGTCGCTCGACGGCGTCGGTCGAGCGCCGGAACGACTCGCGCACCGTGGCCTGGATGATCTGCTCCTTGCTCGGCGCGACGACGTAGAGCGTCGACTTCGAGCAGCCGAGTCGCCGGGCGAGGTCCTCCAGGCTGAACACCAGGAAGCCCTCCGCGTGGAAGAGCGGGATCAGCTCGTCGAGCAGCGACTGGCGGCGCGCGTCGTCGCGGGCAGCGACGCTCGTCGGACGGACCATACCCCGACCCTACCGCGGCCGAGTACCCAAGACGCCTCCTCAGTACCCTCGATGCGCGCCGACGGCACCACTGCGCGTCCCAGGGAGCGGATCTGCGCTGGGGTGACGGGGCGTCCTGCGGCTAGGGTCCTGACGTGGACTGCTCGGGGGACAGGGTCGTGCTGACCGTGCTCGCGGGGGTCACGCTGCAGTGCGACGGTGCACCCGTCGCGCTGTCGAGCCTCGAACGCGCGCTCCTCGCCGGGCTCGCCGTGGGAGCCGGGTCCTCCAGCGACACGCTCGTCCGCTGGCTGTACGACGACGCCCCACCCACCTCGGCGCGCAACCGGGTGCAGGCGCTCGTCTCCGGCCTGCGCCGCAAGTGCGACGCACCCCTCGTGCGCACGGCGGCCGACGGCTACGTCCTCGACGACGGCGTCACGACGGACGTCGGACGGCTGCGAGCGTGCCGCGACCGCGCGCGGGCGCGGGCGCAGCGCTCGGAGGTGGGATGTCTCGACGACTTCCGGACCGCGCTCGACCTCGTGCCCGAGGAGGTCCTGCTCGACGTCCGTCCCACGTCGGCCGTGGAGCTCGAGCGCACGCGTCTCGCGGCCGAGCGGCTCGGTCTCTGGGAGGAGCACGTGGCCGCGGCGGTCGCGCTCGGCCGCGCCGACACGGTCGTCGCCGACCTGGCCCTGCTGACCGCCCTGCACCCGTTCCACGAGGGCCTGCTCGCCCACTCCGTGCTGGCGCTCGCGTCGGTGGGGCGTCGCGAGCAGGCGCTGCGGGTCTACCGCGAGGCGTTCGAGCGGCTCGACGTCGAGCTGGGGGTCGAGCCGTCGGACCTGCTGCGCTCCGCGCACGCCCGGGTGCTGGAGGGCGACGTGGTGCCCGTGCGGGCGTCCGACGTCACGACCGTGCCCGGTGCCGACACTGCACTGCGCCGACCCACGGCGCCCCGGACGCTGCCGCGGCGCTCGCCGGGCTTCGTCGGCCGCGCGCACGAGCTGGAGGCGGTGCTCGGCGCCGCCCAGCAGGTCGACGACGGGCCGGTCGTCGTGCACCTGACGGGGCTGCCGGGGATGGGCAAGTCGACGCTCGCGGTCGAGGCGGGCCATCGCCTGCGCGACCGCTTCCCGGACGGCTCGCTGCACCTCGACGCCGGTCGCACACCGACGGGTCCGGACGCCGGGGCGGCCCTCGGCACCTTCCTCCGGCTGCTGGGCACGCACCCCGAGGCCGTCCCCGCCGACGTCGCCGAGCGAGCCGCCCTCTACCGCAGCCTGCTGCACGAGCGACGGGTCCTCGTCGTGCTCGACGACGTGGGAGCGGACGTCGCAGCGCCGGCCCTGCTCGACCTGCTGCCGGCGTCGGCGGGCTCCATGGCCGTCGTCGTGTCGCGGCGGGACCTGCCGTGGCTCGACGCGGACGTGCGCGTGCCGGTGGGCTCGCTCTCCACGGGTGCGGCCCGCGAGCTGCTCGTCCGCGAGCTCGGGTCGGAGCGGGTCGAGCGCGACCAGGCCGACGCCGACCGGCTGGTGGTCGCGCTCGGTGCCGCGCCCCTCGCCCTGCGGCTCGCGGCCGGGCGGGCACGGCAGCGACCCGACGTGGCGCTGGGCCGCCTGGCCGACCGGCTCTCCACCGGCGACGACGGCACCATGGCCTCGATCGCGGCGAGCCTCGCGGAGGTGTGGGAGCAGCTGCCCGGGGAGGTGCAGGAGGCGGCCCACCGCGTGGCCCGGCTGCGACTGCCCGCGTTCAGCGCCTGGGTGCTCGGGGCGCTGCTCGGCGACGACCACGCGGGGGAGCGGGCGATCGACGCCCTGAGCGCGCTGCACCTCGTCGAGCCGGTGCGGCACCTCGGGCAGGCGACGCAGTTCAAGTTGCACGACGTCGTCGCACGGTTCCTGCGCGGCACCGACACGCACGACGACGACACGTCACCGGCGGAGCGGGTGGCGGCGCTGTTGCTCGAGCGGGGACGTCCGGCGCACCGGGCCCACCCGACGCAGCTGCTCCCCGAGCCCCCGGACGGTGCTCGCCCGACGTCGCAGGCCACGACGTCGCAGGACGCGGCGCAGAGGTGGGACCGGACGTCGGCGGTGCGGTTCTTCGCGACGGAGAACGCGACCGCTCGGGTGCTGGCCTCCTCGCTGGCGTCGCACCGACCCGACCTCGCGTGGCGGCTCCTGGTCCTCGTCGCACCCGCGCACCACGGCGCGCCGGCCGAGGAGGACTGGGTGGCGTGCCTCGACCTCGTGGGCGGTGTCCTCGGGCGCGCCGCGCCCGACGACGTCGACGCGGCGACGGGCCGTGCCTTTCTCGACCTCTGCCGGGCCTGGCACCTGCAGGCCCGCGCCTCGTCGTCGGAGCAGGCCGGACGCCTGGCGGAGTCGGCGGCGGCCCGGCTGGTCGACGCCGGTCACCCGCGGGCCGCGGCCGCCGCGCAGGTGGTGACGGCCGCGGCACCGTGCACAACGACTACGACGAGAACGAGGCTGCGGCGGTGGCCTTCGCGCAAGCGCGGGCGCTGCTCGAGCCGACCGCCGCCCGGGCGGGATACCGCCAGGCGACGCTGGAGCTCTCACGGTCGTACCGTCGCCTCGGGGTGCTCGGTGAGGCGCAGAAGCTGATCCTCGAGGTGGTCGGCCTGCTCGAGGACGACGGGGACGACTACGACCGCGGCTACGTGCTGGACGCCCAGGCCGAGGTCGCGGTCGCGCTCGGACGGGGCGCCGACGGTGTCGAGCTCGCCCGCAGCGCGCGGGCGTGGGCCGTCCGGTCGCGCGACGCCTTCGTCGCCGCCCGCGCCCGCCGCACCCTCGCGGGAGCGCTGCGCCTGGAAGGCCGACCGGCGGAGGCGGAGGCGGAGCTGCGCCTCGCGGTGACCGAGCTGACCGCCTTGGGCCGCCAGCTCAGCGCGGCCGCGGCCTGGCGTGCTCTCGCGGCCCTGCTGGACGATGCCGGGCGCACGGAGGAGGCCGCGGAGGCCCTCCGGCTGGAACGGGAGGCCTCCGCGGCTGCTCAGGCTGGGGGAGCGCCCCCTGGCGCGTCCCCCGTCCTCACTCCGCCGACGTGAAGCCGCGGAACGTCTTGTCCTTGATCGTCGGTCCGTCGCCGTCCCAGAGGTAGTACTTGTAGCCGATCTCGTCGCCGCCGACGTTGCCCTCGACGGTGTAGATCTTGTTGCCGTTGACCTCGACGACCACGCCGACGTGACCGCCGCCCGCGTTGTTGTTCTTCCACACGAGCACGTCCCCCGGGAGCGGGCGCGCGGTCGACGACGCCGAGAAGGGCTTGAAGCGCGATCCCGTCTGGTCCGCCCAGTTCTGCGAGCCCGGGTAGTACTGCGGGATGGCCGGGAAGTCGGACTTGGACGGGACCAGACGGTTGGTCCAGGCCCAGGCGGCGAAGTAGCCGCACCACTCCTGGCCGTTGTAGTTGTTGAACAGGTTCTTGTTGGTGTTGCTGCCGCCGTACTCGAACAGGTTGCGGTCCTGCACCGGCGTGCTGTTGCGCTTCGTGCCATAGCGGTCGATGTACGGCAGGGGCTTGCCGAGCGCCCACATCGCACGCTCCACCACGGCCTGGCGGTTCGCGGAGATCGCCGTGGCGGACGACGTCGAGCTGGTGCCGGCGGTGTCGGCGTGCGCGGGCCCGGCGACGGCCGGTCCGGCGAGGAGGGCCGCTGCGGTGAGGGCAGCGGCGGCGAGACGGGTGCGCTTCATGAGGTGTCCTCGGTTCGTAGGTGCCTGGCGACGCCGTCCGCCGCCGTGCCTCAGCCTGCCGAGCGCCGCTGCGAACTCGCTGCGAACGGCTCGGAGCGTGATCGCAGAGCGCGTCGGCAGGCTCTCGTCATCGGCGCGACGGGGGTCGCGCCACGACACCAGGAGGACGGATGAACCGACGACGGACGATCGCCCTGACGGTCGCAGCAGCTGTGCCCGCGACCCTGCTCGCCGGCTCGCTCGCGGCTGCCGCCCACGCGGCACCCACGGCGAGCGAGGCGACCGCGTCGCAGGCCCGGCCACCGCTGCAGGTGCCCTTCCGCTGCGGCGAGGCCTGGCCGGTGAAGACGTACAGCGACCACACGCCCAACCGCCTGGCGGTGGACTTCAACATCGCCGGGTCGTCCGACGCCGGGCGTCCCGTGCTGGCGAGCGCGTCCGGCAAGGTCATCGGCGTCTCGAAGAAGTACACGAGCTACGGCCACGCGGTGGAGATCGACCACGGGAACGGCTGGCGCAGCTTCTACGCCCACCTGCAGGAGGACAGCATCGCCGTCTCCGTGGGGCAGCAGGTCTCGCCGATCACGCAGATCGGTCGCGTCGGCAGCACCGGCAAGAGCACCGGACCTCACCTGCACTACGAGCAGCGTCAGGTGGTGGACGGCCGGTCGGTCCTGCGCCCCGTCATCCTCAACGGGCACGCGTTCAACTACGACAAGACGGGCACGCAGACGTTCACGCGGCCCTGCTGACCTGCCGCCGTGCGGCGCCGTGGACCCCTGAGCCCGGCGCCGCACGGTCGCGCGTCAGGCGACGACGTCCTCGACCGGGGTGGCGGGACGCCCGGTGAGGTCCTCCACGGCCGAGGAGACGGCGGCGAGCCGGCCCTCGCGGATGGCCGTGCCGAACGAGGCGAGCAGGTGGGCGACCGGCGTCGGCAGGCCGGCCTGCTCCAGCCCGGCCACGTAGGCGGCGTCGTCGACCTGGACGACCTCGACCGGCTCACCACGACGCTGCGCCGCGAGCGTCGCGACGTCGTCGGCCGTGATCGCGCGCGGGCCCGTGACGTCGAGCGCGACGTCGTCGAGCTCGGTGCTCAGCAGCGCCGCGACCGCGGCGGCGGCGCAGTCGGCGCGGGTCACGTAGGCGGCACCGCCGTCGCCGGTGTTGGTGACGTACTGGCCCGACGCGGCGGCCTGCGCGATCGTGTCGGCCTGCATGTCGGCGTAGAGGTTGTTGCGCAGGAACGTCCAGCGCAGACCGCTCTCGCGCAGGTCGCGCTCGGTGGCCACGTGGTCGGGGGTCACGGCGGCGGGGTTGTCGTCGGAGGGGTCGACGACCGAGGTGTAGAGCACGCGGCGCACGCCGGCGGCCTTCGCGGCCTCGACGGCGCGGCGCTGGCCCTCGACGCGGCTGCCGACGGCGTCGGTCGAGACGAGGAGCAGCTCGTCGACACCCTCGAACGCGGTGGCGAGCGTGCTCGGGTCGTCGAAGTCGGCGGCGCGCACCGTGACGCCGGGACGCTCGAGCTTCTCGGGGGAGCGGGTGAGCAGGACGACGTCGGACGGGTCGGCCTGCTGGAGCAGGAGGTCGGCGGCGAGCGAGCCGAGCTGGCCCGAGGCTCCGGTGATGGCGTAGGTGGTCATGGCATCCCCATTCGTGTGCAGAGTGATTGCGGTTGTAGTAACTATAACCATACTGATCACGGATGTGCCAGACTGGGGGCATGGCCAGTCCGCAGAGCACCCAGTTCGCCGTCGCGGTGCACGTGCTGACCTACCTGGCCGGTGCGGGTGCCGGGCCGGGGGCTCAGCCGGGTCGCCTCGTCGGGGCCACCGAGCTGGCCGCCAGCACCCAGGTGACGGCCGTCCACGTCCGGCGCGTGCTCGCGCCGCTGCGCGAGGCGGGGCTCCTGACCTCGACCCCGGGCGCCCACGGAGGCTGGCGGCTGCTGGTCGACCCCGCCGACATCCGGCTCGACACGGTCTGGCGCCTGG
>LULM01000584.1_pt1 | contig 19062 bp, 17 predicted proteins | sample 728151 | NCBI WGS metagenome assembly LULM01 (sample SAMN03860289, study PRJNA289734) | marine metagenome | biome: seawater column; feature: ocean; material: water; isolation source: Red Sea water column Station 149 - depth 200m | place: Saudi Arabia: Red Sea | collected 2011-10-15 | depth 200 m
ATATAATCAGAATGAATCGGTTACTTTAATTTCTGATAACAGTAATTGGTTTATAATTTAGTGTATAATATCATAGCATAAAACCCACCGAAAAGGGAGATATATAGATGACTTATTCACCACACGCTTTTGAAATTAACACTTTAGGAACATCTGAAGCCTCAAAGTTTGTTACGACAGACAGTAATGGCGATTTTTTGATGCCAGACAGCGACAAGGTTGAGCTTGGTGATGGAAGTGATATGCAGCTATATCACGATGCTACTGATTCATATATCACAAACAAAACTGGAGCTTTAAAAGTAGCAACCGAAACTAGTGGAATAGCTGTATCAATTGGGCATACCACCTCTGAAGTAACGGTTAATGACAATCTCACAGTTACTGGCGACCTTACGGTTAATGGTACAACAACGTCTGTAAACCAAGTTGAAATAGATGTAACAAACGCCTTCGTGTTTGAGGGGTCTACAGCCGACGCTCACGAAACCACTTTAAGCATTGTTGACCCAACTGCTGACGCGACAATCAATCTACCTGCGATGGCGAGTGCTGGAAGCCCGTATTACTTACCAGTATTGGCCGCTGCTAGCACCACGGCGATTACTGCAACCCCCGAGGAACTTAATATTCTTGATGGGGTTACTTCTACCGCCGCCGAGCTTAATATTCTTGACGGTGTAACCTCAACCGCTGCCGAGCTTAATATCCTTGATGGGGTTACAGCAACTGCCACAGAGCTTAACTATCTAGATATTTCCACGCTAGGAACCGCAGAGGCTAGTAAAGCGGTTACTGTTTCTGCTGCTAGTAAGATTACTCTCGGCAGCATTGAGATTGAAGGTAGCGCTTTCGACATTGATGGCGGAACCATTGATGGAGCTACGATTGCAACCAGTGATGTTACGGTTGGTAGCAGCAAAACCCTCGATGTCTCTAGCGGAACACTGACAACTTCTGCCGCTCAAAAGCAGGCTATTGTTTCCGGTGCTGATGGCGCGACTATTGACGACTGTGTTATTGGCGGAAGTACTCCTGCCGCAGGAACATTTACCACTCTAGATTGTACTGATGGAGCGTTTGCCATAGCTAATCTAGATATCGATGGCGGAACTGATATTGGTGAAGCTATTGTAGATGCCGATTTGTTTATCGTAGATAACGGCGCTGGTGGAACAAACCGAAAGTGTACAGCATCAAGACTTAAGACTTATATCTCAGGTTCGAGTGTAGACTCTTCATTTTCTGACGGAGATACGGTTGGTAGTGATATCAACTTGGTTGATGCATCTGGTGATAATATTACCGTAAAAGTTCCAGAAAACTCAGATGCCGGAACTCAGTATATTATCAAAAAGACTGATTCCAGTAGTAACACGGTGACAATTTCTCGAACGACAGCGGATACTATTGATGGTTCGGCTAGTAAGATTTTATATCACCAGTATGAAACTTTAACAGTTGTTTCTGATGGTTCAAACTGGCACATTATTTAATAGGGCTGTCTTATGCATTCTCTTACTTTACAAACCTCTGAAGCAACCGTTGAAGACGGTGACATATTAGGTCGTTTAGGCTTTGCTGCGTCCAGTGAAACCGGTACGGAAGCGTTAAAGATAGCCGGTAAGATTGAAGCTATTGCAGAGGAGGAATTCGACGGCTCCAACAACGCTACAGAGATGGTGTTTTCTTTGGCGGCTGACGGTACTGCCGCCGCCAAGATGACACTTAGTTCTGCTGGACTTTTGACTGTCGTGGACGATATTGTTATTAAGAGCGGTGGAACTATAGGAGGGGCTAACGATACTGACTTGTTAACGTTAGGTAATGGGATATTAACGGTTGCTGGGGAAATCAGCGTTACCACTCTTGATATTGGTGGTACAAATGTCACAGCGACTGCTGCTGAACTTAACTATGTAGATGGGGTTACTTCCGCTATTCAAACGCAGATTGACGCAAAGGCTGCGTCTTCCCACAACCATAATGCCAGTGATATTAATGCCGGAACTCTGACCCACGAAAGAGGTGGAATAGAGGCGGATATTTCTGCCATAGCCATAGGCGGTATTTTGGCCGGAACCGGGACGGGAACTATGGGGATTGTTAGTGCTGCTTCAGCTTCTGATGGAGATGTTTTGACCATTCAGGCAGAGGGGACCGCTGCATGGGAAGAGCCTTCTGGTGGTGGTGGTGGTGGTGGCGCAGTCACTGCGCTTAACAATGCTACTGAAAATGAGCTTGTGACGGTTGGTGCAACAACTACCGAGCTTGATGCAGAATCCACTCTTACCTACGACGGCACAACGTTGCAATTATCCAACTGATGATAGTGGTAGTCTGTTGGGGACAAAGGGCGGAACTGCTGTTATCATGGAAACCGCTATCGATGAGGTTTCTGGCACTACAGAGTATTTCAGGCTCAATCAAAACGGCAGAATTGGTGTAAACGCAAACGCCACTAGCAACGGCGAGTTTGATGACAATTCTAGACTTTATGTTTATGAAGCGCTTAGCTCTAAGAGTGTGTGTACTCTGGAAAATAAACAATCAGGCACTGGCGGCGACCTAATTGTTATGAGAGCGGTAGATGCTGTAAAAACCGTTTTTGATGAGCAGGGATATTTACATATTGGTGGCAGCGACCCAACATATCCACTTACAGTAGACGCTAACACTAACGAATTATGTAGATTTACAAGAGGAAACAGTGGTAATGCATGGATTAGGGTTGATGCAAATCAAGCGACTACTAATGAGGCGCAGCTTAGACTAGTTGGCGGGAACGCTGGACAGTCCAGAATTTTCTTTGGAGACACAGATTCGGCCACGGCGGCTGGAGGAATTCAGTATAAGCACTCAGACAACTCGATGAGACTTACTACAAATAATGCGGTTGCTGTAGTTATTGAAAGTGACAAAACTGTTGACTTTAAAAAGGGTACTACTACTGACAGCAGCGGAAATGATTATCAGTACGACGCTAAGGTTTTAGAAATTAAGGTCGATGGCACTCAGTACTTTCTTCCATTATATGTTTCCGGTGGAGGAGGCGGTGGTGGTGGAGGCGGTGGTGGACCGTAATATAATAACAATTCATGTAGACAGAGATAGGAGAAAATAATGGCGGAAATAACAGCCAGCTTTGGCGGAAAAAACATAACGATAACTTATCCAGACGCGCTCTTAGGGAAAGCTCAAGAGGCGTTTCTCATCATCAGCAATGCTCAATGGGCAAGTGAAGTATCCGATAAAAAGGAGGAACTAGGGGTAGACTCTCTCACAGAAGAGCAAGAGTCAGAACTAAAATACGAGTTTACGATTAAGTGTATTATGAATTATGTCACAGAAGCAATCAAGATTAGTGAGCTAAAGCTCGCTAGGCAGACACTTGAAAGTGACGTATCTGAACAAATAAAAAATGACTTAAGTCAAATTAACATGGATATTCAATAAGTTAGGAGAAAATAATGTCGGATGCTATGTCTAATTATATGGAATCTGGTGTACTCAATTTTATCTTGAGGTCAAACAGCAATAGTTTTGCCGCCCCGTCTAACGTGTCAGTTGCTCTATTGACAAACCACGATAGCAACTGGGGTGTTGATGCTAAAAATGGCGGTACGATGCCGGAAGTTGCTAATGCGAACGGCTACGCCAGAGTGGATTTAGGCGCTCCTGCAAATGCTGATTGGAATGAAGTTAGCACTGGTGGAGCAACCTCAAACTCCTCCGCAATTAATTTCCCAGAAGCAACCGCGCATTGGGGTATGGTTTCGGGCGTAGCCCTAGTTACCAGCGCGACCCATGGCGCGGGCAGCATTTTGTTCCACGGGGCTTTGACCACACCAAGAGATGTAACAAGTGGCGACACGTTTAAATTTAATGCCGGTGACCTTGATATAACATTGACATGATATGTTAGGCTTTCATGCGATATCAGAAAACCCACTTTCTTCGCTCGGTGATAGCGTTCAGGGGCAAATTTCGCTTTCGGCCACATCAACATTATCTTCAAACGGTGTATTATTAATTGGTGGATTGGCAAGTTTAACTGCAAACTCAACCTTTTCGCCCACAGGAGTGTTTTCGGAACTAAGTAAAGACACCATTCCCATAACTGCGTACATAAATCAACAGAAGGCGATAGTAGGGTATATTTACAAGGTTTCAGGAACAAATCAGTATATTTTTAGAACATTGGAACAGGCGTTGAGAATAGACCAGCTAAAATTACAAAATTTGTCCATAGACCAGTTAAGGGGTCAAGACATTTATATTGACCAGTCATCACTGCAAGATTTTAACGTGGACCAAGTTAGAAGTCAGGATTTGAGTATAGACCAAGCCGACAATAAAGACCTGTTCTTAGACCAGTTGGATACCCAAGACTTAAACATTGACCAGTCAGACGAGCAAGACTTAAACATAGACCAGCAAGTAGACCGACCGCTGGAGAGGTAATATGGCAGCAAACGAAATTAGAGTGGGCGACATTGGTACGAGATTTAAAGTTACCATTAAAGACGGCACGTCTACAGTAGATATTTCAAGTGCCACTACTACAAAACAAATTATACTTAAAAAGCCAGATGGAACAAAATTAACAAAATCTGCTACCTTTTCTTCTGATGGTACTGACGGGATTATGTACTACGACACAGTAGACGGGGACTTGGATGCCGCAGGGGTATGGAAATTGCAAGGCAAGGTTGTTATCTCCGCAGGAACATTCAACACCGACATATATTCATTCAAGGTTCATAGGAACCTGTAAGGGGTAAGCAATGGTTTGGCAGACTGAAATGGTGCGTATTGTAAGACATTTAATTAATGACGTAGACGCCACTAGTTACGCCGACGATAGACTTGAAGAAACCGTGCTGGTTTCAGCACAGTTAATCTTAAACTACGTGGAGTTTGATAACACGTTTACAGTTGACGTAGATGAGCTATCCCTATCCCCAGACCCGACAACACTGACAACAAAAGACGACGCCTTCATTAATATAACCTGTCTCAAGGCTGCTTGCGTAATTCTCAGCAGCGAGCTTAGAACCCACGGGCTAAATTCCGTAAGTATCAGCGACGGTCCTTCCAGAATAGACATGACGGGTATTGTGAAAAACTTGCAGGTTGTACAGGAGGATATGTGTCAGCGTAGTGAACATGCGATTATGCAGCATAAGGCCGGTAACAGTGTTGCCGGTCAGGCGATACTTGGGCCATATGCTCCGGGCGCAGACAACGTATCGAGAATCACCCTTAGTCACCGAGAAGGATATTTCAGTTAAGGGATTAATATGACCGAAAGAAAAGCCAAAAATATAAGAACAAACTTAACCAGTTTGCTCGCTGACAATAATCAGGGCAATATTTCTGCCGCTGATGTCAGGGACAACTTGCTGGACATGGTGGATTCTATCATTCCAATTATGGGAAGCGGGGGAAGTCAGACCCCGTTTTTTAATGGGCCTTCGGGAATTCACTTCAGAGATAATAGCGTAGGCACTAACGACACTACGTTTAATTATATTTATGGAAACTGGAACAGGAACAAGACATCCGCAATTGGTTTTGCCACAGGCTCAGACACAACCAACAAAGACGACGGAAGCCTTTGTTTCTACACTGCCGCCTCCGGGGTTAGCTCCAGTACCGGTGGTCACGGGCTGACAAAGAGATTGCAGATACAAGCCAACGGTGAGGTTGATGTTTACGCCAGCGGCATAGGCAATGTCGGCTTGCATGTACAGTCCATAACACCAAAAAGAGACGTAAAGAAAGACCCGCTTCTGCTACTGCTCCAAAGCTCTAATAATAGTATTGGCGCTGTAAGTGGTGAGAAGATAAATATCGGTCAGTGGGATACGGTCAACAAAACTCTGTATCCAACTATCACGGTTCATGAGTCTGGACAGGTCGTGGTTTCCAGAGAAGGTAAGGGTGTGGGTATGAACCCAGTTCCTGCTGTCTCAGGTATTCATTATGGATGGGCTGAACTACAGTTAGTTAACACTCATCATATGAATCAGCCTAACAACCATAACCATTCTATTGGTTCTAGGATATTGTTCAAGGGCCATAAAGACCAATGGAATCAGTCCAACCATCCCAGCGGACAAGCCCAAAACTTGTTTGCGCTTGGAACCGACGTACACGCTAGTAGTTACAATGCAGAAGATAAAAACAACTTCTTTATTCAGGACGTTTACACTTCTGGAAACCCCGTAAGGCTATTTGTCAACCAGTGGGGCAACGTTGGTATTGATACTGTCAAGCCCAGCGGAAAGATGCACGTTCATGCTCGCGGACATTCATTGTCTACGGTTGGAGAGCTTAATCCAGCCAGTGGCATTGCCATGACTCTGTCATCTGAATCCACCAATAGCCTGTTTGACTTTAAGATTAAGTCGGGCGTCTTGGAGTTTGCCACAAGAGAGCCTACGAAAAACAAGGTAATGGGTATTAGTACCGATGGTCATGTTGGTGTTGGGACACTAACCCCTATTGACATGCTCAATGTAAGCCATGGTTCAACGGCTCCTTCAGGTCTCACAATATCCAACATTCATGGCAGAAGTTACAAGCTATTTTCTGGACATAATGATATTACCGCAACCAGCGGTCAAATGGTCATTCAGGACTTTTATGGAAAAGACACTCCAACAAGATTTGCTATTGGCCCGTCTGGAAACATCGGAATTGGCACAAATGTAATGCCGGTTGCCGGTACGTCTACAAAGGCGTTGGTCTTTGGAGACAATTCTAGACACGCCAAGGCTTTTGATGGAAGCGCGGGAAACAATACCGCCGGTATCTATGCAAAGGATACCGGAGGTACTGTAAAGCTATACGCCTTTGATGAAGGCAACAACCAAACTACTTTAAGTCCACATGTGTTTAAATATTTCGAATCGCCAGACCCCATGGCTTGGTCATTCTATTCCAGAAATGAGGATATTGGGGAAGAAATTAACGTTGATATGTATGGAGCTATAAAAGCTATTGAAGAGATTACTGGCAAAAAATTTATCCATAAAAGAAAGCTGAATGGAGATTAAAAAATGGCTAGCATAGTCGCAAAAGTTATAAGTGGTAACGATGTAAAAAATGGCGATGCCGTTATTCATCCGGCCAAGGGTTTGGATAATAGCAGCAAAATTGATAGCAATCATGTTCTTAGCCCCACGCTTAGTTCAAATTCTACGAACGCTATTGCTACATTAAATGACAAGTATTGCAATTACTTTGATGACCCACGTTACTATAGTGGTGACGCAAATACATAGGCATAAATATGGCTATTAGCATTCCAAGCGGTGCTTTTGATAAGTACAACGAGGGTGCTGACGAAATGATTAATTCGTTTGGCATCACTTGTCAACTTGTGTACCCGGAGAAAAGGACTCGTTGCGAGAACTGCATCACGAACACAATGGGTGGACGTGGGCGTTCTGCAAATATATACAGGTCCGGTGGTCCTGTGTCGTTTCCTAGAGGAATGCCTTGTCCTTGGTGTAATGGAAAGGGCTTCTTGGTTACAGAGAATACTGAGGACATAGTTCTAAGAGTATATTGGCGAACGAAAGATTGGATTGATGTAGGTTTTCAGGTAGACGTTCCTGCTAACTATATTCAAACAATAGGTTACATTAAGGACTTGCCCAAAATAGAAAAAGCTAACCAGCTTATTACCAATAAGGATATAAAAGGATACGAGACTTGGAGGTTCCAGCGTGCTGGTGAAGGGTATCCTCACGGGTTTAAACAGAACAGATACGTTATTAATTTTTGGGAGCGTGTCTAATGGTAATGGGCAATGATTTAAATGTAACATTAAAGTTGCTAGATAATACAGGAGCAATAGAAAGAAAAATTAGAAAGGCATTAGCCAAAGACTTAAACCAAAAATTTAAGAAGAGAATGCCGGAAATAGAGAGGGAATTGGGCAAGGCGCTTGAGGCTTGGTTAATGCAGTCTCCTGAACTTAAGGCTGTGGCATATGGCCCGCTTAGGGGAGATTTTGGAATTCCTAGAGGAAGCGCGGTTGAACAAGTGGAGCGAATCATAAGCACCGTGGTGCAGACGAGTCGGGTTGTTTTCAAACCATTTTCAGTCCGTGCCTTAACGGGCGGTTTAACTGTAAAAATTCAGCCGGGGGATTTTAGAAACGTATTGGGTGCTGTAGAACCCGTTGTGACAGAAAAAGGAGAAAGCCTAGATTGGATAAGCTGGTTGTTGACCAGAGGTGACGACATTGTGGTTGCAGACTACCACGTTGTTCCGGGCAACCACGGAAGAAGCGGCGATGCTGTCATGAAGCAGGGAGACTTCTTCAGGGTCAGGCCAGAATATTCAGGAACTTTAGAAGATAACGCTATCACAAGAGCCTTGTCTGATAGAGGCAAGGAAATAGCAAATATTTTACATAGGGTGTTGAGATAGAATGGCTGAATACACAAATCTAAAAGGCTTCGATTACATCGGGGATGCTGGCCTTAGCGAGCAACTTAAGATTAATTTAATCGATTTCTTTGATTGGGCCTTAATGGAAAAAGGCAACTTTTTTAACGTAGACATTCCAGCCAGTGGACAATACGGAGGAGCAAGACACAAACTAAGACTAGTAGATGACCCTAACTATGATTCTGGACAGGTCTGGGAAGCTTATAGAGGAAACTGGATTTGGCAAAGCGGTCTGGCTTTTACAAATCAGGCTAACGTTGTCCAGAAAGCGCTAGAAGATGCAACCTACCCTAATAGTAAGAGAATGCCCGGAGTTTCTGGGGTATTTGTAGGCAGCACCTTTGCCCCCACTTCTGGTGTCGGGGAATACGCGCACCACATTGATTATGTAAATGGAAGAGTGATTTTTGATTCTGCTATATCTACCACGAGTACGGTTAGCGCAGAGTACAGTTTTAAATGGGTGAATGTTGTATCTGCTAACGACACTCCTTGGTTTAGGGAGGTTCAGTATAGGTCGTTACGTAGAGATAACTCTGACTTTGACTTGGCAGGTTCGGGCGATTGGTCTCAGATGGGTCAAACTAGGACACAACTTCCCGTTATTGCGGTGGAGGTTGTTCCAAAAAGAAAAATGGACCCCTATCAATTAGGGGGTGGTCAGTATATTGCAACAGATGTTCTGTTTCATATTATGACCGAAGACGGATACACGAGAGACTCTCTTGTAGATGCTATAACTTTTCAGAAAGAAAAGAGTATTTACATGTTTGATGTCAACAGGATGGGTAGGAAAGACGCCTATCCGTTAGATTACAGGGGAACTGCTGTATCTGGTGCATTAAGATATCCAGATTTGGTAGCGCCAAGTGCTGACGGAGGTTATAGATGGGACGGTATATAGCATTTTTGGTGTATAATTACATAACTCATAGTTCCTTAAGTTAGGAGAGACAATAATGGCCGTTAATATGAGAATTTTCTGGGCCACTCAAGGTCTGGTTATCATGACAGATGGAAAAGACCCCAGCGGTTCAACCGCAAAGGCGATTCCTAACCAAATAGACGACCACAATTTTACGCTAACGGATGGTACAGGTACTGCCGTTATCATGAATGGTGTTCAGAGCGTTGGTATTACTACAACATTCAATCTAGAGCAAGTATTCGAACTAGGTCAACTTTCAATTTATGAAAATATTGAAAATATCCCCGATATTGAAGTAACTGTTGAGAGAGTGCTTGACGGTACTACTTTGACATATGCCGCAGCATCACCCAACTCGTTTACCCGTTCAGACGGTACAGCGGTTGCCAGTCAGGGTGGCTTGGTTGCTGGAGCAAACGATAGGTGTGATGTGTTGCTTGCTGTTTACGAAGACACGGCTACTAAGGCCGGTGCTGTTCAACCGAAGAGTCAGGTATTCATGTCTGGCATGTATGTGTCTTCAGTTTCTTATACCGTGCCGGTTGATGGTAATGCCACCGAATCAGTTACCTTGGTTGGTAACGCCAAAGCTTGGTTGAAACACACCAACTACGGATGGCAGGGCGCAGCCGATGGTACTGACGGCATAGTAAACAAAGACCTTGGTTTTGGTTCAGACAGCCCCGCTGCCACCAATTCTGATGGTGACTTGATTGGCGTTCAGCGTCGTCAAGAGTTTAAGCTTGACAATTGCAAGATTCCCGGCGATATCCCCGGAACTAGTGCCGATTCATCCACTGGTAATGCCATCACTGGTACTACTCCTGATGTTCATATTCAGAATTGGACTTGCAGTGCCGACTTTGGTCGTGAGTCAATCTTTGAACTAGGTCAAAAGGGTCCATATCACAGATATGTTACCTTCCCAGTTGAAATCACCAACGAGTTTGAGGTTATCTCAACTTCTGGTGACTTGGTTGGCGCCGATGAAAAGAATGACAACCTAACCAACCGCAACATCCTTATTGAATTGGAAGATGGTACTCAGTTTGATTTTGGTAGCAAGAATAAGCTCCAAAGTGTTGGTTACACTGGTGGCGATACTGGCGGCGGAAACGTAAGTATGACATTCTCATACCTAACGTTTAATGACTTCAGTGTGAAGACACCTTCTATTGGTGATAATGCTCCGTAATAGTTAAATAAATTGGCGTGTGTTGCGATAGCCTTTTGATACCCATAGACATTGCAGGGATAGGCAAGTAAGCGCGCCTCGTATAGTGTGGACAAGAGGACGGAAAAATGACAGTACAAATATTCCCGTTGGTAAAGTTTTATGGAGCTTTATGAGCGGGAATATTTTGTAGCTAGAATCCTTTCTGGCTACTTGAGGCATAGAGTTGATAAGAACTTGGTAATAAAAATATACTCTCCTAATGTAGACCAAGTCTATGAGTCTGAGGAAATTTATTTAGAGGAAATGAAAACAGGAAGGAAACACGACCTTCTTACAGAAAAAGAGATGGAGGAGTGGCAATTTAAGCTTGGGACTTGGACCACTGAGGACGAAACTTTGTTTGAGCAACTTCCGAAGGACTTGGAGTCGTTCAAAGAGCAATTATACAATAATAGATATAAATTTAGTCAAACAGAACAACTAAGAAAATACATCCAGAAAGCAAAGAGCGAATACCTTAGATTGGGTTCTAAGAAATATGCACACCAAACCGCTACATGCGAGGGGTATGCAATGTACTGTAAATGGAATTGGTTAATTGAACAATGTACATTTTTTTTAGACGGAACTCCATATGATTGGAAAAAAGTGTCCTCATATGACTTATTATCATCCTATAAAGGTTATGCTATTCAAGAGAATGAGTACAGGGAACTAGCAAGGAATAATCCTTGGCGCTCATATTGGAATTTATCCGGTAAAACTATACAAGGGGTTTTTGGGGTTTGCGCTTCAGAGGCTAGTACAGAACAAAGAACAATAGCTTCTTTCGCAAAAATGTACGACAATGTATATGAGTCCACTGAATGTCCAGAGGAAGATGTTATTGAAGACGATGATATGTTGGATGGCTGGTTTGTTGTTCAAACAAAGAAGCGAGAAGCTGACAAGAAGAAGTCACAAACGGAGTCAGTAGGGCATGGAAATGCTCAGGATGTATTTATAATGGCAGACGGTAAAGAAGATATTGATAGGATTAACAGCATGAATGACACGAGAGCAAAAGTGGTTTCAAAACAACGTCATAGAATCGCAGAAGAGCAAGGCAAGGTTAAACATCAAGACCTACCTGATGTCAGGCGGGACATAAACATGCAAGCAAATCAGATGCAAAGTTCAAAGAAGGGATAAGACATGGACGATTATAGCAACCTTATAAAAAGGGCTAAGGGTTTTAAAGCTGAAAAAGAGGAGAAATTCAAGGATGCGTCAAAAGACAGATTGAATAAAATCGCCAAGAAAAAAATTCAAACCACTATGATTGGCGCTCTCAGTACAATAGAAAAAAGCTTTGGGTTTCTGTGGGGACATGAAAGCAATGAGCCTTTAAGCCCAGAACAGGAACACATGAAGTCTTTATATGAGGAAGTAAGGTCTGAGATACTCGACAGGGGTAATAATCAGGCTAGGAATCTTGAAGCGGAGCTTGCTCAGTACGATGTCAAGTGGCTGCGTTATCAACTTAACTTACCAGTAGTACCAAGGAGCGAGGAGGAAGAATAATGGCGGAAAAAACTAAGAATAAAGAAGTCATCAAGTCAGAGGACTCTAACGGCAAGGCTGTAACGGTCGCTGTCGTCAAACCCAACTCTGGGAAAATCAAGCAGGCTCAGCTTGCTTATAACAAGGCTTTTAGGGCGGCTTTGGAATCAGGCGCACTACTGCGACAAAAGCTTGATAGCTACATGAGAGAGCAGGAAATTTGGGACGATACCAAAGAAGCAGAGTATAACAGGCTTATTGAAAAACTAAATGAGTCCGAGAAGAAACTAGCAACGGGTGGCATCAAGCTGTCTGAAGCCAAAGAAGTCGCTATCGAGATGAGATTGGATAGGGTTGCTTTCAGAGAGCTAATCGGTGAAAGAACCGCAATGGATGGCAATACCGCCGAAGGACAGGCGGATAACGCAAGATTTAACCATTTAGTTTATCTTTGTGTTGTTGATGAAAAAGATGGAAAGAACTTCTTTGAGAGTGTCGAGGATTATGAAGAGAAGTCCACTGAGCCATATGCGGCTGAAGCTGCTGCGGAGTTGGCTCGCATGATGTACAACTTGGACCCCGACTACGACAAGAATCTTCCAGAAAACGAGTTCCTGCTTGATTATGGATTCGCAAATGAAGACCTCCGTCTGGTTAATAAAGAGGGACAGTTTGTGGATATTGAAGGCAGGTTGATTAACGAAGAAGGCCGCCTAATTAACGAAGATGGTGAATTGGTTGATAAGGACGGCAATCTTCTTGATGAAGATATGAAATACATAACAAAAAAGAAGCCTTTTTTGGACGACGACGGAAAAGAAATTCCTATCGCCAAAAAAGAAGAGGAGGAGAAGGAAGTACCCAAGGCTACTAAGGCTACTAAGAGAAAAACAAAAACGAAAGAAAAACCAACAACAGTAGATGCCGAGAGCGCATCGTAATCTGTAACGGAAAGCGGGTATGTCGATAGTGTTGCAATACGCTACCGGTATATCCGTTTTTTTTGGGGTATAAAATGGCAGAAAGCTTTGTACTTACCGCACAACTGCAAACGCAATTGCACACCGCTAGTGTGCGTAGAACCATTAGCGATTTGAGAAGGCAGTTGTCGGGAATTGATGTGAGGGTAAAAGTAACCGGCACAGAGACCATCAAGAAAGAGATGGATGCCGTCAAAAGAAAGACCAAAGACGCCAGTGGTGTCCTGCAAGACTTTGGCAAACAGGGCGCGCTAGCTGCTAAGAGATTCGCAGCGTTCAGTATTGCGACCGCCGGTTTTGTTAGCTTTGTCTCTGCTCTAAGAAACGGCATCAAACAAGCCATTGATTTTGAGAGGCAGATGATAAGGATATCTCAGGTCACTGGGAACTCCATGAACCAGCTTTCTGACCTGCGTAACGAAATCACCAGACTGTCTACCGGTCTTGGCGTTTCTTCTGAGAAACTTGTTGATATTTCCAGAACATTGGCTCAGACAGGCATGACTGCCAGAGACACAAAAGTTGCTCTGGAAGCATTGGCTAAGACAGAGCTTGCTCCAACATTTACAAGCATAGAAAAAACAACCGAAGCCGCAATCGCAGCCATGCGGCAGTTTAATATCGAGGCTTCGCAATTAAGTAGCGTACTTGGTCAGATGAACGCCTTGGCTGGAAACTTTGCTGTTGAAGCCGACGACCTTGGTGTTGTTATCAGAAGAGCGGGTGGCGCGTTTAAGGCTGCTGGTGGAGACCTCCTAGAGCTTGAAGCATTGTTCACTTCGGTTAGAAGTACCACGCGAGAGTCTGCTGAAACTATTGCTACTGGTTTCAGAACCATTTTCACCAGAATGCGAAGACCAAGAACTATTGGGTTCCTAAAAGAGCTTGGTGTTAATCTGGAAGATATGGAAGGAAAGTTCGTTGGTCCTTATGAAGCTGTGCGCAGACTGAACGCGGCGCTATCTGAGCTTGACCCGCGAGATACAAGATACGCACAGATTATCGAAGAGCTTGGTGGTTTCAGACAGGTTTCTAAGGTAATCCCCTTAATCCAGCAATTTGAACAGGCAGAGCTTGCCAGAGCCGCTGCAATTAGAGGGAGTGCATCTTTAACACGAGACGCTCTATCTGCTCAAGACGCACTTGCTATCAGGCTAGCAAAACTCTCAGAGAGATTCCAAGAGTTTATGCGTAGCCTTTTAGACAACAAGGGAATTCAGGTATTTATTGAATTGTCCCTAAGACTGGCCGAAGCATTGCTTAAAGTGGCTGAGTCTCTTGAACCAATGATTCCACTTCTTGGTGTTCTGGGGGCTTCTGCGCTATTTAAGGGCGGCGGCAAGATGTTTGCTGGAGCAAAAAGCGGGCTTGGGATGAATAAAGGAGGCATGGTTCCGGGTGTTGGCAATACTGATACCGTTCCAGCTATGTTAACTCCGGGTGAGTTCGTCATCAGGAAGTCTGTGGCACAAAGGCTTGGGGCCGACCAACTTAACAGCATGAACAGATACGCTGCGGGTGGCGTGGTAAGAAAGGGGAGGCATGCTTATGGTTCTGGAAAAGCAACAGTTGAAATTGGCTCAACAGAAGACCCAAAATTCGGAGGTCTTTTCTTAAGACCAGATGTTGCTGATAAGAAAAGCCGAGCATCCTCAAAAGGTTTTGCTGTAGGAAAACCCAAAGGTCTCTTGGCGAGTTTAATTGCTAAGAAGGCGGGAGTTACCGGCCCGAAACGTTCACAATGGGCGAACACTTTAGCTGAGGTAAGAGCAAAAGTCCCCACTTCTAAATATTATGTAGGACCGCCGGAAAGCGGTAAATATGCAGACATAATAGAACAGGAGGTCGAGGCGGGGGCGCGTAAGACAGTAAAAAAAGTGGCTGACGACCTTGCAAAAAATGTTAAAGGGCTTGAGTTTAATCAGAAGGCTCATGACGCAGCAATAAAACATATGGATTTGCCCGCCATCCAAGGACACATGTTTGAAGGCATTATTAGTTCAGCAACCGGCTCTGCTTTAACTAAACCCGGCGCGGGATGGGATTATCTTAGAGGGGGTATGAAAAAAGAGGGTCTTAGCAGCCTGTTTGGTACAATACGTAACGAAGTGGCATTAGATGCAAAGCGTACAGATAACGATAGCGCCAGACAAAGTCTTCGTGACAAAATTCAGGCCGTGCTTGCTAAGGGAAGGAAAAGCAACGTTTTGCTTCATCAGCTAGGAGTTGGTCTTGACGATATTAAGCTTGATAATAATGCTAGGAAATCTGCGGATAAATTTAAATCCCAAGGTCTAGGTGATAAGAAAACAAAGAAGTCAACAAGCGCGATTATCGCTGCCGCTAGGAAGCAGGGTGGGCCACGCAAGAGACTGAACAGGGGCGGTGTTGTAGACTCTGTGCCTGCTCTACTAACCCCCGGCGAGTTCGTCATTAATAAAGCTTCCGCTCAAGCCATAGGCTATGGCAACCTTAACCACATAAATAAGTACGCTGCGGGTGGTGTTGTTCGAAAGGGTAGGGGAAGGTATGGGCCGGGGTCGGGACCAGACCCGGAGGGTAAAGGCGGTGGCGACAAATTTATGAAGTTCATGGTAATCGAAACCATGATGGGCATGGTTGCTGGAATGGCCGATGCTGAATCCACGCTTGGCAAAATAGCAGATACTGGCATGAAGGTTGTCAGTACATTCATGATGTTACAGATGATGGGTGGAGACGGGGGAATCGCGGGGCTAGTTGGTAAAGCTGGTGGCAGCATAAGTGGGATGGGGGCGAGGGCATCGGCCCTTAGTACGAGAATGCAATTTGGAAAACTTGGGCCGACTGGATTCCCCATGGGGGCAATGCCGGGGAAATGGAGCCAAAGGGGCGGGCGAATAATGTCGGGGATGGGTAAAGGATTAAGCAAAGCTGGCGGGGCTGTGTCAGGAATGGCCGCTAAGGCTGGTCCCGCCCTGCTGGTAGGTATGATAGGTGGTGCCGTAGGAGACATGGTAAAACAATCCGGTCTGGAAGACGTTGCTAATGATATTGCTGCCGGTTGGCGGCGGTGCAATATCTGGCGCGGCTATGGGGGCGGGCGTTGGTATGCTCTTTGGGCCAGTTGGGGCGGCTGTCGGTGGGGTTGTGGGTGGTCTTATTGGAATGACCAAGGCTTTGTGGGAACTCGAAGATGCTACACAAGCCGCAAAGATAAGTTTCGAATCTAAAGAACTCTCAGACCAAATGAGAAATGTGGAGAGGGGCTTTGCCGATGCTGCAAGCATTGGTCCACAACTAACTGAAACTTTTAATGTGGCTGCCGCCGGAATGCACGGTGATGAACAAACGAAAAAGGCCGCAGGGGAAGCTGTAAAGCAAGCAAGCCCCGCCATGGAAAAATTCATCAAGACTCTTGAAAAAGATGCGACAAGCATGGATGAATTCATGAGTCGTGTTGATGAGTCTACGCTAAGAACTTATGCCGAATTGAATAATATCCCCTATGATAAACTAACAGAGTCTATCGAGAAAAACATCAAGGCTCATGAGGATGCAAGAGTTGCGGCAGAAAAACAGAAGCAGGCTTCTCTTGAGTTGGAAGCCTTACAGAGGAATCTTAAGAACGTCAACGTTGCTACGGAAGTTGCCAGTGACTCAATAGATATGATGGGGGCTAGGGCGAGGGTAGCGGCAGGAGGTAGCGCGGGATTCAAAGATTTAACCAAGGGAACCATATCAAGACCCGGAGACTTGTCTCAAGCTGAAATGGCTAAGGGTGGTAGAATGGAACAGGAAATTGGTCGAATTACCAGCGTTCTTCCAGAAAAGAATGCAAAAGAAATGAGAGAAAGGACTATTGATGCAAGCAGGGCTTTGGGGAACTTAAAAGATACCCTCATAGGCGTTAGAACAGATATGGCAACAGGAGGACTGGGTGAAGACGATGATGCTAAGGTGCTAATAGAGAAAAGATTAAAAGCCGCTGGAATCGGTGACGCGGCAAGAGATACTATTATGGCCGGTCTAAACGAGTCTTATAGTGGCGAGCAAGGGAAAAAGGCACTTAGAGACGCTATAAACAACGGAAAATTAGACGAGGTGATTGCCAACGCCTCGAAGGGAATAAAAAATGAGTTTGAAACCTTGAAAAAGGTGGCGGCGCTAATTAATAAAACGACAAAAGCTATAGAGAGTGCATACAAGGCTCGACTCCAAATAGAAAAGAGGCTGGTTGGAGAATACCAAAAGCTTCACAGTATGGAGAAAAACCGTATTGCGAAGATGAAACAGATTCGCACGGGGAAGGGGCTAAGCCCAGAAGAATCTGAAGGTATTTTTCAAAGGCAGAATGCTGCATTGTTACAAAGACAAGGCATGGGGGGATTAGCGGCTGGCGGAACGGTGGACTTGGACAGAACCATAAAAGCATTCCATGCCTTAGACGCAGCTATCAAAGCCAACGAGATTCAAATGAGAGAGGGGGCTGCAAGCGGCGCAGGCGAACTTGACAGGCGCACAAAGTTGATGCAACAGAACAACAAGATGCGCGAACAGATGAACACTCTTAATACGGTTTTGAAAAAGTACACAAATGTGCAGGAGCGAGCGGCTGCGCTGGAATCAAAGATAAATAAGATACGTCAAGACAATGCAATGAGGTTGGGTGGCGTAGATGAATATATTGGCGCCACCGATGAAGCCCGCGCCGAAATGGACAAGGTTGCGGTTTTGGCTAATCAAATTTCTCTCGGAACTTCACGCTTCAGTGATGTGCCGGAAGAATTGCGTGGTTCAGTTCTTCAGTTGATGAAACAGATGTCGGGGGTCGAAGGACCGCAGGGTGAAAGATTTAAAAGAGGCGTGGAAAGCGCAAGATTTGAAAGACTAGCCGCAGCAGGTATTGATATATCAGACCCCAACGTACAGGCTATGGTCAGAGAACAGGAAACACCGGAATTAGAAAGGCTCGGAGATAGGCTCGAAAGTATATTTAAAGAGGGAGAGAACGCTCAACTGAACGCCTTTATAAAGCAAGCGGAAGACCAAAAGAAGGCGCTGGATAAGCAGATAGTGGGTATAGGAGAGCAATTTAAAAAAGCATTGCAAGGAACCTTGCTAGAAGAAGAGAAAGAACAAAACAAAAAACTGATAAAAAATCAGGAGTCCCAACTTGCCAAGCTAGAAGAGCATAGCAGGTATCTAGCCAAGCTAGCTGGCATGGGCGTTGATGTGGAAGACCCAGCCGCCTTGAGGGCTGCTAAAAGTCTAGCTGGTGAAAAAGGAGAAGAAAACCTAGTACAAAAAACTAGGAGATTAGAGGGTCAGGTTAAAATGCAGAAGGCGATTGGACAAACAGGCGACCAGAGTACTTGGGCTTCAGACTTTAGAATGACAGATATTTTAGAAGGTGAGGGCGGGACTGGTGGATTGATGGGGGTAGCCAAAGGATTGATAGCAGAAGGCGAGAGTGTAGACATTGATGGCGCCCATGTAATGGTGAAAGACAATGCCGCGCTAAGCGCTAAAGTGGCTGACCGAACCTTGGAAATGGCTAAGGCTAGTCTGGCTATAGAGCAAGGGCGAGCCGACGTAGCTGCCACCGGAAAGGGAGCCGCAGAACAGGCCCAAATGGAGGCGGCATTGGCAGAGATGGCAAAGACAGGAAAGGGTGATTTTGAAGCAACTATGAAGCAACTGGCTGATGCCGCACAATATCAGAGTAGTAAAGATTACCTTAATAATTTAAGTGCTGCGGTTGGGCAGGGCGTAGAGCAGCAGGGGCAACAAGCAAGGAGGAAAATAGCAGAATTTACTAGAGATGATGCCAGTGGTCGGATGGTGGCTTTAGGTTCTGCTGGAGCCGCCGATATTCTAGGTGAGATTTTAGCTAAAGGTCTCAAGAAAGCAGCAGAACAAATCAAAAGAGATGCTGAGCAGTCACGAAAGTTATTGGACCAAAAGCCAGGAACAATGACTAAGGA
>LULM01000358.1_pt1 | contig 18350 bp, 20 predicted proteins | sample 728151 | NCBI WGS metagenome assembly LULM01 (sample SAMN03860289, study PRJNA289734) | marine metagenome | biome: seawater column; feature: ocean; material: water; isolation source: Red Sea water column Station 149 - depth 200m | place: Saudi Arabia: Red Sea | collected 2011-10-15 | depth 200 m
ACCTTGGCCTGTCCGGTCGCCTGCCGCTGGACGAGGCCAGTGCGAACCTCGGCGACCTGGCCGCGCCAGATCGCGAGCTTGGCTTCGTCGGCGGCGATGAAGCTTGCCATCGAGCGCCCGGCTTCGGACACGATCCGGTCGAGGATCGCATAGAGGAGGTCGATGCTGGCGATCTCGGCGAGCGTGTCGCGATCATCGGTCGGCATGCCGCGCCCATAGGCGGCCTGGACGGTGAGGATCTTGTACAAGGGGACCGAGGCTACTTGCAGCAGTTCCTTCTCGGCATTGCCGATCGCGGTGTCGGCGCGGATCGCATCGACCATGTTGCCGATCAGCAGCGCGACGCGCGGGCGGATCGCCTTGGCGTTGGCAAGGCTCATCTGTTCGAAGGTCGGATTGAGGCAAAGATCGGTCTCGTCGCAGCGGAACACCCTGACCGTCTGGCCCTGCGTCCCGTCGAGCAGCGCGCTCACCAGGGTGGACGACGCATCGCCTGCAAATGGCACGAACTTGCCTGCCTCATCGTCCTTGGGCGGCACGTAGATCACCGTGCCGATGAGCGTCATGGCGTATTCGGCAAGCTCGCGGTCGAAAGTGCCACCGGGGTTGAAAAAGGCGCTCTTCTTGAGGACGTGCCAGGTGTAGTTGCGGGCTACGCCGGGATTGACGTCGGCGTAATCGGCACCGGCGCCTTCATTGGTCGAGGAGCGCTGCCCGCGCGTGCCGCAGCCGTGCTTGGCCGCGGCATAGTCGGTGAAGATGCCTTCCGAATTGCCGATTGCTTCGCAGATCGCCTTGTCGGCCAAATCACCCTTGGGCCACAGGCCGCCGACCAGCCCCTGCGCCATTTCGCAGGAGTTGATCGAGAGGTTGTTCATGAGTTGCGCCTTCTGGCTGAACTCCTGCATGATCTTGTTGCACTCGGGGCAAACGGTATCGATCGCGAGGCTGAAGGCGAACCCGACCGCGTTGTTCGCGACCGCCTTCAGAAGCGCGACCATCTCGCTTGCGTTGATGAAGGAGAAGGACCCGGCGAAGATATCGATACCGCCGCAACCAGCGCGGGCACGCGGCAGCTGGAGATTGGCGATGCTAGTCGTCTTCTGGGGGAAGCGCGTCCAGACATTGCCGAGGCTGTAATAGCCTGCCGACTGGCCTTCGAAGGCGGTCGGACCCGTGACATTGGCCGCCGCGCCCATGTCGTCCATGAAGCGGTCCATGCTGTCGCCAACGTTGGCGGCAAGCGGGGAAGCGATCATGCTCGATCGGGATCGGTCGCTTGGTCACGCTGTCCCACAGCACGAGCGCCGGCGTGGCCTTGCCTTCGAGGCCGAGCCTGGCGCGCTGGTTGGTCTCGACCTTGTAGTCCGGGAAATGGCGCGAGGGTCCGCCATCGGTCGAGATCGCGCGCACGGTGATGCGCCAGCGCTCGGCGACGCCCTTGACGATCGGGCTCATCACTTCGCAGGGTGCGCAGGTCGAGCTGTAGAAATAGAACAGGCCGTAGCGCTGCGAGAGCCGCGCCATCACGCTGTCGCGCTCGGCGCTGCGGGCATCCTGCCACTGTTTCTTTGCGAGCGCGCCGACCGGCCGCTCGAGCGTGTAGTCGAGTTCGGGGTCCTGCCAGATCGCGCGCTGCCAGACATCGGAGAAGAGCGAGGCGCGATCGAGCTGCGCGCGCTGGAGGCGGATATAGGCCGCCACATTCGCTTCGGTGGGATAGACGATCGCGCGGGCCTTCAACTCGCGTAGCTCGGCGGTGATCGCATCGAGTTCCTGCGTCGCCGCGACCGGCTCGATTTCAGGCGCTTGCGGTTCCTCCGCGGGCACAGGTTTGACGCAGTAGAACCAGTAGCCGAGCCTGCGCTCTTCGCAGTAGAGCGGTGAGGAGATAGAGATGGGTCATTGGCCGCCCCTTGCGTAATAGTCGTCGATCTTCTGCTGGATGAGGATGCTGGTCTCGAGTTCGTCGGGCAGCCGCGCGGCATCGGTGAACTCGGCATAGACCTCGCTGAAATCCATCCGGCTCAAATCGAGCCGGGCGAACTCGTCGAGGGTGAACCCCTCGCACTGTTCTTCCTTGGGCTTGTCCCAGGGCTTGGGAAGCTGCTTGCGGCCCTGCTCCTGCAGGATCCGCGAGAGCTTGCTCTCGAAGCAGCAATAGACCTTCTTCTTGGTCAGGCAGACGCCGAGGAACTTGTCCGAACAGTAGGTCCCGACATAGGCGCACAGCCCCTGCGCATCGCGCTGGTGGAGCAGCACTTCCTCGCGATCACAGCCAAGCGCGACCAGAAGGCTGATGCCCGGAATGAGCGGAAAGCCCTTGCCCTTGCAACAATTGAGCACGCCGAAGACCTTGGACGAGCAGGTGTTGCGCGTGCCGCGGAACAGCGTCAGCGTATTCGGGTCGAACTGTCCGCGCGCTTCGTCCATTGCATGCAATGCGACCGCGGCATCCTTGAACTCGTCGTTCGCGGTGCGCTCGATCGTCTCGCAGCTGCCATCGATGCAATAGACATCGCCGTCGCAGACATACTGCGTGGTGCTGTCTGTTGCCGGGAGTGGGCATTCGTAGATGCGCTCCCAGGTCTCGCATGGGACCTCATCGGTGAGACATTCCTCGCGCAAGAAACGGCAGGTGCCCTGGCTTTCGATGTCCGAGCAGTCGGTCGCCGTTTCGCGCGAGGTACAGGTGTAGCTGCGCTGCCATTCCCAGCACGGTCGTGTGACCGAGACGCCGTTCACGATTCGGGTCTGCGGATCGGCATCGGTGCAGATCTCGGTATCGAGCGTGCAGTCGCCATTGTCGGCAAAGCCTGAGCACTGGCTCTCGTCGGGGGTCGTCGTGACCGTGGTCGCAGTAGTGACCATGTAGGGTGTCTGCCCCGGGACTTGCTCGTCGCAGGTCAATTCGGTGATCGGGTCGCCCGGCTCGGAACACCACGGACGTCCGCCCGAGGAACTCCACTGCAGGCAGGTGTCGCGCCGTCCCGTCACGCGGCAGGAATAGCCGTCGAACCCGGCGCACTCGGGCTCGCCGGAGCCGTTGAAGTCGCCGAACCGGTTGCACAGGTAGTGGTACTGCGGAAGCTGGCTCACTGTCGTTGCCAGCGGCACCGCGCACTGGCCCGCCGACTGGTCGATCCGAGTGCCGGTGTTGCAGGTCGCGGTGTAGGTCCCGGCCGAGCCCGATCCGGGAGGCAGCGGGACGCAGGAGCCCTGGCCCCCGGCGATCGCCATGCCGCTGGTGTAGTCGAGCGGGCTCTCGTTGATCGCGAGGCTGCGCGCAATGACGTCCTCGATCTCGCCCGGATCGAAACGCGCGCGGTTGGCCACACTGTCGCGCATCGCGCGGTAACCCTGGTGGCCGCTCGCCACTGCCGCCGCATTGCCCTCGATCCGGTCGGGATCCTGCGCGAGCGTCTCGATCCCCCGGACCGCGTTGCGATCGTAGTTGGGGAGGGTCGCAGTGTTCGGCTGTTGCTGTGCCGCCTGCTGGGCCTCGCCGCGCAGGCTCTCGGCAAAGGCCTTGCCGTCGGCCTTCGCGTCCTGCTGCTGGGCTGCGGCGCTCGCGGTGAGGAGGAGCGCCGTAAAAGCGGTCACGGCGAGCTTAATCGGGTGTTTCATGGGCGCTGATCCCTCAGGCGGGCGAGGTGGAGGCGGGCAAGCTGCGCGCCCGGGCCGCCGCGCGCACCGCTCCCCCGCCGCCCCGACGACGCTGGTGGCAGCGGCGGGCGCCCCGTGGCTGAGCCCGGTGCGAGGGAGCCCGACGCGCAGCGCACGCACGACGACGGCGCGCCGCTCGACCTGCGCCGCACGCTCTCGACCCTGCGTCGCGGCCCTGCCGACCCGGCGTACCGACGCATCGGCGACGACCACTGGCGCGTCGTGCGGACCCCCGACGGCCCCGCCACCACGCTGCTGCGCCAGGTCGGACCCACGGCCGTCCACCTGCAGGCGTGGGGCCCCGGCGCGGAGCACCAGGCCGAGATGCTGCCCCGGCTCGTCGGGCGGCCGGTCGACGACCTGCCGCTCGCCCACCCGGTCGTGGCTGACGCGCGACGGCGCTTCCCGGGGCTCCGGGTGCCGTCCACCGGCGACGTCGTCGGTGCGCTGGTCCCCGCGATCATCGAGCAGAAGGTGCTCGGCGCCGACGCGTTCCTGTCGTGGCGCCAGCTGCTGCACCGGCACGGGGAGCCCGCGCCCGGTCCGGCGCCCGCGGGCATGCGCGTCCCGCTCACGGGTGCCGCCTGGGCGGCGCTGCCCTCGTGGTCGTGGCACCACTGCGGCGTCGACCCGAAGCGCTACCGCACGGCGCAGGTCGCCACCCGGATGGCCGACGCGCTCGAGCGGCTCGGCCCGCACGACCTCCTCGGCGCCTACCGCGGGCTGCGCAGCATCCCCGGCATCGGCGTCTGGACGGCTGCCGAGGTCGGCTCGCGCGCGTTCGGCGACACCGACGCCGTCCCCTTCGGGGACTACCACCTCGCCAGCACGGTCGGCACGGCCCTGCTCGGGCGCCGGCTCGAGCACGACGACGAGGTCGCCTTCGTGCTCGAGCCCTTCCGTCCCCACCGCTTCGTCGCGCTGCGGCTCATGCAGCTCAGTCCGCACGTGCAGGTCGAGCGGCGCGGGGCGCGCATGTCACGCGTCGACCACCGCGGGCGGTAGGGGGCGCCCGCTCCTACAGTGGGCGCGTGCTGCCTCCCGGACCCGTCCAGCGTGCCTCCCGGTCGTGGCCGGCGCCGGCGCTGTCGCTCTTCGCCGTCGGCTGGGGCGCCAACCAGTTCGCGGCGCTGCTGCCCGTCTACCGCGTCGAGGACGGCGCGACCGCCGCGGAGGTCACGCTGCTGTTCGGGGCGTACGCCGTCGGTCTCATCCCGACGCTGCTGCTCGTCGCGCCCGTCTCGGACCGGCTCGGCCGACGCCGCGTCATGCGGCCGGTGCTCGTGCTCTCGTTCGTCGCCACCGTGGTGCTGCTGCTCGGCGGCCACAGCCTCCTGCTGCTCCTGCTGGGTCGTCTGCTCGCCGGCATTGCGTCGGGTGCGGCGTTCGCGCCCGGGACCGCCTGGGTCAAGGAGCTCTCGACCGGACCGGCCGGCACGGGCGCACGACGCGCGGCGATCGCCCTGTCGGCCGGCTTCGGCACCGGCCCGCTCGTCACGGGGTTGATGGCCCAGTGGCTGCCGCTCCCCCTGCTGCTGCCCTACGTCCCGCACCTCGTCCTCACGGTGCTCGTCGCCGTGTTCGCCTGGAACGCACCCGAGCCGGTGCGTGCGCACCACGACACGCTCGACGCCGAGACGGGGCGTGTCGCGCAGGCGCTGCGCTGCCCGGCCTTCGTGCGACGCACGCTGTTCACCGCGCCCTGGGTGTTCGGGTGCGCGACGCTGGCGTTCGCGACGGTGCCGCAGGTCGCGCCCGTCCCCGGCCCCAACGTCGCCGTCGGCGGCGCGCTCGTGGCACTGACGCTCTGGACCGGCGTCCTCGTCCAGCCCCTCGGTCGCCGCCGCTCCCCGCGCACCACGGTCCTCCTGGGGGTGGGTGCCGGCGTCGTCGGCTTCCTCGTCGCCACGCTCGCCTCGCTGACCGGGTGGGGCGCGCTCACCGTCCTCGCGGCCGTCGGGCTCGGAGCCGCGTACGGCTGGATCCTCGTCGCCGGGCTGGCGACGGTCGAGGAGGTGGCGCAGCCGGCCGACCTGGCCACGGTGACCGCCGTCTTCTACAGCCTGACGTACCTCGGCTTCGCCGCCCCCTACCTCGGGACGCTGCTGCTCTCGTGGCTGCCCGGGACCCCGGCCATGCTCCTGCTCGCGGTCCTGCTGGCCGCGACGGCGCCGCTCGTCCTCAGCTCGGCGCGGCGGCGCTGAGACAGGCCACCAGCGCGTCCACGAGCTCCCGCGGACGGGTCAGGGCGTTCAGGTGCCCGCCCGGCACCGACGTCGCCTCGAGGCCGAGTCGCTCGCGCGCCACCTGGCCTTGCAGGGTCGGCGGGAAGAGCCGGTCGTCGTCGGCGACGAGCACGTGGGTCGGCACGTCGGGCCAGCTCTCACCTGGCCACGAGGAGCCGAATGCGAGGTCGGTCTGCTGGCGGTCGTGCTCCGCGGCCTCGGCCAGCACGTCCTCGGGAGCGTCGTGGAAGAAGACCTCGAGCACGTCGAACGGGCGCGACGGGTCGCGTCCGGCCGCGGCCTCGGCGTCGCGCCGGGCTGCGGCCTGCCCGACGGCACGCCACCACTGCGCGCCCGACTCACCCGGCCGCGGGACCATCGCGTTCAGCAGCACGAGGAGGTCGACGGGCTCCACGAGAGCCGCTGCCGACGCGCTGAAACCGCCGAAGGACTGACCGACCAGCACCACTCGGCCGTCGCCGCGCGCGGTCCGCACGGCGTCCACCACGCGGTCGACGTAGCCCTGCAGGTCGACGGCGGGGTCGTCCCCGGGGAGGTCCACCGCGACCGCCCGGTGTCCCGCAGCCTCGAGGAGCGGGACCACGCGGCTCCAGAACCAGGGCGAGCCCCCGGCGCCGGGCACCAGGACGAAGGTCGCCCCCCGATCGTCGGACGCGCTCACCGGAAGCGGTCCGGGTCGCCCGCGCCCTCGCGCACGACCTCGGGCACGCCGTCGACGAAGTCCACGACGGTGGTCGGCTCGGCCACGACGTCGCCGGACTCGACGACAGCATCGACGAGGTGGTCGAGCTCCTCCTTGACCAGCCAGCCCTCCGTCATCGGCTCCGTCTCGCCCGGCAGGATCAGCGTGCTCGACAGGATCGGCTCGCCGAGCGAGTCGAGCAGCGCCCGGACCACGACGTGGTCGGGGATGCGCACGCCCACGGTCTTCTTCTTCGGGTGCAGCAGCCGACGCGGGACCTCGCGCGTGCCGGGCAGGATGAACGTGTACGGGCCCGGCGTGGCGTTCTTGACGGCGCGGAAGATCGCGTTGTCCAGGTGCACGAGCTGCCCGAGCTGCGCGAAGTCCTTGCAGACGAGGGTGAAGTGGTGCTTGTCGTCGAGCCGGCGGATGCTGCGGATCCGGTCGAGGGCCTCCTGGTTGCCGGGAGCGGCACCCAGCGCATAGCCGGAATCCGTCGGGTAGGCGACGAGGCCGCCGTCGCGCAGGATCGACGTCGCCTGCTCGACCGCGCGGCTCTGCGGGTTCTGCGGGTGGATCTCGAGGTAGCGGGCCATGTCCCGACCCTACGAGCACGACGCACCGTTGCCCACCCGTCACGACGCTCTCGATCTCGCCAAGAACTCTTTGCAAAGCTCTCTTGGCGATCTACGCTGGCCGGGTGACCGAGCCCGTCGTCGTCCCCTCCGCCCACGCCCTGCGCGCACTGAGCCATCCCCTGCGGCTCCGGCTGCTGGGCCTGCTGCGCATCGACGGACCGTCGACGGCCACCAGCCTGGCCGCCCGGACCGGCACCTCCTCGGGGGCGACGTCGTACCACCTGCGGCAGCTCGCCGCGCACGGGTTCGTCGAGGAGGCCGAGGGCGACGGCGACGCCCGGACCCGCTGGTGGCGTGCCGTGCACCGCTCGACGTCGACGAGCGCGCCCCGCGACGCCGACGAGCTCGCCGCGGTCGACGCGTTCGGCCAGGCCGTCGCGGTCGTGCACGCCGAGCAGCTCCAGCGGGCCGTCGAGGAGTACCCGCTGCTGCCCGAGGAGTGGCGCGCCGCCTCGACCCTGAGCGACTGGGTGCGGCGGCTGCGACCGGAGCAGGCCCGCGCGCTCACCGAGCAGCTCGTGGACCTCCTGACGGCCGTGGAGGACGACGACCACCCCGACGCGCGACCCTTCAGCGTGCGCGTCCACGCGAACCCGTGGCCGGGCAGCGTGACCGACGCATGAGGCACGGCCGGTTGCTCGCCGCGTGGCTCGTCGCGGACGGGCTCGCCCTCACCGGCACGCGGCTGGCGACCGTGGCCGTCCCGTGGCTGGGGAGCTCGCGCCCCTCGTGGTCGCGAAGGTGCTGGCCGGGCCCGTGATCGACCACCTCGGAGCCCGTCGGGTCGCAGTCGTCTGCGACGCGGCCAGCGCAGCGGTGGTGTGCGCCGTGCCCGTGCTCCACCACCTCGGTGCCCTGCCGTTCCCGCTCCTCCTCCTGCTGGTGGCGCTCACGGGTGCGCTGCGTGGGCCGGCCGACGCGGCCCGCCGCAGCCTGGCGCCGACGGTCGCCGAGGTCGCGGACGTGCCGCTCGAGCGGGTCACGGGGCTCTCGTCGGGGGTGGAGCGGACCGCGGGGCTGGTGGGCGCGGCGCTCGCGGCGCTCCTCGTCGCCGTCGTGGGCGCCGCCGACGCGCTGGTGGCCAACGCGGCCGGGCTCGCCCTGGCCGCCGTGGTCCTCGGCCTCGGCACGGCCGGCCTGCTCCCCGCGACCGTGACGACGGCCCGCCCCGAGCGCTACGCCCGGCGTCTGCGGGAGGGGTGGGCCTTCCTGCGCGGCGATCCCGTCATCCTGGCGCTGACGTCGATGATCGCCGTCACCAACCTGCTCGACGTCGGCCTGACGGCAGTGCTGCTGCCGGTGTGGGCCGAGACGAGCGGTGCCGGTGTCGCGGCCGTCGGACTGCTGCTGGCGGTGATGGCCGGGACGTCGCTCGTCGGGTCGCTGCTGGCGGCCGCGTGGGCGCAGCGGATGCCCCGCTTCGCCGTGTACGTGACGGCGTTCCTGGTCTGCGGCCTCCCCCGGTTCGCCGTGCTCGCGTGGACGGGGTCGACGACGTGGCCCGTCGTCGTCATGGCGGTCGCGGGGCTCGCCTCCGGGTTCCTGAACCCGATTGTCGGCGCCGTGTTCTACGAGCGCATCCCGCGCGCCCTCGTCGGTCGGGTCGGGTCGCTGTCGACCGCCGTCGCGTGGGCGCTGATGCCGTTCGGCGGCCTCGTCGCCGGCGGCCTGCTGGCCGTGCTCGGGCTCGAGGCCGCCCTGCTCGCCGCGGGCACGCTCTACCTGGTCGCGACCATGCGACTGCCGTGCCCATTCCTCGGGATGCCCGCCTAGGCTTGAACCATGCCCGAGACCTCGCCCACCTCCGGCCTGACGCTCGCGGAGCGCCGGGACCGCCAGCTCGCGCACGATGCCGCGCGCGAGGAGCACCACCGCACCCGCGACGCGGTCCTCGGACCCCGCCGCGACGCGGACACGCTGCGCGCCGTCGCCGAGGAGGCCGCCGTCCGCCTCGCCGACGCGAGCACGGACGAGGTGCTGGCCTGGGTCGCGGAGGAGTTCGGCTACCGCACGGCGGTCGCGTGCTCGATGGCCGACGCCGTCCTCCCCCACGTCGTCGCACGACACCTGCCCTGGGTCGACACGCTCTTCCTCGAGACCGGCTACCACTTCGCCGAGACCATCGGCACGCGTGACGCCGTCGAGTCCTCCATGGAACTCACCATCGTCGACGTGATGCCCCGGCAGACCGTCGCGGAGCAGGACGCGCAGCACGGCAAGGACCTCTTCGCCCGCGACCCCGGCCTCTGCTGCCACCTGCGCAAGGTCGAGCCGCTCACCCGCACGCTCGCCGGCTACGAGGTGTGGATCACCGGCGTGCGCCGCGACGAGGGCCCGACCCGCGCCGACACGCCCCTCGTGACGTGGGATGAGAAGAACGGCCTGGTCAAGGTCAACCCGCTCGCCGCCTGGACCTTCGACGAGCTGCTCGCCTACGCGGAGGAGCACGACGTCGTCGTCAACCCGCTCGTGAAGGACGGCTACCCGTCGATCGGCTGCGCGCCGTGCACCCGCCGCGTCGCACCCGGCGAGGACCCCCGTGCAGGTCGCTGGGCCGGTCTGGACAAGACCGAGTGCGGCCTGCACACGTGAGCGAGACCCTCACCCCGAACGAGAAGGAACGCATGACCGTCGTCGACGACGCGCCCGGCACCGCCGAGCGCCCGACCTACCGGCTCGACCAGCTCGCCTGGCTGGAGTCGGAGGCCATCCACATCATCCGCGAGGTCGCGGCCGAGTTCGAGCGCCCCGTGCTCCTGTTCTCCGGCGGCAAGGACTCCGTGGTGATGCTGCACCTGGCGACGAAGGCCTTCTGGCCCGCGCCCGTGCCCTTCCCCGTCATGCACGTCGACACCGGGCACAACTTCCCCGAGGTGCTCGCGTTCCGCGACGCGACCGTCGAGCGCCTCGGCCTGCGGCTCGTCGTGGCCTCGGTGCAGGACTACCTCGACGACGGCCGCCTGCGTGAGCGCAGCGACGGCACGCGCAACCAGCTGCAGACCCAGCCGCTGCTCGACGGCATCACCGACCACAAGTTCGACGCCGTCTTCGGTGGCGGTCGACGCGACGAGGAGAAGGCCCGCGCCAAGGAGCGCGTGTTCAGCCTGCGCGACGAGTTCGGCCAGTGGGACCCGCGCAACCAGCGCCCTGAGCTGTGGAACCTCTACAACGGTCGGCACCGTCCCGGCGAGCACGTGCGGGTCTTCCCGCTGAGCAACTGGACCGAGCTCGACGTGTGGCAGTACATCGCCGCCGAGGGCATCGAGCTCCCCCCGCTGTACTACGCGCACGAGCGTGACGTGTTCGAGCGCGACGGCATGCTCGTGGCGGTCACCGACGTCTCCCAGCCGCGTCCCGGCGAGTCCGTCGAGCGTCGGCTGGTCCGCTACCGCACGGTCGGCGACATGTCGTGCACCGGCGCGGTCGAGAGCGACGCCGCGACGGTCGAGGACGTCGTCGTCGAGGTGGCCGCCACGCGGCTGACCGAGCGCGGCGCCACCCGCGCCGACGACCGTGCGTCCGAGGCCGCCATGGAGGACCGGAAGAAGGAGGGCTACTTCTGATGGCCACCACCACCTCGCCCACGAAGACCGTCCTCCGGCTGGCGACGGCCGGCTCCGTCGACGACGGCAAGTCCACCCTCGTCGGCCGGCTGCTCTACGACTCCAAGTCGGTGCTGGCCGACCAGTTCGACGCGGTCGAGCGGGTCAGCCGCGACCGCGGGCTCGCGTCGGCCGACCTCGCGCTGCTCACCGACGGACTGCGGTCCGAGCGCGAGCAGGGCATCACGATCGACGTCGCCTACCGCTACTTCGCGACCGCCGAGCGGTCGTTCATCCTCGCCGACTGCCCCGGCCACGTGCAGTACACGCGCAACACCGTCACCGGCGCCAGCACGGCCGACGTCATCGTGCTGCTCGTCGACGCCCGCAAGGGCGTGCAGGAGCAGACGCGCCGCCACCTGGCCGTCGCCTCGCTGCTGCGGGTGCCGCACGTCGTGGTCGTCGTCAACAAGATCGACCTCGTCGACTTCGACGAGGCCACGTACGACCGGGTCGCGGCCGAGGTGCTCGCCGTCGCCACGTCGCTCGGGCTGACCGACGTCACCACGATCCCCGTGTCGGCCCTCGACGGCGACAACGTCGTGGAGTCCTCCGCGCGGACGCCGTGGTACGACGGGCCGAGCGTGCTGTCGTTCCTCGAGACGCTCGAGCCGGCAGGCGAGCCGCACTCCGAGCCGCTGCGCTTCCCCGTGCAGCTGGTGATCCGTCCGCAGGCCGCCGGCGGCGACGAGCACCGCGACTACCGCGGCTACGCGGGCCAGGTCGCGTCGGGCCTCGTGCGCCCGGGCGACGCCGTCACGGTCCTGCCGAGCGGGCGGACCAGCACCGTCGCCGGCATCGACACCGCCGACGGCGAGCTCGACGTGGCGTTCGCGCCGCAGTCGGTCACGCTGCGCCTGACCGACGACGTGGACATCTCCCGCGGCGACCTCATCGTCACCTCCCGCAGCGTCCCGGCCGTCACGCAGGACGTCGAGGGCACGGTCGCCTGGCTCGCCGACCACCGCCTGGCCGGCCGCACGAAGGTGCTGCTGAAGCACGGCACCCGAACCGTGCAGGCCATGGTCACCGAGATCAAGGGTCGTCTCGACCTCGACGCGGCCACGCTCGAGCCCGCTGACTCCCTCGAGCTCAACGACATCGGGCACGTCACCCTGCGCCTGGCCTCGCCCATCGCGGCCGAGGAGTACCTGCACGCCCGGGCGGGCGGGTCGTTCCTCCTCGTCGACGCGCAGGACGGCACGACCCTGGCCGCGGGCATGGTCGGCGACGCGCTGCTCGCGACCGCTACGGTCTGAGCGTGCCTCTCCCCCTCACCCTGCGTCCGGAGGGCCGCCGCGTCGTGGTGGTCGGTGGCGGCACGGTGGCCTCGCGCCGCGTCCACGCCCTGCTGGGCGCCGATGCCGACGTCGTGGTCGTCGCACCCGAGGTCAGCGCCCGCATCCGCGAGCTCGCCGACCTCGGCCGCCTCACCTGGGTCGAGCGCGGGTACCGCACCGGCGACCTCGACGGCGCCTGGCTGGTGCAGACCGCCACCGACAGCCCGGTCGACGACCTGGTGGCGGCCGACGCCGAGCAGGCCAGGGTGTGGTGCCTCAAGGGCGGCGACCCCGACCACGCGACGGCGTGGATGCCGGCGGTGGCCTCCGTCGACGACGTGCACGTGGCGGTGAGCGGGGGTGGCGACGCGCGCCGGGCGTCGGTGCTGCGCGACGCCGTCGCGACGGCGCTGCAGTCCGGCGACCTCCCGCTGCGGCACCGGACCCACCACCCGGAGGGCTCGGTCGCCCTCGTGGGCGGCGGGCCGGGCGACGCAGACCTGCTCACCACGCGCGGCCGACGCCTGCTGGCCGAGGCCGACGTGGTCGTCGTCGACCGACTTGCACCCCTCGACGCGCTCGACGAGCTCGCCCCGGACGTGGAGGTGGTCGACGTCGGCAAGCTGCCCGACCACCACCCTGTCCCGCAGGACGAGATCAACCGGATCCTGGTCGACCGCGCCCTGGCCGGCAAGCTCGTCGTCCGGCTCAAGGGCGGCGACCCGTACGTGCTGGGCCGCGGCGGCGAGGAGCGTCAGGCGTGCGAGGCGGCCGGGGTGCCCGTGGAGGTCGTCCCCGGCGTCACGAGCGCCATCGCCGTCCCGGCGGCGGCCGGCATCCCCGTGACCCACCGCGGCGTCGCGACGGGCTTCAGCGTCGTCACCGCGCACGACGAGCTCGGTGACCTCCCCGCATCGCCGGACCACACCATCGTCATGCTCATGGGCGTACGCCGGCTCGCCCAGAGCGCCGCGACGCTCGTCGCCGCCGGACATCCCGAGACCTCGCCGGTCGCGGTCGTGGAGCGCGGCTGCTCGCCCGACCAGCGGGTCACCGTGGGCACCCTGGCCACGATCGCCGAGCGCTGCGTCGAGGTCGGGGTGGGCTCGCCCGCCGTCACGGTGGTGGGCGAGGTCGTCCGCCTCTCCCCCGCCTGGCGCTGACGGCTCAGGCGCGGCCGCGGGTGCGACGCAGCCACCACAGCCCGACGAACGGCAGCACGAGCGGGACGTAGCCGTACCCGGCGCCGAAGTCCGACCACACGGTGGCATCCGGGAACAGCTCGCCGTCCAGGAGCGTCAGCAGGCCGACGCCGAGCACGCCCACCAGCTCGAACAGGACGGCTCCCACCGCCAGCCGGTGCCGGTCCGTGCCGAGGGCGAAGGTCGCGACGACGTACACCACGCCCGCGAGCGCCGACAGCGCGTACGCGACGGGAGCCTCGTCGGCCTTCACGACCAGCTGGTAGAGCGAGCGGGCCGTCGCCGCGATGGCGAAGACGGCGTAGACGGCCACGAGCGCCCGGCCCGGACCGGTCGAGGTCCGGCCGCCCTGGCTCGCGTCCGAGGGCGTGCGGTCGGGTGAGGTGCGCTCAGACATAGGTGCCCTTCCAGATCCCCAGCAGCCGCACCATCAGCGCGGCGACGGTGAGCAGTGCGACGACGACGACCCCCGTGCCCCACCGGCTCTTCTCGGCGATTCCCCACAGGACGGCGGCCGGCGGGAGGACCACCACCGTCAGCCAGTACGACACGTACAGCCCGCCCGACACGTCGCGGTCGGTCTGCGCGAGCGCCACGAAGCCGCCGACCATGGCCACCACCAGCACGATCTCCAGGACCGACACCGCATAGAACAACGGGTTGCCGAACGGTGCGTCCCGCACGGTGTGCGTCGCCGCGAACACGGCCACCAGCAGCGCCAGCAGGGCGACGCCGTAGGCGATCGTGTCGGTCACGTCAGGCTGGTCCTCTGGTCGGCTCGTCGGTGTCGCGGGGGTCCCGGGCGTCGGCGCCCAGGATCCGCAGGGTCGAGTCTTCCACGAAGCCGTTCCACGTCGACACCTGGCGCAGCATGTAGTGCCCCGCGCCGGGCAGGGCCGTCCACGTCGCCTCGGTCGCGATCGGGCGGCAGCGCTCGACGAAGGTCCGGCTCAGGGCGGCGGAGGTCCACCGGTCCTGCGGTCCGTGGAGCACGTGCAGCGCGCGGCCCGCGAGGGCGCGGTGCGGCTCGCCGGCCGGCAGCCACGGCGCCAGGCCGACGACGCCGACGACCGAGCGGTCGTCCGCCGTGCGGCACGCGGTGCGGCCACCCATCGAGTGCCCCACGAGCACGACCGGCAGGGCGCCGTGCTGCTCGCGCAGCCGGTCCAGCGCCCACCGCGCGTCGCGCACCGGGGACGGGTCGTGGTCGTCGTTCCAGCCCCGTACGCGGTGCTGCAGCAGGTGCACCGCCAGGTGCTCGCGGCGGGCGGTCGGCCGCAGCGCCTTGGCGACGAGCAGCATGCGCCACCAGCTCGCGTTGCGGTTGCGTACCGGCTGGGTGCTGCGCTGCTGACCGCCGTGCAGCACGAGCACCACGGCTCGTGGCCGGTCCGGCACGTGGATCGCGTCCAGCCGCGGCTCGCGCGGTTCCTCGCTCATCAGACCACCGTGACACAGGGGCCCTGAGGCTGCAGCCGGAGCGTGGGGGGCTCTCCCTAGGATGTGACCGAGAACTCTTCCCCGCTCGACCCATCCACCCCGGAGGCAGCCGCGAATGGCCCGTAGAAGCTTGTTCGGGAAGGAGTCGCGCATGAGCCAGTCAGCAGCCGATCGCCTGGCCGCGGTTCCGGAGACCGCTCAGGCGGTCGACCCCGACGACCTGCTCGTCCGTGTCGCTCGAGGCGACGAGGCCGCGTTCGCGGCACTCTACGACGTCCTCGGTGCGACCGTGTTCGGCATGGCCCGTCGCGTCATCCGCGACCCCGCCCGGGCCGAGGAGGTCGCCCAGGAGGTGTTCCTCCAGGTCTGGCAGACCGCGGCGCGGTTCGACCCGGCACGCGGCACCGCCAAGAGCTGGGTGCTCACGCTCGCCCACCGTCGCGCCGTCGATGCGGTCCGTCACGACCAGGCGGCCACGAACCGGGAGAACAGCTACGACTGGTCGCCCGGCGTCGACCACGACCAGGTGCTGGAGACCGTGACCATCCGCCTCGAGCACGAGCAGGTACGCCGCTGCCTCGAGGGCCTGACCGAGCTGCAGCGCGAGGCCGTCAACCTCGCCTACTACCAGGGATACACCTACGCCGAGGTCGCGCAGGTGCTCGGCGCCAACCCCGCCACCGTCAAGACGCGCATGCGCGACGGACTCGTCCGTCTGCGTGACTGCATGGGAGTGGAGGTCTCATGACGCACGATCTGCACACCCTCGCCGCGCCCTACGCGCTCGACGCGCTCGACCCGCACGAGCGGGCCCGGTTCGAGGGCCACCTCGATCAGTGCGCGGAGTGCCGCCAGGAGCTGCGCGGCTTCCACCTCACGGCACTGCGCCTCGCCGAGGCCGAGGCCGACACGCCTCCGCCGGCGCTGCGTGCGCGTCTGCTGGCCGAGGTCAGCGCGACCGCGCAGGAGCGTCCGGTCGTCACGACGCTGGCGCAGCATGGCCGGATCCGCCGTGCCGGCCCGCGCCTGCTGGTCGCCGCCTCCGTCCTCGTGGCGGCCGGTGCGATCGGCGGCTACGTCTCCGAGCACCAGCGTGCCGACAGCCTGCAGGCCGACAGCGCGCGGATCAGCGCGGTGATGGTCGCGGGCGACGCCACCATGCTCGACGGGAAGGTCCGCACGGGCGGCACGATGCGCGTCGTCGCCTCGCCCTCGCACGACGCCGCCGTCGTGATGGGCTCCGACCTCAAGCCGCTCGACGACGGCCACGTCTACCAGGTGTGGGCGATGCACGACGGCGTGCCGCGCTCCCTCGGCGTGCTCGGCAACGGTGCCGGCATGATCTACGCGCAGGACATCGCGGGCAGCGACGCCTTCGCGGTGACGGTCGAGCCCGACGGCGGCTCGCCGGCCCCGACGACCGACCCGGTCGCCGCGATGCCGGCCTGACCCCTCCGCCGCGCCGCGACACCTCTACGGGACCATGGTCGACGTGAACCCGCACGTGCTCGTGTCCCCCGCCATGGCGGTGCCGTCGCGCTTCTACCGTCCGCTCGTCGCGGCGTTCGAGGACGTCGGCTGGTCGGCGCAGGCACTGGGCCGGCGCGGGTTCGAGCCCGACGGCCCGACGGCCTCGCGCGCGAGCGACTGGTCCTACGCCGACGAGATCGACGACCTCGCCGACGCCGTCCGGTCCGCGCGCAGCGCCGAGCCGGGGCGTCCGGTGCTGGTGCTCGGCCACAGCCTCGGCGCACAGCTGGCGGTCGGGCTCCAGCAGCGGGACGACACCGCGGTGCACGCCGACGGGCTCGTGATGGTGGGAGCCTCCACCCCCCACCACCGCTTCTACCCCTACGGCGGTCTGCCCATGCTGGCCTTCGCCTCGACGATCCCGCTGCTGACGCAGGGCCTCGGCCACCTGCCGAAGCCCGCCTTCGGTGCGCCGGGTGCCCGCACGCTCATGCGGGAGTGGGCACGTTTCGTCCGCACCGGTCGCCCGCCCTTCGACGTGAGCGGCCCGGTCACCGCTCCGACGCTCGTCGTGCACCTGCAGGGCGACGCGTACGCCGTCTCCGCCGCCAACAAGCGCTTCCTCGAGCAGTTCCTGGACCCCGCGTCCGTGACCCGCTGGGTCTACACGCGCGACGCCGTCCCCGACGGCGGGAGCACCGACCACGTCCGCTGGGTCAAGCACCCGGGCGTGGTCGTGGACCGGGTCGTCTCGTGGTGGCAGACCGCCTCGGTGCGCGCCGCGTCCTAGGATCGGCCCCATGAGCCGGAGCCGCGCATGACCCCCGCCATGGACCTCCTCCTGCAGGCCGTCCGCGACGCGGTGGAGGACACGCCGTACGTCGTGGACGTCGTCGACGACGGCTTCGACCTGCGCCTCGACCTCGCCGACCGTCGCTGGCGGACGGTCCTCGGGGCGGCTGGCATCGAGCGGACGGTGATCCACGAGGTGCGCCCCCGGGGCGACGGTGTCGCCGTCACCGACGTCGTGCGCCGCGTCGACTGGGTCGCGGGTGCGCCGGCACTGGCCGGCTCCGCGTCGGTCCAGCGGGGACGCACGATCGCACTCGGGGTCGAGAAGGTCTGGGGGCTCGACGAGCACGGGATGCCGGTCAAGGTCGCCGACCTGCGTTTCGCCCCCCAGGAGGGACGCGAGCTCGTCACCCTCGCGGCCCAGCAGGTCGGCCTGCGCGTCGTGCGTGGCGGTGCCGAGCTGGTCGGTCTGGTCTTCGCCGGCATCGCGGTCGGCGGACTCCTCGTCGGCGGCCTGGTGGTCCTGGTGCTCTGGCTGACCGGCGTGCTTCCGCCCGGCTGACGCGCGGGCCGCGACCGCTCAGGCGCCCTCGGGACGCGCCGAGGCCACGAACGTCTGCAGCTGCGGGCCGAGGGTGCCGAGCTGCTCTGCGAGACAGGTGAGCGTGAAGACGACCACCGCGCGACGGTCGCCGTCCCGCGTGGGGGCCGTCGCCACGACCTGCGCCTGGCGAACCTCACGCTGGCGACCCTGCAGCGGCGCCCGGCCGGCGAGCACCTGGGAGACCCCGGGCGCGGTCGGCGTCCCCGACATCACGCGGTTGACGACCTCGGCGTCCGCGACCTGCTCGGCGAACACGGCCAGGGACTCCTCGGCCACCACGGCCACGTCCTCGGTGGCGTCGCGCAGCCCGCCCGAGACGGTCAGCAGGGGCGCGAAGACGGCGCCGGGCTCGGGCCGGGTCGCCGCGAACGCCGCCCCGGGGAGGCCGAGCTCGGCGGGGTCGGCCACGAGCCACCCGGGGTCGGGCAGCCTCAACGTCAGGTCGATGGGCAGCTGGGCCACGGCCGGTCCTCTCCTCGAGCGGTCACGGGGGTGGTCACGCAGGTCGTCATGGGAACAGCTCCGTCAGCGCGGTGACACCGCTGTCGAGCGACTCCACGAGCTCCGGCACGTCGACCTCGAGGTCGAGCCCGAGCTTGCCGCCCAGGCCCCAGGCCGCTCCCCCGGACCCGCTCAGCCGGAAGACGCCGTCATCGTAGCCGAGCACGCCGTCGGCACCGGCGCCCGCGCCCGCCCAGCCCTCGGCCGTGCCGCGGGCCGTGATGCCG
>LULM01000102.1_pt1 | contig 18133 bp, 17 predicted proteins | sample 728151 | NCBI WGS metagenome assembly LULM01 (sample SAMN03860289, study PRJNA289734) | marine metagenome | biome: seawater column; feature: ocean; material: water; isolation source: Red Sea water column Station 149 - depth 200m | place: Saudi Arabia: Red Sea | collected 2011-10-15 | depth 200 m
TGTGCCTTTTGTGTATTTGGCAATGTCGTATGCTGAAAAGAATTGTTGTTTGCGTTGTAGATGCTTGAAACACAAATCATTGACATAATTCCAAACAAAATTCACCTCAGATGCCATCTGATTTAGCACCTTGCAATGTTTGTCTTTTATGCGTAATTTGAGTGTTTTCATATCTTGAGTATATTTGGTCTATGAGCAGCAATCAAGAGATTAGAACTGGTCGGCATTGTGTTTTTAATATGCATGTTCATTTAGTCTTTGTCGCTAAATATCGTAGAGATGTTTTTACCAAAGCTATGCTCGAAACTATGAATGAAGTATTTAAGCGTGTTTGCTTAGACTTTGAAGCTGAGTTGATAGAATTTGATGGTGAGCATGATCATGTTCATTTACTTGTGAACTATCCGCCTAAAGTTGCTGTTTCCAGTCTAGTCAATAGCTTAAAATGTGCATCTAGTCGTATTTTACGAACCAAACACCCTGAAATTAAAAACAAATTATGGGGGAATGCTTTGTGGTCACCTAGTTATTTCGCTGCATCATGCGGAGGTGCGCCTATTGGGATTATTAAGCAGTATATTCAACAACAGCAAACACCGCATTAATGGCTTACGCCAGTCACTTATATCCTCGGGCTAAACCCCGAGGTTTTACGCTCGAATGGATAAAAAAACTTGAAAGATACTTTGAATCTGTTCCATTTCAATGCGATTAACACGCTATCTCAAGCAAATCATTTAATCAAAATCAATGCCAATTTTTGGCTTATCAAAGCTGTCTTCTCGGTCAAATGTCCACGTTTTCTGTCGTTGGCTACCACGACGATGCAAAGTTTCACGGCACAGCTTTGGCGGCAGATCAGAGAAGAAATAGCCGACGATTGGTCGCCCTTCCGTATCTATCGTGTCTTTGGTCCATGTGAATAGATTCTGCCGAGTCACGATCAGCTCATTTTGCGCACGAGTCAGTGCCACATATAGCACCCGACGCTCTTCTTCCACTTCATCGAATTGCCCTTGAGAGCGTGCATGAGGAAACTGCCCCACTGAAGCATTTGCGACATAGCAGACTTCTCGCTCGGTGCCTTTTGCCGAATGAATGGTAATTAATGTCACCACATCTTGATCCTTGGCACGTTCAACTTCGCTATGTGAAATCGGCTCAATCACATATTCTTCAATAAATGCCGACACATTCATATGCCGTTCCGCAAGTTGTTTCACTAAATCAAAATCTCGGCTACGACGTGACCAGTCTTTGTTTTGATAATTTTTTTCCAATTGCTCTTGTAGTGCATTTAATGCCATCTCAAGGCTTTGTTTAACCAGATGTTGTATATCAAGTAATTGCTGAAAGATCATTGCAATTTGCGTAGGTACTTTGCTGAATTTCTTTAATTTTTCCAAACATCCTAACAAATTATCCTGCTGTAAAAAATCACTGGCTAAGCGACTTGCACCGACATCACCCACACCATCCCATAGGGTGAGAAAGCGCATCCACGCCAATTCATCTTTATGATTCGCCACGATACGCAGCATACTGAGCACATCTTTAACATGCGCGGATTCAAGCAATTTCACTCCACCGATGAACTGATAGGGAATATCCGAAGCAACCAACGCACTTTCGATCTGCCGTCCTGCAAAACTTGAACGCACCAAGATCATGTGTTGTTGCCACGCTGCGCCATGTTGATGGCGAGTTTTTAAATCTTGCGCAATCCAATTGGCTTCTTCAAACTCATTGGCAAAAGTATGTAGCGTAGGCGCAATGCCTTCGCCACGATAGGCAACAAGTTGTTTTTGATAATCTAGTGGGCTGATTTTCAATATCCAATTGGATAGATCGAGGATTTCTTGCGTTGAGCGATAGTTGCGAGCCAAAGTCATGACTTTCGCATCAGGTACACGTTCTTTAAAAGCATGAATATTCTGAAAATCCGCACCTCGAAAACCATAAATCGACTGGGCATCATCGCCAACACAGAACAGATGTGCTTTGCCAATAAAGGGCTTGAGCAATAACCATTGCAATGGATTGGTGTCTTGCATTTCATCGACAAGCAAATACTGACAACGATGCAAGACTTGATCGACCAATGCCTCAGAATGGTTTAAGTATTTCGCCACATATTCCAAAATATCATCATAATCAAGATAGCCACGCTCACGCTTTTGCGCCTCATAGGCTTGCATGATGGTGAGAATTTTTTCTTTTTGTTCCACCATTTCAGGGAGCTGTTTGGCGAGTGCTTCGCTCAGTTTACTTTGGGTATTGCGAGCAAATGAATAAACATCAAGCAGTTGTGCAGCTTTGGGTAATTCATTATTTTTTTCTTTACCTCTGAGCAGACGAAACATCAGCATTTGATCATCACGATCAATCACATTGAACTGTCCAAGCTCAAAGGCTTTGGCATAACGCCGTAGAATTCCCAAACAAAAAGTATGAAAAGTCGAAGCACGCAAACCCTGCGCCTGCACACCGAGATACTGCTCGACACGAGTCACGATCTCACTGGCAGCACGACGAGTAAAAGTCATGATCTGAATCTGCTCGGCAGGCACGCCCTGACTAATCAAATAAGCAGCTCTAGCGACAATGGTTTTGGTCTTGCCACAACCTGCACCCGCCAAGATCAGTGCATTTTGCGCTGTGGTGGTTGCGGCTTGATATTGTTCAAGATTGAGTTCATCGAGTAGACGCTGGATCGTCATGGAGTGGTTATTTCTCAAAATGTGTAGATCAATGGCTACAGTTTAGCATTTTTAAACCGTAGGTATTTTGAGAATTGCACAAAGCATTGGCTTGCTTTGATGCGATTTTATTTTGGGAGAATTTTAATCGTATTTGGACCAACGACTTGATATTGCAAATTTGCCCTATGTAAAACTTTCTCGAAAGTTACCAAACCATTATGAAATCCCGTGTCTATAGTGATTTCTTTATCTTGATCAACTTTTGGATCATAGATGATATTGATATTTCCAAAATAATTTTCAAACAAACCGAGCACTCGCCCCACAGCAATGCCACTTTCAAAATCAAAACTCAACTTTTTTGATGCCTTCAATCGCTCTTGCATTTATGCACGATATTCAGGCATGGCAAAGGTACTCGTCGCCATCAAACTGAACAGCAATACACAGGCTAATTTTTTCATCATGTTCCCCTTTTTATGATTCTTTAAAGTCAATTTTATAACCTCAATTTATACTCGCAACATCCCTCGAAAGCCACGAGCTGCATAATACGACTCTGCACCATTATGATAAGTAAAGACTTGATCATACCGACGATCACAAAATAACGCACCGCCAAGCGCACGAATTGCTTTTGGTGTATCTATCCAACTCGATGTTTTCAGATCAAATTCACCAAGTTGCTGTAAATCTCGATACTGTTGTTCGGTGAGTAGACTGATCCCTATGTGCTTAGCAAGATTGACCGCACTATCAGCAGGTTTATGCTGTTTACGAGAGGCTAAAGCTTCTGCGTCATAGCACAGACTGCGCCGACCTTTCGGACTTTCCACACTACAATCGACAAACAGAAATTCATCGTTTTTTGCATCAAAACCGATGACATCAGGCTCGCCCTCTGTATCTTCCATCACTTGTAAGGCTTTTAGCTTTTTCGGATTGACGATGAGTTTTTCTTCGATTTTTTTCCAATCAAGGTCTAGGTGGCGTTGCATATTTTGCTCGAAACGTATTTTTAATATTTCGATAAGTTCATTGTTTTGTTTTGCCATTTTTATTCACCTTTCATTATTCATTTCACAAGATGATGCGTTGTAAACGTGTTAATTTTCAACATCAGAAATCCCAAAATCAATCTCATCAAAGTCTTTGATTTTGGACAAATAAATCGCCTCAAGATCAAAGGTATGCCATGTTTCTTTAAACTTTGGATCCCGATCATCAATCTCTTCATTGATATTTTTGCGATAAACTTTACGACCTGTCAAAAAGTTAATACTGGTTTCACTTTTGATATATGGTCCAAAATTATTTGAATCATCATAACCAATGAGGCGCATATCTTGATCTTGCAAGCGGAAGAGATAACGCCAATAGCCATAGCGTCCATGCCCATAATGAATATCGAGTATCCCTTTATCTATCTCTACCCAAAGTTCAGGTGCGAAATACACGCCACCCTCTTCATTTTCTGAGCTAAAGCAGTCGAGGTTTTGCAGATATTTGGTGTATTGGGTTTTCTGATTTTTAGTGCCTTGATTCAGCAAGATAATGATGCCACGACGATTCCGATCGAGTTTGCCACGATATTCATGGTCTACCCATTGTTTAGGATCAGTTCCTTTAATGATGAGTGCAGTATCGGCTTTGCCATCTTTATTGAGATCGCCTTCGACTGCTTCAAAAATCACATAAGACTTGGGAATATAGTTTTTGTATTTGACCTGATCTTTTGCCAGTTTAATCTGTTCTGCGGTCGTTTGGGACGTTTCGGCAGAAACCGTCGGTGCAATTAGAAATGCAATTGATAAAGTGAAAAATAATTGGCATTGCTTCATATTCATTGGCTTATTTCCGCTGTCCAGTTTTACATCGACCCTGCAAGATTCTCCCGCTTTTTACGGCGTACCCAACGCACCACCAAAACGAGAATTAAGAAAACTAAAATCACCACCAATACAGGCGTAATCAATGACAAAATCGACAACACAATCGCCCCGATCCATTCCCCTGTCGCAACCACAGGATTGCCTATACCACCTGTCGTTGTAGTCGATACACCACGCACCGCCACCGTACTTGCTTGCACTACACCTGCTGTACCGCCACCGACAATGGTGGCCGACGCCCAACTGGCAAATTGCGACATCTCTCCACTACTGACCGCCATCGTTGCCAAGGTTCCTGCTATCATCGCAGACGGTGTTGCAATGGTATCTAAAATATTATCCACCCACGGGATATAATACGCACCGATTTCGCAAACTGTCGCAAAACCAAGTGCGACGCAAACCGCAGGCGTCGCCAACCACTCAAAACCCTGTACAGGCTCAAACCAACCTGTAATCGTGGCAATACTCATCACTAATAACGGCACAAAGACACGAAATCCACTGGCGGCGCTCAAGCCAATACCGATACATAAGCCTAAAATTGTTTCCATATTTATCCAGCTGAATATTTTTGTCTGATTTATTTATACGCTTTTCTATAGGAAAATAACACTTTAACAGAGCAAACTGCCTGGTGATTTTTTACAAAAAGATATTTAAATTCACCAAAAGCACTTGATGTTCATCTGAGCGTCTGAAAGTTAAAAGCTACTTCTCAACTTCACAATATGTTAGATTAATCACATATTCTTATCTCATCGGTGTTTTTTATCATCGCTAGAATCACTGAATTGTTAATATTTACTGATTGAGTGAGCTACTCTTGATGTAAATATTTGCAATAAAGTATTTCTATATAACTAACTTCATGTTTTCAAAAGTTGAGACTGATTACACCGTTTTACAGCACAAATCTTCAAGGAAGAATGTCCATGAATGCTCATACCAAACAGCGTTTCTATCAAAAAAGATCAATCACTTTCTTTGGAGCCCCATTGCTACTAGCAACTCTACTACAAACAACTGCTAGCTATGCAAATGATACAGCCACTAAAGCGCCCACCTTGGATATTGGCGGCGCTATACGCCTAAATTACGGTATCAAAGACTATGACGAGCAATCAAAAAAGCGTAATGGTGAGTTTGATTTAGAGCTACTCGCGCTTGATATAGATGCGACGTATGAAGACTGGTATTTGGATGCGCAATATCGATTCTATCGTGGACAGAGCTTTGATACTATTCATCATGCGTTGGTTGGATTCAACTTTGATGAAAACAACCAAATTGAAGTTGGTGTTGTTCCAGTGCCATTCGGAGTAGCACCTTATGTTGGCAATTCATTTTGGTTCTCAGGTGCTTATTATCTCGGCTTTGAAGATGACTATGATGCAGGGGTCAAATGGAAACATCAGGGCGATGATTACACCTTTGATTTAGCGTATTTCCACGAGTCAGAATATCCGTCAAGCGACTTCAAACGTTACTCTTTCGACGTTGCCGATGAAACCGTTGGCGAAGAAGGTGGCTACTATACTGTTGGCGATGGGACAAATCTTGCAGCCAATGAAGAAGCAGGTCAAATCAACGCACGTTTCATTAAAAACTATGACAACTTCAATGTCGGTGTATCAGGTGAAATCGGTCGCATCTATAATAGTAATAACGCTGAAACCGCCGATCGTTATGCTGCTGCGCTACACACCGAAGCAAAATTTGGTCTTTGGAAAGTCAAAGCGCAAGGCATTCAATATGAATATGACGAAACCGCAGATATCGGTACGCAAGATGGTACGATTGCCATTTCAGGTTTTAACTTTGCCTCGGATATCGCAAGCAAAGGTCGTGTCGGCATTCTTAATATTTCTCGTGAAATCCCGATCAATAACCGCTTCATTGACTCTGCAACTTGCTACAACGACTTTACCCACATCAAAGGCACATCGGACAATGATCTCGGCAATGATGAGTCGATGCAAAATGTCACCGGCTGTATGCTTGCCAAAGGTGGGATTTACACCTATCTCGATGTGATCGCAGGGAAAAATATGTATTTCGCAGGTGGTAATGGTATCGGTACGCAAGGTGCGGACGACTGGGATACCCGCTTTAACCTGAATATTGGTTGGTATTTCTAAAATACAACTTGAAAATACAACGCTAAAAATGTGAAAACCACTGGTGAATGCTGGTGGTTTTTTTCTGCCCGCAAAACAATAAATACTGATAACAAATATTTTTTATCTTGCATGAATTCAACCCTTAAATTAAACTAGTCGGACAACTAGTCATCTAAGGATAATTATAATGAATTCTTGGTCTGTACAAGATGCTAAAGCCAAATTTAGCGAATTACTCGACTGCTGTACACTTGAAGGCACACAGCTTATCACCAAGCGTGGTGTGGATACGGCAGTACTAATTCCAATCGAAGAATGGAAGCGACTCACTGCTTCAGCAAAACCATCGCTAAAAGATTTATTGCTAACTGATGAAAATCGTTTTGAGTTAGATGTGCAACGCTCAAGACAAGTCAAACGTCGTCCGCTACCAGATTTGGATTAAGTCATGTATTTGCTAGATACTAATATTATTTCTGAACTTCGCAAGCCCAAACCGCATGGCGCTGTTGTGGCATGGGTGCAGTCGATGGAAGATAAGGATTTATTTTTATCGGCGGTGACGATTGGCGAGATTCAAGCAGGCATTGAGATCACTCGTGAGCAAGACACTATCAAAGCTGAACAGATCGAGCAGTGGTTAGATTTGGTGGCGTGTTCGTACAATGTGTTGCCGATGACTGCGGATATTTTTCGGATATGGGCGAAGCTGATGCATCGTCGATCAGATACGCTCTATGAAGATGCCATGATAGCATCGACTGCAAAACAGCATCATCTCACCGTAGTGACTCGTAATACTGCTGATTTTAAAGACTTTGGGGTGAAGTTGTTTAATCCGTTTGATGGTGCAACGATTTTTTAATTGGCATTCCAACGCAGAGCGATAGAACAAGGTAAGGTTTATTTCCCCCGCTTTCTATGCCAATCTCGTATAGCCATTCCTATCGGATCAGATATTTCATCTGCTGAACTTGACTTTAAAACAGTAAAGGCTTTATCTGAATCAGTATAAGTAAAATCTAAATCATATGGATTTTTGATCTCTGTCGAACTCAATTTCCCAACCTCCACAATTGCCTCTAAGTATTTATGGCATACTTTATCGAACTTATTTTTATTTGTACTAAAGTTCATCGCAACTTCAGAATCCATATGTAATGAATAGAAAGGACTTTTTGTATCTATTGTGGCACGAATACCTTTACCAAATATCATTACTTCTTGTCGAGCCGCTTTATTTTGAACGACATGCGGTTCATATCCTACCGATTTTATCGCTTCTACCATACCGTCTATTAATGGACATATTTGTAGTTCCCCATCAAATTCAATATGCCCACTTGCGTACAACCCTCCCCACATTTCTGTGGTAGTTCCATCTCCTAAAGGTGAGATTTCAGTTTCATCTTGGGAGATATCTATAAACCATATATATCCATTCTGCCTAAGAGATTCATATTGCTCCATTTTAAATCCAAAATCTAAGAGCAATTGAGGATCGACTTGCCTCACGACTGCTTTTACATGGCTTGCTGCTCCGCAATGAGTTAAATTTTTACTATTTGCAATTGCAGGAATATATTCGATGAGATCAGCCACTCCAGGAAATAGCCCCACAAAACCTGTCGCCTCAGCATCAGAGGGATATAAACATATTTGATAGAGGTTCTCTTCTATTGGTGGATATAAACCTATGGGTTTTAAATGAGTGGTAAAATTTCCCATCATTTGAAAAATTAAATTATCACTCAACAGTTGAGGTCCCAATCTCATATCACTATTTGAACCGATAATTGGGGAAATAAAATGATTTCGAAGAAAAGGACCAAACATCGAAGGCTTACATTCAAGAATAATCCAACTATTAGGTTTTAGTTGACCACTTTTTAATGCTTGTAATAAATCTTGGGGACTCTTAAATAGTGGAGCTTTAACTTTTTGAAATGGTATATAAAATTTCTTATAAAGTGAAATTAACCATGATTTAATATCTGGGTACAATTGTTGTCCCAAAAAACTACCAGTAGCCTCATCCATTCTTTTATTCTCTATATTTCGTAATACAGAATATAAGCTAATTTATATAATTAAATATTTAGACATCTTATTTTTACAAGATGTCTAAATCCCATTATTACTAAATTGATTACACATTCCCTTCCAAGAAATCCTGCGCAAAGCGTTGCAACACACCACCCGCTTCATACACAGACACTTCTTCTTCGGTATCCAATCGACAGGTCACAGGCACTTCGATGATTTGATTTTTACCATCATCCGTCGCTCGCTCAATCACCAGTGTTAAAGTCGAACGTGGCGCAATATTACCAATCACACTATATAGCTCCGTCCCATCGAGCTTTAAGGTTTTACGATCCGTGCCTGCTTTGAACTCTAACGGTAACACACCCATACCCACCAAGTTGGTACGGTGGATTCGCTCAAAGCCTTCTGCCACGATCGCCTCAACACCTGCAAGACGCACACCTTTCGCCGCCCAGTCACGACTAGAGCCTTGACCATAGTCCGCCCCTGCCACGATGATCAGCGGTTGCTTACGATTCATATAGGTTTCGATCGCTTCCCACATGCGCATCACTTCTCCCTCAGGTTCGACACGAGCCTTCGAGCCTTGCTTGATCGTGCCATCCGAGCGTACCACCATTTCATTGAAGATTTTTGGATTCGCCAAAGTCGCTCGTTGCGCTGTCAGATGGTCACCACGATGTGTCGCATAAGAGTTGAAGTCTTCTTCCGGCACACCCATTTTTGCCAAATATTCCCCTGCTGCCGAATCCAGCACGATGGCATTCGATGGCGACAAATGATCGGTGGTGATGTTATCAGGCAAGATCGCAAGCGGTCGCATATTCGCAAGTGTGCGTGGTGCAGCCAGTGCGCCTTCCCAATATGGTGGACGGCGGATATAGGTACTTTGTGGTCTCCAGTCGTACAGTGGACTGTCTGATTTTTCTGATTCGCCCAAGTCAAACATTGGGATATAAACTTGACGGAATTGTTCAGGTTTTACCGCTTCTTTGACCAGCGCATCAATTTCTTCATCTGACGGCCAAATGTCTTTCAGGTAAATCGGATTGCCGTCTTTGTCATTACCGAGCGAATCCGTTTCAATATCAAAGCGAATCGTCCCTGCGATCGCATAGGCAACAACTAATGGCGGAGATGCCAAGAAAGCTTGCTTAGCGTGTGGGTGAATACGTCCATCAAAGTTACGATTGCCCGACAGTACCGCTGTGGCATACAAGTCACGATCGACGATTTCTTGTTGAATTTTCGGATCGAGTGAGCCTGACATGCCGTTACAGGTGGTACATGCATATGCCACGATGCCAAAGCCCAATTTTTCTAATTCGCCAAGTACGCCTGCTTCTTCCAAGTACAACGCCGCAGCTTTTGAACCTGGTGCAAAAGAAGATTTCACCCACGGCTTACGAGTTAAGCCAAGCTCATTGGCTTTGCGTGCCAATAAACCTGCAGCAACGGTATTGCGTGGATTCGAGGTATTGGTACATGAGGTAATCGCCGCAATGATCACCGCCCCATCAGGCATTAAGCCATCTGTTCGATTCTCGACTACACCTGCAATGCCTTTGCTTTTTAACTCGCTGGTCGAAACACGTGCATGCGGATTAGACGGTCCTGCGATATTTCGAGTGACTTTAGACAGATCAAAACGGAGCACACGAGGATATTTCGCCTGTGTCATCTCGGATGCCCACAGCCCAATTTCTTTGGCGTATTGCTCGACCAGTTTCACTTGATCAGCTTCACGACCAGTCAGGGTGAGATAATCAATGGTGTTTTGGTCAATGTAGAACATCGCTGCGGTTGCGCCGTATTCAGGCGTCATGTTGGAAATCGTGGCACGATCACCAACTGACATGCTGTCCGCACCTTCACCGAAGAATTCTAAATATGCACCAACGACACGTTCTTTACGCAAAAATTCTGTCAGCGCCAAAACAATATCTGTTGCTGTAATGCCTGCTTGACGTTGCCCGACAAACTCCACACCGATAATGTCAGGTAGACGCATCCACGAGGCACGGCCGAGCATGACATTTTCCGCTTCCAGTCCACCGACACCGATCGAAATCACACCGAGCGCATCGGTATGCGGCGTATGCGAATCTGTCCCCACGCAGGTATCTGGATAAGCCAAACCATCACGGTTTTGCACCACTGGCGACATTTTTTCCAAGTTGATTTGGTGCATGATGCCGTTGCCCGCAGGGATGACATCTACGTTTTCAAAAGCGGTTTTGGTCCATTCGATGAAGTGAAAGCGGTCTTCATTACGACGGTCTTCAATGGCACGGTTTTTCTCAAAAGCATCAGGATCAAATCCGCCGTATTCCACAGCCAGAGAATGATCGACAATGAGCTGAGTTGGCACCACAGGATTGACTTTAGACGGGTCGCCACCTTGCTCGGCAATGGCATCACGCAAGCCTGCAAGATCGACCAAAGCGGTTTGTCCCAAAATATCATGACACACCACACGGGCAGGATACCAAGGGAAATCCAAATCCTGCCGGCTTTCGATGAGTTGGGTTAAAAATGCCGTGAGCTGTTCAGGTTCAGCTCGGCGAACCAACTGTTCGGCAAGCACTTTTGAAGTATATGGGAGCGAATCGTAAGCACCTGTTTTGATGTCCTCGACCGCTTGTCGTACATCGTAATAATCGAGTGAAGTGCCTGGCAGAGTTTTGCGGTATGCATTATTCATAGCTGGGTATCGTTCCATTGATAACTTGTGATGGATAAAATGTTTGATAATTTGATAGCCATTGTACGCTCTCGAAAGTCCATTTCCCAAATCTTATATATTTCATTAACTTAATGTAAAAAATGACGGGTCAGAAACATTTTGAAACAAATTTCATGAATAATTATTAACAATTTAAAATCGGGATGATTTTTTTCGCAAAATCAGCGATGATATAGCTCACTCCCATAATCAAAATTGAATGTTCTATGTCATTGGCTACACTTGAGTTTGCTCACTTCGAATACACTGGCGCAGATGCCGAAAAATTCCTACAAGGTCAGGTCACTGTTGATGTCAGCAAGCTATCAAACGACCATTATCAAACGACTGCGATCTGTGATCTCAAAGGTCGTATTCATTTTGGATTGTGGTTAAAACGCATCAGTGCAGAACAGATTCTTATTGTGATTGCGCAGGATTTGGCAGAAGAATTTGCCTTACATGTAAAAAAATTCGGCGCATTTTCTAAAGCGATTTTACAGCCAAGTGATCCGATATTCCCTGCGATCATTGACGGTCAAGCGACGTTTAGCACAGATGAAAGTCTAAAAACCGATGTGCAAGCATGGCAAAAAAATGCCATTGAACAGGGTCAAGCGTGGATCACAAAAGATACGTCACACCTTTTCCAACCACAAGAATTACGTTTACATCAACGTGGCGGTGTGGACTATGACAAGGGTTGTTATTTGGGTCAAGAAATCATTGCACGTCTGTGGTTCAAGGCAAAACCGAAGCATTGGTTGCACCTCGTTCAAGGTCAAGGGGATACGCCAGCAGTTGCAGAAAATCTGAATAATGATGTACAAGTGGTCAATGTAATCGCTACAGAAAATAATACTTGGCTTGCATTAGTGACAGCGAAACCGACTGCGCTCGAAAGCATTGATGTGAAGGTGTTGGACTTGCCTGAAGTCTTAAATGGTGATGTGGCAAGACCGCAATAGGTCTTTAATTGTCATCGTTACAGCAAAAAGCTCATTTAATGGACCTTTTCTTAAAATCCATGAAATAGCTTATTCATGTCCTTGCAAATATATTCTTTGAAGTGAAACGCACGAGCATGCTTTGCATCGAATTTTGCACTGAGCCCATCTTTTTCGAAGATATAGACACGATCCTCTCGGCTCACGAGATATTCACCGCCTAATTTCATCAACAGTGCGTCAATCTTATCTTCATCGGCAATGCTTTGATCTTGATTGATTTTGTCATAGTTGCGTTTGATAGCTTTGATAAACATGGTTCGGCTCAGACTTTTGATCAGATTGAAAATTGAATTTAAGCAAACACACGACTGCAAAGTAAAGCAATTAAGGCGTTACCCAACCGACTTCTTTTGCGGTATTCGTATTAATCACCACTTGACTGAAACTCTCCGCCATTTTGCTTTTTTGCTCGGAAAGTGCGATATGCCCTGCCATCAATTCCGCAGTCTTTTGAGGATAGCGAGGTGATTGCTGTGGATCGCCATAGCCTTGCGGATAAATCGGTTCTCCTGTGGATAAATCATATTTATCGGTCGCACCAAAAGCATGAAGCATCTCATGCGCAATCACGATTTGGTTCTGTGCATTCTGCTTATCCGAGGCAAACAAATTGACGATGCCCATACGTCCGTTTTGCAAAGCCGTTGAGTGTTTGAGCTCTCGTTGTACCGCAGGATCATAATATTTGAGGAATAAGGTCAGATTCGGCTTAATGCCTAACTCTTGCTGTTGTTGCCAAGTGTAGTAGCGGAATTTTAAACTCCACAGCATCACCGAGAATACCGACTTCCCTTCTGGTAAAGCAGGTGGTAATACTTTGACTTCTTGACCAAGCTTAAAATAAAACTGCACAGGTTGCTGGTACTTTTCCGCTTCACTCTGAAGATAATCGACAATCGGTAAATAATCTTGTTCTTTTAGCTTGGCGATATAGTTTTGGGAATGTGCAGTTTGATCACCATTGATTGGATATAAGGCAACGAAGATTGGTTTACGCCAATCTTGATTATTATCTTGCCATACACCTTTTACCACGACGATCAGCACGAATAAAAGAATGGCAACGCGTAGGGTTTTCCAGTTGGGGGATTTTTGCTTTGTTTTTTTCATTCTTTGATTCTTAATCAAGGCATATTTCGAGTAACTCTCACTTGCTTGCCGTTTTCAGAAAACTCAAGCCAACCGTTATGAATGGCATGAATCGCATCTTCCAACTCCGTATATCCATAATTTTCAATATTAAAATCTGGATCCGACTGCGTCAATTGCTCAACCACTTTCGAAATATCCACCCAATTTTGTTCATCAATTTTTAATATTGAATTTTGAATCATTTTGACAAATGTACTAAAACTACGCTTTCGCAAATACATCTGTGTGCCATCAATCTTCGTTTCAAATAAGTTTAACAGTTTAATCAAGCTAGAAAGTTTAGCACGACCATAATTACGAGGATCAAAGTCTGGTTTGATTGCTGAAATATATTGTCCAACCAAAGAAAGATTTGCCCAACCATTATCATCCGCATTTTCTTTAACCGCACGATAAATCAAATTTAAAGTTGCAGGATCAACAACTGTTTGCTGAGCAGGAGTATTTGAAGTTGGGGCAGTTTTAGCAACAATATTTTTTTCATTTTGGGGTGTTATTTTCTCTGTTTCGGATGTTTTGATCGCATTAAAACTGACATCCTGTATTTCTGCTTTTTCTTCAATTAAATTTTCAACATAAATAAATTTATCACAAGCTTTGACAAAAGGTTCTTTGGTCGCCTTACGTCCAAAACCATAGACCAGCAAACCACTTTCACGAATTCTTGATGCTAATGGCGTAAAATCACTATCACTCGATACAATACAAAACCCATCTAAGGCACCGCTATACAGCAAATCCATCGCATCAATGATCAATCCCATATCAGTCGCATCTTTTCCTGAAGTATAGGCAAATTGCTGAACAGGCGTGATTGCATGCGGCAATAATACTTCACGCCAATGCTTGAGGGTATCACTACTCCAGTCGCCATAAACACGCTTGACACTTGCTATACCGTACTTCGCCACCTCTTCCATAATCGCTTCAATAGATTTGTAAGAAGCATTATCAGCATCAATCAGTACAGCAAGTTTCTTCATGTACTATCCTCAAAAATTGTCGCTTATTTCCCTTCAACCCATTTGCCATCTTGATAGATCAGCGTCCATTTGGTTGGCTTACCTTCCGCATTTTCCGAAGCGATATATTGCGCTTGGTTTTTACGGCTAAACTTAATGATGGTCGCATTGCCTTCCGGATCAGTATCAGGCGCTTTCAGCAAGTACTTAAATTTTTCATCCAACTGATCGGCAACTGTGCGGATTTCTGCGACTTTCGGCGTACGAGTTTCACGGATTTTCGGGAATTTGCTCGCCGCTAAAAATAATCCTGCAGCACCATCACGAAGTACAAAGAAATCATCATGCTTGGTTGAGCGTAAGTTTTCCATTTTGATTGGATCGGCACGTGGTGGCGCAGGCTGACCATTTTTCAAAACTTTGCGGGTATTGTCGCAATTGGTGCAGGCAAAATATGGTCCAAAACGCCCCGTTTTAAATTGCATATCCGCACCACATTTATCACATGGAATGGTCGGGCCATCATAGCCTTTGACTTTGAATTCACCTTTTTCAACTTCATAGCCTGCACAGTCTGGATTGTTCCCGCAGATGTGGAGCTTGCGTCCACCATCGAGAATATAGCTGTCCATCGCCGTTTCGCAGATCGGGCAACGCTTTTTGGCACGTAAGTCTTCGGTTTCGGCATTATCATCATCAGACAGTACCGCTAAGGATTCTACTGGCGCTAGATTGACCGTGCCTTTGCAACGCTCCTTCGGTGGCAAGTTATAACCTGAACAGCCCAAAAACACACCTGTTGTACCTGTGCGAATCTGCATCGGACGCTCACATGTCGGACAATGCACATCAGGCACTTCCACAGGTTCGTTACGACGCATACCTTGCTCACTGGCTGCGGTATCAAGACGTTGCTTAAAGTCGCCGTAGAAACTGTCTAACAGCTCTTTCCAATTGCGTTCACCTACCGCCACTCGGTCAAGCTGACCTTCTAAGTCTGCGGTAAAGTCATAATTCATTAAATTATTAAAACTTTCATCCAAGCGATCGGTGACGATCTCACCCATTTTTTCAGCGAACAGACGACGATTTTCCAGTTTCACATAGCCACGATCTTGAATGGTCGAAATAATCGCCGCATACGTCGATGGACGACCAATACCACGTTTTTCCAATTCTTTGACCAATGATGCTTCGGTAAAGCGTGCAGGCGGTTTGGTAAAGTGCTGTGATGGATCGAGTTTTTGTAGATCGAGAATTTCACCGACTTTTACCGCTGGCAATAGCACATCATCATCAGATTTATTCTGACCACGGACTTTAGTAAAGCCATCAAAAACTAAGGTACGCCCTTTGGCTTTGAGCTCAATACCATTGGCATCGACCAAAAGTGTTGATGATAAATATTCCGCTGGCGTCATCTGACACGCCACGAACTGACGCCAAATCAGGTCATACAGACGCTGTGCATCACGCTCCATTGCGGTCAAATCTGACCCAACGAGCTCCACATTCGATGGGCGAATCGCTTCATGGGCTTCTTGTGCGCCTGCTTTATTGCCATAACGATTTGGCTTGGCAGGCAAGTATTTTTCACCGTAGCTATGCTCGATATGCGCACGTACCATATTTACCGCATCATCACTTAAAAAAGTGGAATCGGTACGCATATAGGTGATAAAACCACCTTCATAGAGGCGTTGTGCCATCATCATGGTTTTTTTCACGGAAAAACCAAGACGGGTACTCGCCGCTTGTTGTAGCGTCGAGGTGATATATGGTGCGCTTGGATTGACTCGAGTCGGTTTATCTTCTCGATTGCTGACTTTAAATTCAGCATTTTTTAAAACATCCAAAACTGCGTCGGTTTGTTGTTTATTTTGCAGTTTTAAGGTTTTGCCATTTTGCTTAACCGCTTCAAGACGAATGTCATCTTTCTGGCGCAAAGTATCCGCAAAGATTTGCCAATATTCTTCAGGAACAAAGGCACGAATCTCACGTTCACGCTCGACCACGAGTTTCACTGCCACAGACTGCACACGTCCCGCGGATAAGCCACGAGCGACTTTTTCCCAAAGTAATGGCGACACCATAAAGCCAACCACACGATCGAGGAAACGACGGGCTTGCTGTGCATTGACCCGATTGGTATCGAGTCGTGTTGGGACTTTAAAGGCTTCTTGAATGGCATTCTTGGTGATTTCGTTAAACACCACACGATGATAACGTCCATCATCACCGCCGATGACTTCTTTTAAATGCCACGCAATCGCCTCTCCCTCTCTATCCAAATCAGTTGCGAGATAGATGGCATCGGCATCCTTGGCGAGTTTTTTTAGATCAGCCACGACATTTTCCTTACCTGGAAGGACTTCATAATGCGCAATCCAATCATTCTCAGGATCGACACCCATCCGATTGACTAATGCCGACTGTGCTTTGAGTGCTTTTTCTTCGGGTGTGAGTTTTTTACGTGTTGCTGGTTTTTTTTCACTGTTTTTACTTGCACCAGTAGGCAAATCACGCACGTGACCGACCGACGACTTGACGATAAAGTTCGAGCCTAAATATTTATTAATGGTTTTGGCTTTGGCAGGAGATTCCACAATGACCAGTGAACGCCCTTTTGCCCCACTTGTCGCAGATTTTCTTGCTGAGGTGGATTTCGCTGTGCTCGCCATAATTCGTCAATATCCTCAATATAAAGGGTTTAATTAAACATCAATACAGTCAGTTGGTTAGAACAATTTTTTAAAACTTAAATCTTTCAAACGAACGCTCTCAAAATTAACTCGCTTGTGTCGCCAACTGTTGTAAATATTGTTTCATCGCCTCGAGTTGCTCGCCTGAAAAATCCACAGACTCATCCCAATAGGCACCCACACAATTCGCTTGCATGTCTATCGCATAGATACCTTTCAAATCGATCGCTTGCCCATTGAACTTTGGGTCGCCAGTGACAACTTCAAGTGTTTGATCCTTTACTTTCATGCGAAGCAATGGAAATTTTCCCTCTGGCACAAGAATACTGTAATACGCCACCATACTGGCACGGGTTTCTGATGCCTTAGCAATCCATGTCCACTCAGGTGCAGGAATCAAGCGTGGATGCAAACTCATCTTTCGAGCACGCTCACGCAGTTGCCCTAATGCTTTTTCTCTCGGGCTGACTTTTAGACCAAAAATCGACCCCAGTAAAAATAAAATAATTAAGCCTACAACCCAATAAACGGTATAGTCAGTCGTCATGATTCACCCCTTATGCCAACATAGCGTTGCACAAGCCTCTATTAAAACGCAAGTTTTTTATCTTAATTTGCTCAATTTGGCAATATAAAAAGCGATCATTCGTTCAGAAATCCCAAACTATATCATTCAATCAACTTCTCAAGACTTATGCCTATAGCCTATCAACGCCCTTGACATCCTCCCCGACCTAAAGGACGGGGATTCCTACTGCTAGACGCTTATGCCCAAGCGCAAGAATGTTTAAAGCTGAGTTTTTATCTCTGTCGTGA